>Ga0116231_10013793_pt1 | contig 11158 bp, 7 predicted proteins | sample S1TSphgellanicum_2_FD_89695 | JGI IMG/M metagenome (GOLD analysis project Ga0116231, IMG submission 89695) | Host-associated microbial communities from peat moss isolated from Minnesota, USA - S1T2_Fd - Sphagnum magellanicum MG | ecosystem: Host-associated > Plants > Peat moss > Unclassified...
GTACTCCTCAGCATCGATGAGTATCAGCGCATTACGGGCGGTCGTCGGAACATCGCCGATGCCCTAGCGATGCCTGGAGCCGCAGACATCGATTTCGAACCGCCCCGGGCCAACATCGGCGCCCGGCCGGCCGACTTCTCCTGAGTGTTCGTTCTCGATACGAACGTTGTTTCCGAGCTGCGCAAGATCCGGTTAGGAAAGGCCGACCGGCACGTCGCCGATTGGGCAGAGAGCGTGGACGCGCGACATCTCTACCTCTCGGCAATGACGATCTTCGAGCTCGAACTCGGTATTTTGCAACTCGAGCGAAAGGATCCAACGGGCGGCCAGATTCTGCGAACGTGGCTCGAGTCGATCGTTCTACCCGAATTCGACGGACGAATCTTTCCCATCGATACCGTCATTGCGCGACGCAGCGCGAGCCTGCACGTTCCGGACCCGCGCGCGGAGCGCGACGCGATGATCGCGGCGACGGCGCTCGTGCACCGTATGACACTCGTAACTCGAAACATCGTGGACTTTGAATTTACCGGCGTTCCCGTTATGAACCCGTGGAACGTACGCTAAACCGGGGGCGAGACTTGCGCGCGCGTCAACGAAACGGGAGAGCCCGCAGCGGCGAATAAGAAGCCCCCGATGCGCTACGATCTTGCCGTCGTCGGTACGGGCCAGGGCGGAAAACCGCTTGCAAGCGATTACGCCGCGGCCGGGAAGCGCGTAGTCGTTTTCGAGGGGGGCGCGATCGGCGGAACGTGTGTCAACGTCGGCTGCACGCCGACAAAAGCGTTCCTTGCATCGGCGCATGCGGCCGGGCGCGCGCGGCGCGCCGCCGCGATCCACGTTCACGCCGACGTGCGCGTCGATTTTCCGGCGGTAATGGAACGCGTGCGCGGTGTGATCGACGACTGGCGATCGGGGAACGAGAAAAAACTCGCCGCACCGAACATCACCCTCGTGCGCGCCGAAGCGGCATTCGACGGACCCGGCACCATCATCGCCGGCGGCGAACGCTACGAGGCCGACACGATCGTTCTCAATACCGGCTGCTCCGCCGTGCATCCGCCGATCCCCGGTCTCGCGGGCACGCCGTTTCTCACCAACGAAAATTTTTTTCAACTGACGGAGCTGCCGCCGCGAACGATCGTGATCGGCGGCGGTTATATCGGCCTGGAACTTGGCCAAGGGCTCGCGCGCTGCGGCAGCGCGGTGACGATCATCAATACGGCGGAACGCGTGCTCGCGAATGAAGAACCGGCCGCGAGCGCCGCCCTCGAGCGGTCGCTGCGCGAGGACGGCGTGACGCTCGTGATGCCCGCGCTCACGACGTCGGTCGCCTACGACGGCGGCGTATTCACCGTGACGATCGCCGACGGGACGCAAATCGAGGCGGAGGCGTTGCTCGTCGCCACGGGCCGCACGCCGAACGTTCCACCGGGCGCGGTCGACGCCGGGTTGCACCTCGACAAACGCGGCTACGTCGCGATCGACGACCATTTTGCGACGAGTTTGCCGAACGTGTATGCGATCGGCGATTGCGCGGGGCAACCGCAATTCACGCATGTCGCGTGGGAAGATTATCGCCGGATCAAGGCGATCCTCGCCGGCGACCGGTCGCGGACGCGCGCGGATCGCGTGCTCGGCTACGCCACCTTCACGGAGCCGCAAGTCGGGCGCGCCGGGCTGACCCACGAGGCGGCGCTCGCGGCCGGGCACGACGCGCGCTGCGTCACGCTCGGACTCGATTCCGTCGCGCGTGCGATCGAATGGAACGAGGAAAACGGATTTTACCGGCTCGTCGTCGATGCAGACACCGACGCCATCTTAGGAGCGACGCTCGTTGGGTATGAGGCCGGAGAATTGGTACACGTATTCATCGCCCACATGGAAGCCGGCGGGACATGGCGCACGCTGGAGCGCTCGGTCCACATCCACCCGACCTACGCGGAAGGTTTACCCACGCTCGCACGTCAGTTGATGTAAGCGTGAGCAACGATGCCGAACACGTCCCGATCTTCGGTGAGACGGACGCCTATCTTTTTGCGGAAGGCACCCACAAACGGCTCTACGACGTGCTCGGCGCGAACCCGCGGCACATCGACGGCCGGGACGGATTCGCGTTCGCCGTTTGGGCACCGAACGCGCGGCGCGCGAGCGTCGTCGGCGACTTCAACGATTGGGACGGCCGCAGCAACCCGCTCTATCTGCGCCGGGAATGCGGCGTCTGGGAAGGCTTCGTTCCCGGCCTCGCCGGCGGCGCACGCTACAAGTTCGAACTCGAAGATCGGTTCGGCCAGCTGCTTCCGCTCAAGGCCGACCCGTTCGCCCGGGCAGCGGAGATGCGACCGGCAAATGCGTCGATCACGCTTGCCGAACGTCGCTACGATTGGCACGACGACGCGTGGATGGCGGAGCGCGACGCGCGCGGCCGGCGCAACGCACCGATCGCGATCTACGAAGTGCACCTCGGCTCGTGGCAACGCAAACCTGAAGAAAACAATCGCTTCCTGACGTATCGGGAGCTCGCCGAGACGCTGGTTCCGCACGTCGCCGGGCTCGGCTTTTCACACCTCGAACTCTTGCCGATCACCGAACACCCCTTCGACGGATCGTGGGGCTATCAGACGACGGGGCTGTTCGCGCCGACCAGCCGGTTCGGCACGCCGGCCGACTTCGCGTACTTCGTCGACGCCGCGCACCGTGCCGGGCTCGGCGTGATCCTCGATTGGGTGCCCGGACATTTTCCGACCGACGCGCACGGCCTCGCGTGGTTCGACGGCACGCATCTCTACGAACATGCCGATCCGCGCATCGGCTATCACCGCGAATGGGGCACGCTCGTCTACAATCTCGGCCGCACCGAAGTGGCCGAGATCCTGATCAACAGCGCGCTCTTCTGGCTGCGTGAATTCCACCTCGACGGCTTGCGCGTCGACGCCGTCTCGTCGATCGTCTACCTCGACTACAGCCGTGAAGCCGGCGACTGGATCCCCAACAAATACGGCGGCAACGAAAATTTGGAGGCCACCGCGTTCCTGCGCCGCTTCAACGAGACCGTCTACGGCGAGGTGCCCGGCGCGATCACGATCGCTGAAGAGTCGACCGCGTTTCCCGGCGTCTCGACGCCCGCGTACGCCGGGGGCCTGGGCTTCGGCTACAAATGGAACATGGGCTGGATGCACGACACGCTCGCGTTCTTCGAACGCGATCCGCTCTATCGCACGTTCCACCTCGACGAGATCTCGTTCGGCCTGGTCTACGCGTTCAGCGAAAATTTCGTCCTGCCGCTCTCGCACGACGAGGTCGTGCACGGGAAGCGGTCGCTGATCGGGCGGATGCCCGGCGGCACGTTCGAACGCTTCGCCAGCCTGCGGCTGCTCTACGCGCTCATGTACGCGCATCCCGGAAAGAAACTGCTCTTCATGGGCGCGGAGTTCGCGCAAGAAGTGGAATGGAACGCGGATGTTTCGCTCGATTGGCACCTTGCCGCGGAGCCGGAACGCGCCGCGATCGGGCAACTCCTGCGCGATCTGAATTCGCACTACCGCGCGATCCCGGCGCTGCACGAACTCGACGCCGTCGGCGAGGGCTTCTCGTGGATCGTCTACGACGACCGGCAAAACGGCGTCGTCGCGTTCGAACGCTTCGGCACCGACCGCTCGCAGCAACTCGTCGCGATCTGCAATTTTTCCGGCCGGCGCATCGACGACTATCGCATCGGCGTCTCGCGCGAAGGCTGGTATCGCGAAACACTCAACACGGATGCCGCCGTGTACGGCGGGCGCAATGAAGGGAATCTCGGCGGCGTGCATACCCAAGCCATGAGCTCGCACGGGCGGACGCAATCGCTCGTGCTCACCGTCCCCGCGCTGGGAGCGCTTTGGCTGCGGCCGGAGGGCGCATGATGGAGGCCGCCTCGCGGATCGAGGCCGGTCTGCCGTACCCGCTGGGCGCAACGTGGGACGGGAAGGGCGTCAACTTCGCGCTCTTTTCGGCCAATGCCGAGCGCGTCGATCTGTGCATTTTCGATTCGCGCGGCCGGCGCGAGATCGGCCGCTACACGCTGCCCGAATACACCGATCAAGTCTGGCATGGCTATCTCGATGACGCGCGACCGGGAACGCTCTACGGCTATCGCGTCTACGGCCCGTACGATCCCGCGAACGGTCACCGCTTCAACCATCACAAGCTGTTGCTCGACCCGTACGCCAAAGAGCTGTTCGGCACGCTGCGCTGGAGCGATGTGCATTACGGCTATCGCATCGGCAACCCGCGCGGCGATCTCTCGTTCGACCGGCGCGACAACGCTTCGGGGATGCCGAAGTGCGTCGTCGTCGATACCGCGTTCACCTGGGGCGACGACCGGCGGCCGAACGTGCCCTGGGATCGCACCGTCATGTACGAAGCGCACGTGCGCGGGTTCACGATGCAGCATCCCGACGTCGCGCCCGCGCTGCGCGGAACGTTCGCCGGGTTCGCCTCGCCTGCGGTCATCCACTATCTGAGCGATCTGGGGATCACGACCGTCGAATTACTACCCGTTCACGCCTACATCGACGATCGCTTTCTCGTCGAGAAGCGGCTGCGCAACTACTGGGGCTACAACTCGATCGGGTTCTTCGCGCCGGAGCAGCGCTACGTCTCGGGCGGCGTCAACGAATTCAAGACGATGGTGAAACACCTGCACCAGGCCGGGATCGAAGTCGTCCTCGACGTCGTCTACAACCACACGGCGGAAGGCAACGAAAACGGACCGACGTTCTCGTTCCGCGGGATCGACAACGCCTCGTATTACCGTCTCGCCGCCGATCGCCGCTACTACGACGATTCGACGGGGTGCGGAAATTCCGTCGACCTGCGCCATCCGCGCGTGCTGCAGATGGTGACCGACTCGCTGCGCTACTGGGTCGAAGAGATGCACGTCGACGGCTTCCGGTTCGATCTCGCGACGACGCTCGGCCGCGAAGACAACGGCTATACGCCCAACGCCGCGTTCTTCAAAGCGATCGCGCAAGATCCGGTGCTCTCGCGCGTCAAGATGATCGCCGAGCCCTGGGACCTCGGGATGGGCGGCTATCAGGTCGGTCAATTCCCGCCCGGCTGGTCGGAATGGAACGGCAAGTATCGCGATACGCTGCGCCGGTTCTGGCGCGGCGCCGATGGCGTGTTGCCGGAACTCGCTTCGCGGCTCGCCGGCTCGAGCGATCTCTACGAACACCAGGGCCGCCGGCCGCGCTCGAGCGTCAACTTCATCACGGTGCACGACGGCTTCACGCTGGCCGATCTCGTGTCGTACAACGGGAAACACAACGAGGCGAACCTCGAAGACAACCGCGACGGCGCGAACGACAACGAAAGTTGGAACTGCGGCGTCGAAGGGCCGACCGACGATCCGGCGGTGATCGCGCTGCGCGAACGGCAGAAGCGCAATCTGCTCGCGTCGCTCTTTCTCTCGCTCGGCGTCCCGCTGATGCTCGCGGGCGATGAGTTCGGCAACTCGCAACGCGGCAACAACAACGCCTACGCGCAAGACAACGAGATCTCGTGGCTGGATTGGAACGGCCGTACCGATCGCGACCGCGCGCTCACCGAGTTCGTGAAACTCCTCGTGCGCCTGCGTTCGAGCCATCCGGCGTTCCGGCGCGAGACGTTCTTCCGCGGCGCGACGCTGCCCAATTCACCCTACAAAGACATGACCTGGTTCCACGATGCGGGCCATGAGATGAACGGCGACGATTGGCACGCCGGGCTACGCACGATCGGGCTATTTCTCGGCGCACGTCCGATGCTCGCGGTGCTCTTCAACGCCGCCGATGTCGACGTCGATTTTCATCTGCCGGACGCCGAGCATATCGAATGGACGCTCGCACTCGACACGGCGGTCGACGGCGGTGCCGCACCACCGGGGACGCAAGCGGGCCGCTTGAACACGTACCGGATGATGCCGCGATCGCTCGCCGTCCTGGCCGGTCGCCCGGCGTGATCGGCGAGCGGTACGTCGACGCGCTCGGCACCCTGCGCGAGGTGCCGGAGTCGACGCGCGAACAGTTCGCCGCCGTGCTGGCCGGGAGCGCGCCCGCCGAGGGCGCGCTCCCGGCGGCGATCGTCGTGCCCGGCGACCACGCGCCGGCGATCGTCACGACGCTACCGGCGGCCAGTTGGAACGAACGTGCGCATTGGATCGTGACGACCGAGTTCGGCCAGGCGCTCCACGGCGACGTCGAACTGCGCGACGCACCCGTCGTCGACAGTTTCGAGCGCGGCGGCGCGACGTACGACCGGCGCCGGTTCACGCTCGACCCGCTCCCCGAGGGCTACCATCAACTGGCGGTTGATTTCGGCTCGTTCGGCCGCGCGGAAGCCGCCCTGATCGTCGTGCCGCAGCGCGCGTACGCGCCGGACGAACGGGCCTGGGGACTCGCGGTGCAGCTCTACACGCTGCGCTCGCAGCGCAACTGGGGGATCGGCGATTTCACCGACCTGCGCGCGATCGTCGCCGTCGCCGGCGCTGCCGGCGCGCGGTACGTCGGCCTCAACCCGCTGCACGCATCGCACCGCGCAGATCCCGACGCGGCAAGCCCGTATGCGCCCGCCTCGCGGACCTTTCTAAACTGGCTCGCGATCGACGTCGAGGCCGTCCCCGAAGCGCAAGCACCGGACGTCGCCGCCGCGATCGCCGATCCGGTCTTTCAGGCGACGCTGGCCGATTTGCGGGCCGCGCCGCATGTCGATTACACCGGCGTTGCGGCCGCAAAGGACGGGATGCTGCGCCGCGCGTTCGCCGTGTTCGAGCGCGATCGCGCGGACGATCCGGCGTTTGCCGCGTTCATCGCCGCGGGCGGCCCGCCGTTAGAACGCTTCGCGATTTTTGAGATGCTGGTCTTACGGCTGGGCCGTGATCTGAGCGGCTGGCCCGGCTCCTATCGCGATGCCGACTCGGACGCCGTGCGTGCGCTCGCGGACGCGGAATGGCCCGAGGTCCGGTTCGGGATGTGGCTGCAGTGGCACGCCGCGCAGCAGCTGCACGCCGCGGCCGAGGCCGGGGCCGAGCACGGCGTGCGGATCTATCGCGATCTGGCCGTCGGCGTCGATGCGAACGGCGCCGACGTGTGGGTCGATGGCTCGGCCTACGTGCGCACGGCCAGCGTCGGCGCGCCGCCCGACATCCTCAACGTGATCGGCCAGGACTGGGGATTACCGCCACTCGATCCGAGCGCGCTCGTGCGCGACGGCTACCGGACATTTGCCGCGCTGCTGCGCGCGAACATGACCGATGCCGGTGCGCTGCGGATCGACCATGCGATGTCGCTCGCGCGCCTCTTCTGGATCCCGCGCGGCGCCGCGCCGACCGACGGCGCGTACGTCGCCTACCCGCTCGCCGACCTGACCGGGATCGTCGCGCTCGAGAGTTCGCGCGCGCGGTGTCTCGTGATCGGTGAAGACCTCGGCACCGTGCCGGATGGCTTCCGCGAACGGATGGACGCGGCGGAGATTTTTTCCTACCGCATTCTGTTCTTCGAGCGCGACCACGACGGCGCGTTCGTGCCCCCCGACCACTATCCGGTGAAGGCGCTCGCCACCAGCGGAACGCACGATCTGCCGCCGTTCGCACAATGGTATGCGGGCGGCGACATCGACATCCGCGCCGGCCTCGGGTTCACGCACCCGGACGCCGTCGCCGGCGAACGAACGACGCGCGACGCCGACCGCCGCCGCTTGATCGCTACGCTGATCGACGGCGGCGATCTCCAACCCGCGCCGTCCTATACGCTCGACGAGGTCATGCTTGGCGCACACCGCTTCCTGGCTCGGTCCCGCGCCCGGATCGTGATGCTGCAGATCGACGATGCGGTCGGCGAGATCGATCCGGTCAACGTCCCGGGGACCTCGACGCAGTATCCGAACTGGCGGCGCAAGCTCACCCTCGACATCGAGGGAATCGCAACCGACCCGCGCTTCCTCGCCTTGACCGAAATGCTGGCGGCCCAGCGCCCGCGAATGTTCTAAACCGGACCTCGCGTCCAACGATACAACCGGTGCTCGAACGGGAATGACCGAGATGATGAAAGCCGTCGTCATGGCAGGCGGTGAGGGCTCGCGACTGCGTCCCTTGACCTCGCGTTTGCCCAAGCCGCTTGCCCCGGTTGCGAACAAGCCCGTCATGGAGCACATCGTCGAGTTGCTCCGCAAACACGGGATCACCGAGATCGTCGCGACCCTGCACTACCTCGCCGACGAGATCGAAACGTATTTCGAGGACGGCTCGGCGCTCAGCGTCACGATGCACTACGTCGTGGAAGACACGCCGCTCGGGACGGCGGGCGCGGTGAAGATGGCGGAACACCTGCTCGGCGACGACACCTTCCTGATCGTCTCGGGCGACGCGCTCACCGACATGGATCTGAGCGCGCTGCTGGCGCATCATCGCGACACGAAGGCGTCCGCGACGATCGCGCTGCAGCGGGTGACGAACCCGCTCGAATACGGCGTCGTCGTGACGGATCACGACGGCAAGATCACGCGCTTTCTCGAAAAACCGTCGTGGGGCGAGGTCTTCTCCGATACGATCAACACCGGCGTGTACGTCCTCGAACCGTCCGTCCTCAAACGGATGGAGCGCAACAAGGTCTACGATTTTTCGAAAGACATCTTTCCCGAGCTGCTGCGCGACGGCGAGACGATCTCGGGTTGGATCGCGGATGCGTATTGGACCGACATCGGCAGCCTCGAAGCGTACCAGCAGGCGAACTACGACGCGGTGAACGGGACCGCCCACGCGACCATCGCCGGGACGGAGTCGGGGAACCGGATCTTCGTCGGCGAGGAGACGACGATCGACCCCAGCGCCCGGCTCGAAGGGCCGCTGGTCATCGGCACGCGCTGCACGATCGCGGCCGGCGCGCAGATCATCGGTCCGGCCGTCATCGGGCACGGCGTGATGATCGAAGCGAACGCGCGCGTCCAGCGCAGCGTCGTCTGGAACGATACCTACATCGGCGAAGAAGCCGCGGTCGACGACTGCACGGTCGCCGACCGCAACACGATCGAGAAACGCGCGCAAGTGCGCGAGTCGAGCGTCCTCGGCCGCGGCTGTACGATCGGCGCCGGCGCGCTCATCCAAGCGAATCTGAAACTGTGGCCGGATAAGTGGGTGACGTCGGGGTCGATCGTGTCGATGTCGCTCATCTACGGACAGAAATGGCCCGGCTCGCTGTTCGGATCGGCCGGGATTCGCGGACTAGCGAACCTCGAGATCACGCCGGAGTTCGCGCTCAAACTCGGTCAGGCGTTCGGCTCGTCGCTCAAACCGGGCCAAGTGGTGATGACCAGCCGCGATACGCATCCGGCGGCGCGCGTGATGAATCGCTGCATCATCTCGGGGCTGCTCTCGGTTGGGATTCACGTGATGGACCTGCGCTCGTATCCGTTGCCGCTCGCGCGCTACGCGACGCGGGTCGGCGGCGACGGCGGCGTCCACGTGCGCGTGGCGCCGGACGATCCGAACGAGATCATCATGGAGTTCTTCGATACGACCGGGATCACGGTCGACAAAGCCGCCGAACGGAAGATCGAAAACCTCTTCTTCCGCGAAGACTTCCGCCGCACGCCAATGGACGACGTCGGCTCGCTCGATTTCCCGTCGCGCGCGCTCGAGCGCTACACAAGCTCCTTCATCGAAGCGCTCAAAGACGACAAGTCGCTCGCGGCAGCAAAATTCCGCGTCGTCATCGACTACGGGTACGGCAACGCCTCGATCGTGCTGCCGCAGATCCTCGGCACGCTCGGCGTCGAGCAGATCGCGCTCAGCGCGTACTTCGATGCGGCAAAGGTGCGCACGTTCCGCGTCGACCGCGAGCGTCATCTGCAAGAACTGGCCTCGGTCGTCAGTTCGATCTCCGCGAGCTTCGGTATCCTGATCGATTCCGACGGCGAGACGTTCGCGCTCGTCGACGACACCGGCCGCATCATCGGCCGCAACACGCTCATGGCGCTCATGACGCTGCTCGTCGCGCGCTCCAAGAAGGGCGCGCGCATCGCCATGCCCCTCACGGTGCCGAGCGCGGTCGAAAAAGTCGCTCAGGAAAACGGCGCCCAGCTGATTCGCGCCCGGAGCGACCGCCGCGCGCTCATGGCGCTGGCGGCCAGCGACGCCGACACGATCGCGTTCGTCGGCGGTGCGCACTACGAGATGATCTTTCCCGAGTTCCAACCCGCCTTCGACGGCCTCTACGGCGCGGTCAAAGTGATGCAACTGCTCGCAAAAGAGGACAAGAAACTCAGCGAACTCGTCGATCTGCTGCCGAGTTGGCATGTCGATAGCCGCATCGTGTTCGTCCCGTGGGACCGCAAAGGCGAGGTGATGCGCTCGCTCCACGACGAGGCGACCGGCACCAACGGCGACGTGGAAACACTCGACGGCCTGCGCATGCCGCGCCCCGGCGGTTGGGTGCTCGTCTTACCGGATGCCTCGGAAGCTTCCGTAAACGTTTTTGCCGAAGGGCCGAGCCACGGCGACGCCTCGCGTTACGTGGATGAAATCGCGCAACGCGTCCGCGTCATCGCGGGAGTGTAGCGTCAGTGTCATCCTGAGCCTGTCGAAGGATGGGCGTGGCAGCCAGGTGGCGCGTTAAGTCAGGAGTGTGGCCGGTGCTGCCACAACGATCTCAGGCCCATCCTTCGACAGGCTCAGGATGACACTTGAGCTTATGCGCTTATGCGCTTACATCCACGATGGAAACGGGTGCGAAGCGGCTGCGTGTGAACGGCGCCACGGCGCCGTAGAAGAACGGGATGAGGATCATTAGGCCGAAGATCAAGCGGACGGGGATCTCGCGTTCGCTCGGCTCGAGGAACGTGATGGCAAGACCGATCGTGATGTTCGCGACGATCACCGCGGCTATCACGAACGAGAGGATACGGTTCGCGCACAAAAAGCGGTAGCAGAACCGGTTCTCGCCCCACAATAAGAACGCGCCGCACGCGTAGACCACAACCGATGAGATATCGACGATCATGGCGCGACATTCACCGAGCGCGTGATCACGACGTGCCGTAGACCGCGTCGACGTAGGCGACTTTGCGTTCCAATGAGGCGATCGCGTGTTTCCAGGTGTAGCGGGCGGCGGTTTCCGCGCCTTCTTGGCGCAGCTCGTCTTGCAGA
>Ga0116231_10013794_pt1 | contig 11157 bp, 7 predicted proteins | sample S1TSphgellanicum_2_FD_89695 | JGI IMG/M metagenome (GOLD analysis project Ga0116231, IMG submission 89695) | Host-associated microbial communities from peat moss isolated from Minnesota, USA - S1T2_Fd - Sphagnum magellanicum MG | ecosystem: Host-associated > Plants > Peat moss > Unclassified...
GTCGAGGGTCCGGGGCGAGCCGGGAGTCGGGAGTCCGGGGCGGGAGTCGAGGGTCTGGGGCGAGCCGGGAGTCGGGGCGGGAGTCGGGGGTGCGGGGGGAGGCGGGGGGCGGGGGGGGAGGGGGGGGGGTGGGGGGGGGGGGGGGGGGCCAGGTAAAAAAAAATGGAATGCCGGGCTGCATTTCAAAAGCCAGAAATGCTACCCACTCCTACGGGCATTCCATTTTTCAAACACACCCTTAAACAATGAAGGGGGAAATTATTTTTTGTTGTGTAACATGCCCCCAATTACACTTTAAAAAAAAGGGTCAAAACATGTCTTTTGTCTTTCCATCAAATTGACAATTCCACAAAATGGGTGGTTTTTTTTTAATTTTTAATTTTAATTAATTAATTAATTAAAATTTAATTAAAATTTCCCCCCCTCTCTAGCTACACTTATTGAATTAGTGGGAAGATAGATATCTAGTGCAACCGTTGTTGTTGTTGGTGGTGGTGGTGGTGTTGTAAGTAAGTTATTAGTTCCGCATTCCTCGCACATTGCACATGTGCCAGCCACACAAAGCATCACTAACGCACTAGTACGAGGAGGAGGAGGAGGAGTCGGAGGGTACTAACAACGTACTTGGACATTCTGGCAAAAATTGGATGTGCATAAATAAATTTAGACTGGTTTTCACTGTTTTAAAATTAGAAAAATGAGGTGTGTGCCCTTGGAACTTAGCCTAATTTGGACATAATTTTGGGCAAAATGGATGCATATCATTTAAATGCATTCAAGAGTGTTTTTCATTGCCAAAATTAGCAAAAGAAGCTTCCGAAGAAATTAGTTGGGTTCCTCTTTGCCGCTACTCCCCCATAATACTTACGATGCATTCACACTTGATGTTAAGTCAGTGTTAAATGAAAACCTAGGTGGCATCATCCTAGGTGGCACCCAATGTTAAATGGGCCATAGCTCAATGTTATGTGAATGTTAGCTTAACATAAAAATTTAATTTTCATGGCAACTAGGTTTAAGTCCTAATTAAATGGCTAGCATGGTGGTATAAGGGACTTAACCTTAGAGTTTTCCCTAACACCAAGTGTGAATACACCTTTATAGCAACATGTTGATTATTAGAATTTAGCATGTTCGACTCAAGTGAGTTTTATATGCCAATTTCAACACATTTCTGTTTCAAATAATTAATTAATTAATTAAATTTGAAAAATTCATTTCAACAAATGAAATATTCCTAAATATTCGCGCTATTATTTATCTTTTCACAATTATTATTTTTGATTTGAAAGAAATAATTTTTTTTTGAAAATTTCAACATTTTTGAAAATAAGATATAATTAGTGTCAAATTGGGCCAAGGCACTAGTAGGGTATATGGAGGGTATTATAATATATAATATAATTTGTCCTATTATTTGAATGACAACATTTGCCAAAGCATATGGGATAAAAGTGAGGTGCTATTGAGAACTCTTTGGAGAACATGTCAGAAACTTGGGAACTCTTTGCTTTGCAAAGAAACCAGCTAAGCTAAATTTGGCAGATCTAATATGGTTTTGGTAGGAGCTGGATTGCACTAGTTATTATTGACCCCTCCCTTCCCCAAATTATTATTTAAAAAAATAAAATCAAAATCAAAAATAATTTTTAAAAATAAAATAAAATAAAATAATATATATATATATATATATATACATAAATCCTATTTTGGGTGCTGATTAAACGGCTTCCTGAACGGACACGGTCCCTTTAGAAGTGCAAAAAAAATAGCGCTATAAATGGGAAAACGCGTACTAGTTATATTTATAATTATATTTCTTACTGAGATTTTGATAAAATCCACGTTTCCAGAAAATAAATCCTCAAGAATGTTTTACTAGCATCTTTAATCATCAAGGCATAAATTTTCAAGTTTAGGGTTTAGGGTTTAGGGTTTAAGGGGTTTTGTTTTTTTTTTTTGGGTTGGGGGGGGGAGAGGGGAGGGATGATTCTCTAATGTAACATCATCATTGATCATCCTAAAAAATAAGATTTTGCAATAATTGGTGACATGTTTGTAAACAATCTTTTCAATTTATGAAAAATTGCGGGAAAAATATTCTCCAAAAACTAAAAATTGTGTGGAAATGTGTGACAATGAATTCTCTTTTAGAAGGAAAAAAAGAAAAAAAAAAACCTCTAAAAAAATTGGCTTATTTTTTCTTCAAAATTTGAGAATTTGGAACATAATATTCCCTTTTTAAATTTTTGAGATTGAAATTTTGTGAGATTTTGCCACAAGAAAAATCGTCGGTGCCATAGATTATTTGTTGTGAATGTCATGTTTAAGCTAGAGACAAATCTGTACAATTTCATCATTTTTGTGGAAGCCACAAAAGTTGCTTCATACACATGAGAAGGATCAAAAGATAGAACCTTTGAAACACATTGAAATTTGATGGTAGAACCTTGGAAACCCACCAAATGTCAAATAGGTTTTCAACATAGATGAAAAGGTTCTCTCTTTGCATCTCTCCTTTGTAGAAGATAGGAGTTTTTTTAGTGGAATAAATAAATGAATGAATATTTTGATGTAACCCAAGTAGTCATTGTTTATAACAAGATGGAGTAAAAAATTACTATCGTCAATAACAAGATGGAGAGAAAAAAATTGTTTCATCCATAAAAACTAACATAATCCTCCTTTATTTTTATTACCTAATCAAGAAAATGTGGTAATCTCCACTAAAAACATCTCAAATGTTTGGGGATTAAAAAATTCACAAAATCAATTATTTCTAGCATTTCTTTAATTTTTAAATTCATAATAGTGCAAATTTTCACATAGAACAAGAGTCACAACAATGTCATTAGGGTAGCTATGTTTACCACAAAACACACACCCATGACCAAACACCCAAACAATTCATTGATTGGTTGATGAGGTGACGACAAAACACCTACCACCATCTAAAGATTACACTATCATTGAAGACCCCATTATGAAAAAAAATTGTTTGGCAATTTTTTAAGTTTTAACTTGTGCTCTTGCATTTGTGTGTGATCATGGGTTTGCCATAAAACATTTGTTAAACTAAAAATGTGCACTTATTTAGTGGAAGTTGTTTGGTGGTAGGGGTAGAGGCAAAATGTTACCATGCACATCTATATTGACAATCCTTATACATTTGAAAATGAGTGTTTGGTAAAGAGTGTATTTTAAGATAGATTTACATAATTGCATGATTTGGAATGTAAGGCCAATGTGTTTGATCATGGGCTTCTAGAGGTCACAATTGATTGCACATAAAAGCTTGCAAATTTGAAAAGATCCATAGGGATGGGGTTTTTAATTTTGAACTGTTTGGTTTAAGTTGTGACCTAAAACAAATCTTGAGATTATGGAATTCTTTGTGTGATCTTTAGTGTTTAATGACGAGTACAAACTTTAACATTAAAAGGCCTGGGTACAACATCATATTAAAAGGCATTGCAATGCCATTTATGCAAAACCCAAGAGGCAAGTCTAAGGATCAAAGGACAAGTTGTCACACACATACTTACATTGCATAATTTATGATCAAACTAAGGATCACAAGTAGATTTCTAAACCTATTTACACTATGAGAAAATTAGGAGTTTTGCAATTGAGTTTGTAACTAGACTTTTGAGTTTACAATAAACACTTATAACTCAAGATATATATATATGACATAAGTGCTATTGCACAAGTTACATCATACACATGTTATCATATATGCATAAAGATACATGCAACTAAATGCAACTCTATTGCAATTTGACTCTAACAACTACAATGCAATTATAATGGTTGATCTATTGCAAGCTGTTGGTTTTTGACATATAAATATGGTTGACATATCATAGGCGATTGATTATGGACATGGAGAGATTTTCACATCTATTTTAAGCCAACTTGATGTCTTGTCACTTCTCCTTTTTAAAATTTTTTATTCCTTTGTACATTTTCCTAATCTACGATGTGTTTTTTAATAAAGCTTTACAATACACAATCAAACATAATGTTAACATGACTTTTCATCTATATATCACAAATGAAATCTATTGATATTTGTTGCAACTCGTTTGTAACTAAAGGTATAACAAGAGCAAATGGAATGAAGGCAACTACTTAACTAACTCATATGTTTGAGTTTGATTACTATTGTAATACTCCAATCCCTTTACAAGACACCTTTTGTCAACTAGAGCTCTGGAAATTTGTTGTATAAGAAGTAATAGGCAACTGTTCTGTTTCTACTATTAGCACTATTTAATAAGTATGATCCCATAATTAAACATTGTTTTGCAACTAATGTCTGATAATTAGGTCCACTGCAATTGTCCCAAGAGTTGTTCCGATTACCATGTGCAAACTACATGGCAACTCATTTGTGACTAATAATGAAGGAAATTAATCAGTAAGTAAAAACTAGAAAGCAACTAATGTGCTCCCTCTTCAATTAGTACTATTCCATAACACTTTTGCAACTAGCAAAAACCTTAAAATCTTACTAGGCATCCACTCAAACTGCTTATCAATGCCTTTGGTGCAATATGTTTTATATACTTCTATCAAATTAAGGTTCACTTTCAGAAGATCACAAACAGCCTTCACAACTTGCCACACCCCCACTTTGTCATCAAAGTCCCGCGGCTGCTCTGCAAGAGAGGCTACCAACCCATTCCAACAAACTACTAGTTATGACAAATAAAAAGTCACAGTTATTGGTCATGAGAAAGGATTGATGTGTACTCTACAAAGAGCACAAGCTATGGCCATAGGATGTGCTCCAAACCTGACAATGCCATTCCACTCTTTTAAAGTAAACCCAAGAGGAATGGAAGCTTGTAAGGTAAGAACAAACATCTAGAATTTCTGACACCTCCAGGCCAGATGGGTTTGCCTCCATACACAATTTGGCACATCTCACACCAGCAATGCAAACCGCCACAGATTTGTTACCAATCCTCTTCAAAAACTCTGAGAAGAGCAACCAGTATTCTTGTGCTACATGTCAACCAGGTATTGCAAAAAACCAGCCTAAGAGCTGGACTGCCTTCAATCGCACAGCTACCTGATCTGTCTGCAGAACAATACCAAAAACCAGAGCCCAAAACATTCTCAAATCAGGCAACTATTCTAGAAAGCACCATACACACAGCAACTACAAAGTGACATGCACAACACAAAGGGAATGATAACTAGAAGTTCTTGCATGAGATTGGGAATGACTTCTAGAAGCATCTGTGGATTGTAGCAATAGGTCTCATATTTAATTTCATGGCAATCACAGTGAAGGGCTATTTTAAGGCATTTCCCTTCCAACATCGCTGATGTCAAAAAGGCTGTAAGGCTCCAGCTTGTGAGCTGCTGTTGATACCCCCTGCCATAAATGCTAGGGCTCTTATGAAAACAGAAGGAAAGGAAGTCAAGTACATACTAACCAACATTTCAAATGAGACACACAATCAGACACTAAAACTCTTGGAACATTGGATACAACCCCACATTTCCATGAGAGCTCGAAACCTTATCGCCTGAAGCAAAGACAAAGAAGGCCTCAGAAGGGCTTTAACATCAACCTGCTATCACACAAACATTTCAACACAGCTATAATGATAGAAATTTGCTTGAAGAGTATCTGTGAATACAAGGGTGACAAAGAGGAACAACCAATCATAACTATGAGAAAGCAGAACTAACCAGTATGTCAGTTCTGGACAAACCAAAACAAAGGGATCAGAAAGGGCATGGTCTGATACTTTGCGATTGACCTTGGAAAGGTTATGACCATCAACTTCATGAATGGCAGTGACTAGCTGCTATTACTCCCCACTGACTTCATCAGCTCCAAATGGTGGGTGTAGATAAGTATGTGATGATATGCTTAAAACAGGTAAACAATGATAAAAAAGTTCTACATCCTGAGTTTCTCTTCCATTTCTGGAAACAATGGGAAGACTCAATTAGGATGTTGATTAACACTCAAAAGGCATGATGAAAAGTCAATCATGTATACTCAGACATGAGAGTGGAGATGAATCCCTTCACCACCACCACCACCATGCTCTAATGCATGCTATATTTCACCCTTTTGATCCACTAGTAGTTGCATCAGCTTGAACAGAACCAGATGAAACTGGAGGAGCCTGGTTCAAATTATGTTGCCTTACCACCATTTCCAATGCCCCACAAGTCAAACCACACAGTTAGCCCTGGAAGATACCAAACCCATGCATATGGATGGAGACATCAATGGGAGTGCCAATACAATAGCAACTGCCACGTCAATGCACCACGGATGTCTGATCCACTTCAGCAATTGCTAGAAAGAAGGGGTATCCTGACAAACACGAGGGGAAGTGTGGCAAAGACTTTTGAGTTCTTAGGTTTTTGCCCAAACTGATGCAGAGATGCATATATAAAGGATCATCCTATGTTTGCTATCATCAAAATAGGGACAAAGAAAGAGAACCCTGGCCTTGCTAATGGGGTTGACAAGAAGGTTGACCATTTCTGCAAAATTGGAACACTGCACCTGGTAAGAGAGTCCAGCTGCACATCTTCCTATTGCATTTGCTTAAATAGTGATAGTGCCTTCTGCCCTTTCCAACATTTCACATGTCCCAATATCATGGTGCTTCAAGTGACCACATCTTGAGATGGCATCTTGTTGAACATTCTCAAAGTGTCTTCAAGGCTCCAACATTTTGCATACATGTCCACCAAGCCACTCCCACAAAGACATCAAACTTGGAACCACTTTGAATGACTTGATCATGAACACTCCTGCCATCTTCAAGCACACCCATGCTGGCACATGCATTTCACACCCCCATAAAAGTAATAGAGTCTGGCTGCACACCTTCCTGTTGCATGTGTCGAAATAGTTCCAGTGCCTTCTGCTCTTGCCCCCGTTTCACATTTCCCAATATCATGGCCTTCCAAGTGACCACATTTTGAAATGGCATCTTGTTGAACACTTTCTGTACATTGTCAATGCTCCCACATTTTGGATACATGTCAACCAAGGTACTCCTCACAAAGACACTAGACTCACAACCAAGTTGAATGAGGTGTTCTTGAACAAACCTGCCATCTTCAAGTGCTCCTAAACCAATGCCTTAATCACCTAAACAAAAGCCAGACTGCTTCCTGTGTCAACTTATGTTTGAAATCCAGATACCTTGCATTTGTCTACATCCAGAAACCCAGATCAAGCTGATCAACCATGTGATCTCCACATCCATCGCATAAATGTTATCATGAGAACACAGAACACTGCTGCATTAGCCTTCTCCATCAGAAAATTGTATACACTTACCTTCTCCAGCCTACTGCAACTATCCCACCAGTGCAAAGGACTTGAAAATAATTTCTGCCACACCAGGGCAGGATAACAACCAACAAGAGAGAACAACAAAAATGGACACCAACAAGAGCTATCACAGCTCCATGTGTATATCAAGATCTTGCATATAGATTGTGTCCAATGTTTCAATTTTGGGACTGGAAACGTATCAATGTGATCAGATCAACATTTTTCGGGAAAGAAAACACGCTTACTGTGAGAAGGGTTTAGGATTATTTAATGATGAAACTGAATATTGACATTAAAACAAAATATTGCAAACAATAAAAGAGGGATTTAAGTTAGTAAACGTAACATATCTTTATTTGGGCACCTACTTAAAAGAGTTACTACCATAGTGTTAATGTCGGTGTTGGTTTATCCAATGCTCTATGTAAGAGGGTGTATGTGGGAGAAATGTTTGAGAGAGTTGATTATCGAGTTGATTTGAACCTTACTATTTGGGATGTGGCTCATGACTACGTTCTAACAAAAACAAATGTAATCACAAATTGGGTTGGGGTCAAGAAAGCTTCATATGGTAGACACTATAGACATTGTTTTTAAGTTGGAATTGTAAAACAATATTTTTCGATGGGTTGCAATTTAGTTGCACAATAATGCACCTAGAAACAACAAGAAAGCTTAGTCATGATGTTGGCTAACACTAAAAAAATATTATATACAAAAAAATATTATTGAATAAAAAATACACTTGCTCAAATCACAAGCCCTTTCTTAACATGATTACAAACTAGATAGTTGTATATGGCATCACCAATACTAAGGTTAGAACATTCCATGTTTTATCAAGAAATTTTTGGCAAAGGAATTATTATTTGTCAATGAAACACATACACAATCAAGATAAAAAAGATTAAGGTTTATAAAGGAGGATCTATATGTACATCTTAATGGAATCGATAATACAATGTATATTTTGCTTTAGTCTCATTTGAAAATTTCACCTTTCAACTAGTTATACAATTTGAAAGTGACATGATATTGTGGGTTGCAACAATATAGTTGATGCTTAGTCATGACACAATTGAACAATAGTCCCAAAATAATGGACAAATCATTTATATATAATGAAAACCTAGTGGCATAACTAATTGTGTCACTATAAATCATAGTTGATAATTAGTTACAAAAAAGTTGAAAATGCAAAATCTAATGGATGGCAACAATACATGCACATGGCATGATTATAAGTGTTAAGGCCATATTCTTAAGTAATTGGCAATTGAATTGTACATTTATGCTAGTTGTATCATAGTTTTCATTTATGATTCTTGTCCTACTTGGCCATGAAGTTAAAACATGGTTTATCACAATCATATATATGGTCTATATATACACCTGTATAGGGATCCATCTTGTGATTAAGACACAATTATAATAAAACTCTATGAATTTTTAACGTGATAGTTTTACATTTTAAAAATCTAGTATTTTCATGGAATAGTTGCACATTTGTTGATTTAGACATCTAGTTGCAAGGCAATGAAATTTCCATGGACACAATTTCTTATAGTGTTATTACATTCCCCACCAAAACACCAAAACATCACATTTGCAATGTAATAATATTTGGATCCAATTGTAAATCATATAATTTGGTTCACTCAATTAGGAATCAATATGTCCAACCTACCAACAAGTGTTTTAGAATCATTTCATGATGGCTTACAAACTTGGTGTCTTCATGCAATAGTGCTAAGACCAAAAGTGAAAAAGGAAAACATCAAATTGCAAAACACAATGAACCAAATAATGTTGATATTGAAAGTGAAAAAAAAAAACACTAAACTACAAAGCACATAAAACAAATTAGTGTTGAGATAAAAAATGAAAAAAAAGAACATTGAACTACAAGCTCAAACAATTAATTTGATAAAAATAGAATTGCATCTATTGATAAAGTTCACAAGGAAAAGTTTAGCAGATTTATTTCTTACTAATGGATAATGAAGTTAGCTGTCTTTGTAATAGGAAAATGTACAAAAAATAGTGGGACATTGCAAGTTGTAGTTCATTGTTGCTTTAGATACACCCTTATAACCTACACAATAACGTATGAAGATTTGGACTAGGCTAATTTTGTAAAATTCTTTAATTTCATTTCCATTAATGAAGAAATAGAAATACATGCATTCTTGACTCATTTCTAGACCTAACATGGTTTTTGTATTCATGGTTTAACCATAGGAAAAATAAAGTATAACACTTGTGAGACTCACACACATTCCCCCAAACTTTTGGGAACTAGGGCCAAGAAAACTAATATAAACATGATGTTCAATGACCCTTGTAGTCCTAAGAAGGAGCAAGGTGTTAAACCATTCGATTGCGGACAAAAAAAATGTTCGTGCCTTAATTTCAATCAAACACAAGAGAAAGACCACAAGCATCAACAAGACCTTTGTCACAAATCCAAGGAGCAAATAGACAAATGAATCATTAAAAAAAGGCCACATATGTAATCGAAAAAGTCACAAGTTCCTATGGAAGGCCAACATGTTTTAAGCCATACTTTTGACCTCATGTTCTGACTATTTAAATGAGAAAACCAAATATAACAAACTTGGCCTTTTGGGTGCATTAATAGAAAAAAAGGATATGCATGTTGTTGAATGAACTTTGGGTATGCAAAAATGTGGACTTTCCATAACATTACATCAATTCAAATGGAAGGTGACATAATTGATTCAAACCTAATGCACCCCATTTTGAATTGGATTATTAAAGTACTCATCGTGGTATTGGTTAAACATAAGCATCCAAAATTAACCATTCATCTTGTAGAAGGTTTGGAAATCAACATGCCACAAGGTTTGACCACTAGTTCATGCACATTATACACCCAACATCAATACAATGCAAATCACATATGGAATTATGATGGCATTGGGATTTAAGTAGTGTGATAATCAAGGGAAAAAGTTTTGGCAAAAAGGGGATCACATTAAGTTTACAACAACATTCCAAAGTATAAAAAATGGCTGACCATTAACTATGCAATGAATGATTTGGGGGGGGGGGAGGGGGGGGGAGACTACTAAGGTTTTCAATTTGGGGGGGGGAAAGAATTAAAGATGATTACATTAAACAATACAAATTTGAAATGTGTATGGAAATGCAAATGAAAGCATGGATGACATCTTTTCTATTCAAATTTTTTTTGTTATTCTTCAAAAGATCAAACCTAAATGACATCTATCAAATCAATCACCATCTATTAATTTTAGATGGATATGGTTCACATGTAACTTCTTTAGAACAAACAATATAACACCAAACACCACCATATTAAATGAGGACAATGAACTAAACTTCAATGATGAAATTGAAGATATTCAAGAATGGGCAATAAATGGAGTTCTTATAAAATTAGTAAACATGACACATACAAAAAAAATTACTCCAATTAATGTTAATGTTGATGACTGAAACTAATTAAAACCAAGGTGCTATGTGAAAGAGCTTATATAAGTCTTATTACTGTAGAAAATGCAAATATGATGGAAGATAACTTAGAGGAAACAATAACCTTTATTGAACCCACAATTGAATATCAAAGTCAATAAGTGAATTTAACAAATCAAAGGCTAGTTCCACTTTGCCTTACAAATATGTTGTCACTATTGTGTTTACATACACAAAAAAGTTGTAATAAGGAACCATTAATCAATTATAACTAATTCCATATCATACCATTTAATGAATATTTATATATTTTGCAACAAAAAGCTATCCAGACCAAGAGGTAGTAAAAAAAAAAAAAAAAAAAAAAAAAA
>Ga0116231_10013795_pt1 | contig 11156 bp, 7 predicted proteins | sample S1TSphgellanicum_2_FD_89695 | JGI IMG/M metagenome (GOLD analysis project Ga0116231, IMG submission 89695) | Host-associated microbial communities from peat moss isolated from Minnesota, USA - S1T2_Fd - Sphagnum magellanicum MG | ecosystem: Host-associated > Plants > Peat moss > Unclassified...
CGGCGGGTTCGTCACGCTGATGGCCCAGCAGGCCGTCTACGAGGTCCTGCGCATCTGGTGTCCTCCTCATCATATCGACCTCGTCATCAAGGATGCCACCTGCAAGATCAACAACGGCACGTTCTCCAAGATCATGCACACCTTCACGGTTCACCTGCGTAAACAGAAGAACTTGCAGCTGCAGATGGGCAGTAAGTGCCCGAAGGACACAAGTCGTTGGGCGCACTTCCAGGCCCAGCTAGAGTGGCTGCTGCAGTGTCGCGTCCAGCTCATTGAGTGGGTGGAGAAACGACAACCTGACTCGGCGCCAACGACCGTATTTTGGATCATCGCTGCTGCCATCAACCCGCTCGCCAAGGCCTATTGCGAGACGTTCGTTGCTCTGCAGCACCGCGATATTGCGTTGTCGCAGCAGACAAGCAGGATCGAGGCGCTTGTCGCGAACCTCTTGCTGATGATCGACATTCAGCACGGCGACGACAACTAGATCATGGTGCGTGCTGATCAGATGGATGACACAGTCTTCGAGTTCGAGCTGTGGTCGGTTACCGTTGACGCCGTCCTCGTGCACGTTAAGGACCAGGGCACCTGGGTGAAGGACTTGTACCTGTCCCTCGATAAGAACGACTAGCTCGACTTGTTGCGCAAAATCGCCCTGTACGCGTTGCACCTCGTCTCCGGCCTGTCCATCGTACAGGCTGAGCGCGACTTCCGCAACAACGCCGTTGCAAAGCTCGCCCCGCCCGTGTTCCCTCAACAGCTGATCAAGATGCGAACGAGCAAGTTCATAGAGGACGTCCTCGATCCACGGCGCGAGATGTTGATGGCGGCGTGGGGCCAGGAGCGAGTTGATCGCATTGAGGACGAACACCGCGCTCTTGTCGCGATGTGCCACAGTTCGGCGTCTCTCCAGGCGAGCATCAATGGCCACACGCACTAGATAATGTTCAACGACGCCTGGGGCGATCTACTCGCCAAACCCTTCGTTCATCTCCGGTCGTTCTGCGGTGGCCTGGCGACGTCCTTCTCAAACACCACGTCTGTCGAGAGCGATTCTCGATTCTGAAGTGCGAGAACGATTCGTTTCGCCAATCTTTGACGGCACTTTCGGTGGAAGGTATCTTCCAGACCAAGCAGCTTGGCGCCATCCGCGAGATGCTCGGCCTGATCACGCCACCGGATGGGGAGGAGGAAGAGGAGGATGAAATTCTCTGAATTGATAAAGCACCGCCCACGACTATGAATTGAAGCATTTTAATTTTTGAGCCTTTTAAACATGCAATTTTATGGTTGCGCCTAATTTAAGCATCCATCCGACGCCTAATTTAGCTATTTTAGTTAAATTAGGCGTCCGCCTAGTCTTATGAGGCCTGCTATATTCTCTAGACCACTTGTTTTTTTTGGGTTTCAAAATTTCTCCTTTGGGGGGGGGGGGAGAGGAGTCAATTTCATTTTTGCAAGTCAAATTATCTTTATTGTGTTACACAATTCCATTATATCACTCATGATTTTGTTTGATCCTACCATTAAAAAGAAAGGGCAGAGCCATTATGTAATTAGCTAGCTGCTGGGTTGATGATGCAAATAGAGAGAGACTCTTGTGCCCATACAAGCTAGGCAATTTTCAAACAATCTGAAAAGCTTATTATCTCTCAATTTAAGAAGAAGGTGACTCAATACAGTGTCATGTGTCATTTCATCACTTCCAAACTCAATTGCCAATGATATCCTCCCCATGTAAAAAAAAAGAGAAAAAGTTATGAACTTCTTTCTACTTGTAGATGCTCTCAAACACATCATGTCCTTCCCCATGTACAAGGAAGAAGAAGAAGGCCCACCATGTGACTAAAAAAGAGTATTATTTTTCAACCCAAAAATATTGGGCAACAAGCTCTCCAAACTTAGACCCAAAAATAAAATATAATAAAAATAATAATTCATGGTTTACTATAATATAATAAGGGGGAAGGAGCAAAGGATTCCATATTCCCCTCCTCCACCCCTCCCCCACGTTTTTTGGTTGTTTAAATTATTATTTTATTATTAAATTATTAAATTATAATGGCTAGGGCCAAGTCCGACCTTTGTTGTGTAGACAAGGCACTTCCCAAGCTGGATCCGCTACAAAAAGAAACAAAATAAGAAACTTGAAAACAACTCAGAACCTCTCGACTCATACATACTTTTGGGAGTTTCTAATGTATTTATTTCTCTTTGGGAGACTCAATGAAGCGAGCAAATATCCATTGAGCATGACTTTTTCTTTCTTCTTTGGCATACTTTGATGATAATTTTAAAAAAACTTATACCTTGATGTCTTTACTATTCCGGCACCTTCTTGACAATTTTTTTTAAAAGGGTTTTTTTCACCTTGTATGGTAGTAAAAATAAAAATTTCCTGCAATTCTTACACTTGAGGCAGGAAAAAAAAATGCCAATTAATTTTGCATGACTTTCGCATACACCACCACCACCAAGCTTTAGGGCAAGCAATCAATTTTTATTTATTTATTTTAAAATTCTAGAACTTTCAGCATTGAGAGTAGCTGATTTTTGAAAAAAATATTTAAAATAATTTAATTACTGCCCAGAATGGTAATGGTACTAGAGAAGGGGGATTTGCATTTTTGGAAGGTCTTGACTCTTTTTCTCCCAAAACAAAAAGTCCACTTAACTACTTAAGGTTATAGATCTCCTTGGGTTTGTCTTGGCCCTCTGAAAAGTTCTGGATAAGGCTTTGAATCCTATATCCGGATCTGGATTGCATTGGACGGGCTCTAGAGGAGAGGCTGAGGAACATAGAATAAATGTCTCTTGGAGGGATGGATTGGACCCTTTTTTTTTGTTTTTCTTTTCGCTAAATGCCAACATAAGAATGGATATGAAAATGGGAGATGAGTGAGTTATTTGAGCCCCTTGGGATTCATTATTCCCAGGCTTTTTCCTCCCTTGTTTCCTTTTTTGGAAAGAAAATGTCCTTTTCCATCCTATGACCTAATTTGGATGAAAATTCTTATGGTTTTAGGGTTTCGTTTCTCATTAAAAATGTCCCATCATCATGGGTTGGATCAAGCTTGGCTTCTTTTAGGGGGAGGGGGGAGGGGGGGGTTAGAGTTCAAATATAATATGTAAAGAGTTTAAGATGCATTCATATGTACAACCAACAATTCAAATATGATGGAGGGGATTTCACTATTTAATCATTTTCTCTAGCAAAGGATTTCATCAAATTCCAATTTTTCATTGGTCAAAATTATGCAAAATGCTCTTTTTAAAGTATGATATATAGGTTAGAAAAAATGGAAAATTCAAGAAATTTGCATAGGTTAGGAAAAACATCATATGGAATGTTGGTTGCAAGATATTTATGAAAGTTGAAATCTGAAACCGAAAAAAAGAAGAAAAAGATCAAAATGCAAGGCCAAAGAAATTTTGGGGGGGTAATTTTGAAAAGGATTCTAGATGAAATAAAGATCAGATTGAAAAAAGTTGAAAATTTGAGAACAATGATAAATGACACAAAAGCCCCAAATGGTAAGAATTGAGAAAGTTGAATCTTGAAAAAAAAAGAAAAGCTGATGAGATGCAAGACAAGAATGATACAATTCAAGAAAGTTGAATCCTAGAAAGGAGAAATGGATGCAATGAAATCTTTTAAACCAAAAAACAAATCTGAGAATGAATCAATGAATGAAAATGTAAGCAAAATTAAATAAAATGATGAAAAACAGATGATATGGAAATTCTTTTGATGTGTCTGCAAGCCTCAAAATGCCAAGTCCCATCCAAGAATGAGGAACTAATGGCTTCCAATAAAAAATATTTACCAAACAACTCCATGCACAACTAATAGACATGCCCAAACTTTTGGAATATTTGCATTGGAGAGGGAGATGCATCAAACTTGTTGCACATAATCCACACTTGCAATTGATCCTTTGGATATATATGCAACAAATGTGCAATTGAAAACAACCTCATGTATCAACCCATGTTGGGTGGGCGTTAAAAACATGAACAACTGCCCCATGGTTATTTTAAGGTTTATAATCATAGTTCTCAAAAAATTAAAAAAAAATTGATTCTGATATATAATAATGATTCAAAAAAATTGAAAAAAATTCAAATAACCACCTATAAAATAACCAGTTTTGCTTCTTTCACAAAAACCACTGGTTCTTTGAGGCTTTTTTACATAGTCAAAACAACCGGTTCTTGGGTTCCAAATCTTTCTCAAGTATCCTAAATGAGCAGTTCTGTGATTTTGGTTAGTTTAGAAAACTGGAACTAGTGGTTCTCTGAACACTAGTATTGATAGCACATAGCAATGGTTTGGAGCAATGTTGGCAGGTTTTGGGAGTTAGGCAAGTTCAAGTCCAGGCTATATAGGTCAAGTTCTAGGCTGTTTGGATCAGATTTCCCAAGTTTTGTAGGAGGAACCTGACCGGGGCAATTGGTTTTTTTTCAAAATTGAATTAAAATTTAGAATTAAGGGTGTTGTTCCATTTGAACAAATTCAAGTTCCTTAGTAAATAAGTACAACTTTATTTTTGAAATATATAAGCTTATCTCTACATTTTAGACAAGTTATTGATTTTAATTGATTGTACATATTTAATATTACATAATTTTTATCTTGAACTATGTGGACTATGTGACGAAACTAATATTAAACTATATATATATGTGTGTGTAATGGAGATGAACACTGATCTTAAGCTGGACTAGCTCTAAATTATTTATGAAAATGATCAAAACTGAAGGTTTTGAAAATTCAAAGAATCAATCTTAAAACCGAACACTATGTTTTATCAAGTTAATTTTTATTATTTTTTATATACTCAACGCCAAAGGTTCCTTTTGAAATCAAGAATGAAACAACACTAGTATGGTGGGGGGGGACCTATAGGTGGATAGCAACACGATTTACATGAAATCAAATGTATGAGAGCAACAGCTATGATATACCCAATTGAACCCTGCTGGCTACCTCACAACAATCATGTGACAACAGGAGGTATCCTGCTATGAAGCTTCATTCATTCAGACGGAGTAAGTAAAAAGCTTGAGGAGAGATCAGAGATAAGCATGTTGAATTTTTCATTCCAATATGTATGGCTGGTCTCACGTGGCTTATAGTGCATTTCACTCTGTTGGTAATGATGTGCCTTGTCCGGATGTGATTTGTTTGGGAGCAGGAGGGAAGGTAAAGGGGTGGGGTAGGCTTTTTTTTTTTTTTTATCTCACTCGGTTTGGCTGCAAGACAGTTATTAGTCTTCGGTCCACAACAACATTCATTGTTCGTTTGGGTTTATGCACCGCTAAACCCCCCCCCCTTTTCCCTATCGGTAAACTGGATTCTTTTGGCACACTAGTGTACGGAGTTATATGGGTTGGGTCTAGAGTAAAATGCTTATGACACTTTGACTTGAGAAGTGTCGGGTGAAGAAGAATTTTTTTTTGTTTTGGCTATTTGCAGTTGCAGAAGGATATGGTTGTCCCCAAGTTTGCGTTGGTTCAACAGGCTCAATGTAGTCGGGTATGTAAGAGTGTTGAGGTGGGTATTTGATTTTGTTAATAAATTGTCACTTCCAACTTTTTAAAATACTTCGAATTGCTCATTTTTTTCACAGTTATTTGACTTATATATCTATTTATGAAGGAAGGTTGATTGTTTTGTTTATTTGTCCCGTTAAGATTTTCGGAATCGTGATATCTCTTCCTCACTCTTGTTACCATTGGAAAGCCAGTAAGGAATGCACTGAGTTGGTTTCATAATGTTTCAACCTACAGTGGAGAGATTATTGAATAGTGAACAATTTTTTTTCATTGAGAATTCATTTAAATAAAAACTAAAAATTATAAGCAAATTCAGATGTGTTCTTGATATTGTTGAAAAGCCCTCAATGAGTAGGATTTAAGAAAGTCGATTTGGATAATTTTTAGACCTAAGGTACAAAAAATATTGAATTTAGAACAGTTTTATCATTGAAAGTTCAATTAAATTACAAAAATAGTTTTGGAACGAAAGATTAATTGGGTAACCAATTCACACTTGGGCCAACAGTACCAGCTACACTGAAATCTATATAAAAAGACAAATGGTTATATATCACAATGCTTTTTATTATTATTATTTGAGATTTATGATTATGAACCCTAACAACCACCCAGATAGCTTGTGGGGGTTCGGTAGGATTTTAATACTCACCCCCAACACGGGTATATGACTTCACAAGTGATCCCTCTCACCTTGCTCTCTCAATAATTCATTTCCAAACGAGGGGCTTCTAGTTCCTTTCTCTCTGTCACCTAGTGTTACACACTTGTCACATGGCAAAACCGGATAGTGAATTCAAGTGGTCGGATTTGGATTTTAACATATGTCCCATGCCATTTTCTGCTGATTTGAGGGGACAGTAGCTGGCCAGCCACGAAGCAGCAGAGTTTGTTATTGGCTACCATTTTTTACTGTGTTTATCCAATGGCAGAAAACTCCAGAACAACCAAAAAAACAGCAAGCAGCTGTATCAAGTTCTGCTACTGCATGGGGCAATTATGTACGTAAATCTAACAATTTCTTTCCTGGAGTTGTTTGTTGTCCATGCTAGTTCGACACACAATACATTTGACAGCGGGTTGAGTTGGGTTTTTGCTCATTTCTGCCGATTTTTTGTTTCTTGCTTTCACTCGGTGGTGTCAGAAATGGTTCATTACATCATAAGCAACATCAGCTGACAAAAGTTTACTCTTTTTCTTAGAAAGTGGATTCCTCCCCCGCCCCCCTCTCACGGCATTATAGTGAGACATGTCAGAACTTGGAATGGTTTTTTTGCTCCTAGTGTTGTTACAGAATGGTCCTCAGAGGTGGACTTGGCCTTGGGACCAATTTTCTTGCTTGTTTTCCTTCTTTCTCCTTGCACACTGTGGTAAATTGTGAAGCAATAGCTACCCAGATATATTCCTAAAATTGGCTGCCACCATTTTTGTCTTGGACTAGTTTAATAGCCCTTCCCAAGAACATGCTACCTAGTAACCTGAGGGTACTTATTAGGTTCTGATGAGTGTTTGGGCTTTGGGGGGTTAAGAACTTAGAACCACTAAGAACCAAACTGGAACTGGTTTTTGGCCCCAGAAGGGCTTCATTAGTTAGGTTTCTTCGAGGGCTTGCTTGTCGGTGCTCCCCTGTGATGGGGTCCTTTGTGGTTCTTTTTTTCTTCGCAATGAATTTCTTCATTTGTGCCCCCAAAAAAAAAAAAAAAAAAATGGAAATAGTTTTGGAAAAGGGTCTGATTTTCAAAACCGGAGCCAGATTTTTTAAGAAATAGACCAAGAACCGGAACCAAGATATGTGTTTTTCTTCGGGGGAAATAGTGACTTGAATTGTGGGTTAATTAAAGGTCAACCAAGAGTTTTTAAAAATAATGATTTGCTTCTGAAATATTTGAAAACTAGTGATCATTAACAAAATTCAATACCCACCTAACCCTGGTTGGGACTTAGTTGTGAATCAACCCCAACTCATTGAACTGACATTGAGTTACCTTGGTAACTTATCCTATAAGGATAGGTTTTGTAGTTAGGTAGCTTGGTAGGTAAGATGATATGTGACTACTATGGAAGTATATGCATGTCGATGGCTAGAACATAGGTAAGTCCTAATGAGTAGTTAAAGGGTTGCTAGTAAATATAGGAATGGAGCAAACTATTGTGGTTGCGAAGTAACTGGACGTGATTGGAAAAGTGTTTCCAATCCACTCACCGTCCATCCTTTATGGTGTGTTGGTGGATATTACTTCACTTTGGTTAGTTCACTTATGAGATTACTTCAAAAAATTATAACTATAATCAGCAAGGACTTGTGACATCACATTAAAATATTTATATGTTTTGGGTTAGGATCATTGATGCATGTAAAGCTTGGTCTTTATGTGAAATACATCCAAAGGGGAGCGCATCACGCATGCCTAAAGACTTAACCTTATTAAGATCATTGACCAAACTCGTATAAGCTTTCTCTTGCGAATCCAACAACACATAAGTTAATTATTAGGTTTGTTAAACATAAAAGTTCTATTACAAGTTTAACAATAGATTGGCAATATGGAAGTGTGGAAATGAAGAATAAACCCAAAGTTCCACCCACTCCTCCCCCTTATATAGGGGAAAAAGATGAATTATTGCAGCCTTTTCATCTAAGTCTAATAATTATCATAATTCATTAATTCTAAATCAATAATTTTATGTCACCTACTAGTTTTCTAGAACACTCATCTTTTCCATGGATGAACCTTTATATTATTTGACATTTCTTTCCTCAAAATTCAATGTTTTTGTCCCAGCAAAGACCTTTATTTATGCCTAACCCAAAATAGTCATCTAATTCATACATGAGTCCAATGTAAAGCCCTATTTTTAAAAATCTTTATGTGTAAGACTCATAAGATATAATATTTAACTTCCATATCCATTCATCTTTCTACCCATAGGTCATAACTAATACTACTTATAAAATGTACTTCTAATGACCAATTTTGTTGTTTGAGGAACACATAGCACAACCTTATTTAAAGCATTATGAAGTCTAGTTAGAATTTAAGAAAATTATAAAATGTAACCTTCTAGTTTGGAACATTATGGGACACCATGTAATGGGTAAAGTAATTTGTCCAATGGCTACCTACTTACACATGTCAAATGGCATTTCAAGACCACAAGCATCACCCAACCTATTTTGTTCTTTTAAAATGAGCAAACAAATGGCAAAATTGTTCACCAAAGCCTAGGTGCTTGACAAGCCAAAAAATGGCCTTTTTCTTAGAATTTTAAACCAATATGGTGAATGGATATTTTGATTGGAACAATTTTGATTGTTATTTTTTTGACTTGCATGGCATAAGACATGGTATGCTGACCATGCATTGCCACTTGGATTTGTGTGAGGTTTTAATCAAATAAGTGCATGAATTTGAGAGTTCAATTGGTGAACCTAGTTACTCACATTCAAGAGTGCACCAATGAGAGAAGTGGGCATCTCGAGTGATTAGCAGGGGCTAATTGAGGAAACTCATCTATGAGCTAACCCACAAGTTCCAACATTGAGATTGAAGAGGAACTTCCCTTTAAAGTTGTTCCACATTTTCACAATTCCTCAACGTTTCACATACACATTTCAAAAATTGCAAGGTTTCATTCTTACTTTACAACTCTCTCGTTTTGGCTTAAATTAGTGCATATTAAGGTGCACACATGAGTGTCATGTCTAAGTCCTTTTTTCCATTGACAAAAACTTTGGATTCACATTTTGGGCTGCACCTCACCAGCCCTGGATGAACTCAATCTATCTTTGATATATATTTTTTCATCCCAAGCTTGATTTTGGTTGAATTTCTATCAAAGACTTGGAGAGTGCAAACTTTGAATTGAACAGCTACTTTGTAAATCCCATTTGTGGATGAGTACATTGGGTCCCATTTCTAAGGCTTTGAGTAGAGGTAAAAGGGGTGTAAAAAGGGCTTTAGGCTCTTAGGGGTTACAGTTGGCCACGGACCTTTCCATACTCCATGTAAACATCCCCAAAGACCTGGCTATACGTTGCAACAATGTAAAACCTTTGCCCAAAAATGCAATATATGTGGATGCACTTATCCAACGTAATGTGGCGTCCATCATGGGAGAGCATTTCAAAAAACCTAATGCCTGTAGAGGCAGGTGTTTCACCTTTTCTTGAGGAGAAGGCCCTCCCCCTTCTCCTTGAGTTGGCAATTCCACTAAAGGGTCCTTTACTGTTGTGTACCTTGCAACTTTTGGGGAAGTCAGGCACCTAACATTCTCCCCCAAGGTTTAATCCCAGGTAACCACATGTTTGTTGGTGACCCATTGATAGGGTTACCTTGGAAAGGGTCATTTTACATGGCAGAATGTTGAATTGAACCCACAAGCACTTGCAAGGCAACCATGAATTTAGACCACTTGCATTATGGGCTTGATGCAAGTGGGGGGCGGCAAATAATTGAGCTAGCAAGGTGCCTTTCTTAGCACCATTGAAAATTGAGACCTATTTTTCTAATCCTTTAGCAACAATTTTTTTCTCTATCTTACAAAATTAAAGGTGTAAATATTTTCAAAATGAAGTGGTTTTTGGGCATTTCAAATAGCCAAAATTTGAGAAAAAAATATAAACATTTCTATATTTGATTCCAATAGGCAGCCAAATGTATAAAAAAGAAGCTTAAATGTTTTTACTTTCATACCTTGTTTGTACCCAAATTTGACTAAATCTTCTCATGGATGGATGACAACCTCTTGGGCTACATCCCAAAAGAAACAATGCTAGTACCAACAAACCCTACTACCTACCTACTACCCACCCAAAACTTCAGCTCTACCTTATCTCCTCCTAGAATAAAAGACTGCCACTTGACAGCTTCCAGGTTTCATAGTTATGGCCTTACCCAAAGTGCCATTATGGTATTCAAGTCTTGGGATGAGGTCCAAATTGGCAACAAAAAGCTTGAGGCAGCCGAAAGTGCAACTGCTGGGTTCAGTTGTAGGGAATTGCACATCCCTAGCCTGCCTTCTGTAGATTTGTTGTCCTGGTATTAGGGCTCAGGTCACTGAAAAGGCCAATCAAAGAGTTAAGGCTTTAAAGCTTGTTTTTGCATAACCTGGCCAAGATGAAGGAAAAAAGGGGGGCATAAACACTACCTACTACAAAGTACTAGGTACTCTGAAAACCTGCTATTTCAATCCAGGTTCCAGACCTGAATAGGGACTCAGATTATTACATCCACAATTTAATCTCCTCACTTTTATCAAGCTCTGAGTTTGATATAAGTCAACTTCCAACTGGACAAAGTGGGTGAATGTAGATTTTTAAAAAAATTTATCAATCTATTTTTCATCTTGATTTTGTGTTGAAGAGGAAGGACAGAAGTAGGAAGAGTTGAGGTGTTCCACCCCATTCATGAGTAAGTGGGAGAGGGAGGATGAATGTAAACCCAAAGTATGTGTGAAGTCTACATCTTTGTGTGGTGGTGTTTTGTGTTGAATGGTAGGTACAAGGTACATAGAGAGAGAGACTAGCAAAATTCAAAATTTAAAAAAAAAAAAAAAAAAAACCAAAAGAAAATGTTGTTGCCAAAAGAATAGAAAAA
>Ga0116231_10013796_pt1 | contig 11156 bp, 10 predicted proteins | sample S1TSphgellanicum_2_FD_89695 | JGI IMG/M metagenome (GOLD analysis project Ga0116231, IMG submission 89695) | Host-associated microbial communities from peat moss isolated from Minnesota, USA - S1T2_Fd - Sphagnum magellanicum MG | ecosystem: Host-associated > Plants > Peat moss > Unclassified...
ATATAATCATTATTTTCATTGAAATAATTATGCTTTTTAGTTTTATTAAATATGTGTTCATTTTATGGTACATTCCATTTATGCTAACAATAATCCAAAACTGTCAAAATTCACATTGTACTTTCACCTAGGTTCTGTACATGCACACATCATATTATGGATAAATGATGTTGATGTTGACTGCATCACATATGAAATAATTGCAATGGTACCTACTACTATTAATGAACAGTTTGGAAAATTCATATTGTTAGACAATAAACATGATTTGACATTGTTCAAGTTAATGGAATGAAAACAAATGCATCAATGTGGTTCACAATGGAAAACAAATAAGCACATTGGAACTTGCAAATATGGATTTCCCACCACTATATTTGCCGAACAACATGTGGTTCAACATTTAATCATGCAAAGATGGTTCAAAAAAATTCAAATCAAGTGTGTGATTTTTGAGTTAATTAGTCGGTTATTATCATCTTTATATTTGTGCAATCAATAATCTTTACTATTAAAAGAGACCCTAATCTTATCTTTGCAAAATTCTTCTTATTTTGAACACTTGATTATTCAAGTTCAAAAATCTTCTGAACGTTTTTAAAACATGAACTTTAATATCAATTTTTAATATCAATTCCATGACAATCAAAATTTTCATTTAACACAATTTTCCATTGTTAACATGATATTCACATTTTAGTGGATATTTAAGTATTCAAAATTCAATCATTGTTTGAAATATTCACATGGTTTTTGATTTGTTTGAACTATTTATGAACCAAGTGGCCATACTATCATCCACGTTATGAAGATTGAAATGTGGTGCCTTATCATTGTACTACATTGATATTGTGGGGTGCACACATGAACATTCAACAAATCACATCTTCATATTGGTCATATTATCTTTTGAAATATGTTATGAAATGTGAACTACAAGGCATTATTAAATTGGGATGATGTTAATGCAAGAAGTTTGGGATTGGTTGATGCAACCCCTTTGCAACTTCAATTGATTTCAGCAACAATAACAACCAAACATGTATCTCTAACTGAAGTAGCCCTCTCATGTTCACAAATCCCAATCATATCGAAAAGTGTTGGTGTAAAGTATGTTGATTAAAAACCCCCAAACTTGTGTACAAAAATGGTGATTGAATCTAGGATACTTGGATTTCATCCCATTGATATATATTGTGCGCAACCTTCTAACATGGCCCAATACACATTTACAAAGTATTGGAAACAATTTTCTCCACACTAAGAAGAATTGAAAAAGACATGTTTGGGCAAAGACAAATTGGGATTTTTCTTATATAAAAGTGAACAATTAGTGTGGTTCATAGATTTCAATCTTGGCAAACATGTTGAACCATTTTTTTAAACATATTGTTAAACAATGTTGCTTTTTTTAAAGAACATGAATTGATGTCTCCCACAAATCTAGCAGGATCATATTATCATGAATGTTTTGTTCGTGGTATTGTGAAGATTCTTAATTGTTTACAAGACTTCATGTTTGAATATGGGAAAAGAAACTTATATGATGATGAGAAGAAAAATCAAATATATAACAAGCTTTTGGAGAAACATCCTTTTGAGAATTCACAAAATTTACTAATCAATATTAATATTGATGTTACATGTGTTGGCTCACAAAATGGTCTAGTTGATCCAAATTATTGGATACATGATGTTGGTGATTTTTTGGGAAATGAAATTTTGTCACATGAAGAAATGCATATATTCAACATCATTTATTTTTAAAAAATGGTTTGCATGTCATTTCAAGTACATAATTTATTTGATTTGATTTGATTTCAAAATTAAAATAACTACCATTCAAAAGTTATGCATATTTCTATTGCATGTATGAAAGATATATTATGGTAATTAATTCTTATATTTATATTATAAAACATAAATTTTATAAAATATTATGTATATTTACTAAATTTTATCATCAATTATTCTTATAGCTATGTATATTCATTATTTGTGAACATATTTTATGTCAAGAACTCCTAGTAGTGGAAAGACATTTTTCATTCGATACTTGACTAAATACTATATGTTTTTGAATAAAAAGGTTATCTTTACTACAACAACAGGATGTGCAGCATCAAGGTTTAGTTCAAAAACTTCAATTGTCCACAACACATTTCATATACAATGCAAAGGATATGTTCAACCAGTATAAGAATTAAATGATGAATTTCAAATTCTCAAAGAAGTTGACATCATCATTATTGATGAAATGTCAATGATGACGAGTACATTGTTGCAAAGTGTTGAAACTAGACTACGGCAAATTGAAAATGATACAAATGAACCATATCATTCTAAGTTAGTGATTTTGGTTGGCGACCGTGCACAACTTCCAGCAATATGTCATTGCCATCTATTAGACACAAAAAATTATTGCCAAAAGCATTATGTTTATCATGTGATTGATTGGAATTCTGCAACATATCATATTTTGGAAACTTCAATAAGACATGTTGAAAATCTAGAATATTGTTTTTTTTTAACATATTCCATTGTCAAACACCAATAAAAGAAGAAATTTCATCAATTTTGAACAATTGCTAGATTGATGAAGATTTAATAGAACAATACATTAATGACAAAACAACAATATTTTGCACACATTGGAAGGATGTTGATTATTACAATGATTGGAGTACTCACAAGAAATTTCCAGCTGACCAAATTTATGTTATTCAATTGGAGACAAATGCAAGGAATGTTGAACACATTCAATCTTGGGTGAACAATAAAAGATTCAATCACATGTAACATGTTGCATTGGGAGCATTGGTTATGCTGACTGAAAACATTGATTTAAAAGTTGGTGCTGCAAATGGAACCACTAGAATCGTAACAAAATTGGAGTTTGATTTAGAAAATAATGTTTGTAACATTTCCGGTGCATTCAATCCATCAGAGTACGTGCAAATAGTTCGCAAAAAGTCAATTCAAAACAAATATGATTTTCAAGGACATTTTTACAAATCATCATTTCCTTTAATGTTAGGTTATGCAATTACAGGGCACAAATCCCAAGGTGTAACGATATCATCCAAAGTGATGATAGATATTTGTGAATATTTTACATGAGGATTAGTGTATGTAATGTTATCTAGAGTCACAAGTTGGAAAATTTTGAAAATTGTTAATAATTTTTAACCTTCGGACATATAACCTATGTTGCCATGGTTTTTGAAAATGTGAACATTGTTGTAAATTAAAATACTAACACATGTATCATTGTAATCTAGTATGCACTATGTGCAATTTTTTTGATTGATTTTACCAATCTCCTTTCCATTCAATGCACAAATTGGGCGTATTTTTATAGGTTCAAATCCTAGGTTCAATTATACTTAAAATTTTTTAAAGATGTCATTTCTTACAAAAATCCCAATTGACTAGCCAAATGGCAAATTTAATAGCTTTCCTTGTGTCATTATGACCTTGGTTTCATGAACCATTGGAACAAAACAAACAAACAACCTTCATGTATATAAAAATTTTAAAAATTCATTTGAACTTTTATTTGTTCATGATTGTTTCAAAGTTTAGATTTTAAAAAAATTAATATGAAATGCACCCACATTTAATTAATAAAATCAATAATAGGCAATACAAATTCCAATGAGTGTTAATTGGATTTTGGTGTTTCAATTTCCAAAACCAACCACAATATTAAAACACACATTACTTTCAGAATCATTACATACCTTATAAAATTTTGATTTTTTATAAAAATATGAATTGAGATGCCCTTCACCCACTTTGCATTGTTTATTATATTTATTGACCATCAATTTAAAAGGGTTTTGAAACAAAATTTTGTTTTGTTCCTACTTGACTATGACCATGCATTGCACATCCAATTTACTTGATAGAAAAAAGAAAAAAATGATCCAACAATTGAAAGGGGGAAAATATGAATACCCTTCATAAAATTGGGTGTTAGGCCTACCTCCACTTCAGGTCTTAGAAGGGACCAACTAGTTTTTGTGTCTGGTCTCATGCGGGCCCTTACCGTTGCCCTTACCGTTGTTACAGTAACTTGTTTGTCCTCAAGCCTTTCATTACACAAAATCCCACTGAATAATGGGAAAAAAAAATTCAGAGTTAAAAAAAATTTCCAAGACTGAAATTTTGAGTTTATTTGGATTAATGAAAGCCTTCAAAAAATAAAATAAAATTACACTTGTTTGGCAATTTGGTGCATCATCTTGGAAAAATGGTGGCATTATGTGTGGGGGAAAAGAAGGTCTCAAGGGAATTATGTTGTTTGAGGGCTTGACAAATACAGGAGGAGTGGGAGTTCATGCCTCAGAATACATAGTTCCTTGTGTGGCCTGTTTATCAAGCTGATATGATTTGAAATTTGCAATCCTAGAGACACCATCACAATTGTGAACGAAATTGTGATTGACAATTGAAGACTTAGTTACCTTAGTACCTTGGCCATTTCAACAGATGTCTGTTGAATAATTAATTAATTTTGAAAATTCCATTTCAACAAATGGAATATTCCTAAATATTCATTATTATCCTTCACAATATTTTTGATTTGGAAGAAATAATTTTTGAAAATTTCAAAAATAATATAATTAGTGTTGAACTGGCCAAGGTACTATGGTGTATACTCCTGACTAAGGGGTTTTTTTTTTAAATTACTTTTTCAATTTTGTGGGGGTAAGTGGACCCTTGATCATCCACAAAACTTACCCAAAGTTTGTTACAGGTGGTCACAGACGAGAGTAGAAGTTTTTTGGAACCTCACTACTTTGGTGACATACTAGAACCTGTGTTAAAATTAGGGATTTCAATTGCTTTTCCTCCAAATATTGCAACTTTGGGCCATTTCCCCCAAAAAATTCATTTGCACGAGTTGCAGCCTGCCCTTTTTTTTCTGTCACACAGTGGCGAAAATTCATCACAAAAAAAACAGTTCAGGCTGGTGGTCTATCAAATTCATTTTGCATTCAATTTACCTAATTAAGTTACAGGATTTCATCATCTCTCATTATTTTGTTTGAACCTGCCTGGAGAGGATAGAGCCATTATTAGTCATGCTGTGAAGTTTCAAGGAAAAATTGAATATATCAATTTTCAAATGAGAGCTAAGGAAGTAAGTTTCGTGGTGACAACTCAAAACCCACACCATTCATTGCACTCTGACTAGGAAACTATGAATTGGTGCTGTGTTCTTAGGTTTGACAATATGTATCAAATTATGTAAGTTGTGAGGTGCTTGTAAGATACAAGCAAGTATAAAACTATACATATTATTATATGTTGCAAGGGTTATCTCTCTTTTTCTAAGGTGGCTTGCAAATACATTAAGACTGACAAGGTTACAATTTCCACACTGAACTGACCCACCAATATTTCAGGCTTTTTGACTTTGATGCTTGCCAATACCATCCTAGTGTGCGGCCTTGACCTCAGGCCTTCTTACCCTACACAGAACCCTGGTGAATAATAGTTTCAGAGTTTAAAATTTTCGCAAGGCTGACATTTTGAGTTTATTTACATTGATGAAAGCGTTCAAAAAATTTACACTTTACATGTATAGGCATTCATAGTTGGAGAAAATTTGTAAGTATTGTTGGAATGTTAAGAACATTTCATTTGTAAGGAATTTAGAAAAACATCGTATGATTCCACATATGATCCTCTAATGATTCACAAATTGACTCACAATTTACACAACTTTGTTTAACTTGGTTATATCTGACTTCTAAAACTGTGAGGTGACCATGAACATATTTATATGAAACAAATGTAATGAAAATTCATTGGACTAAAATCTACAATCAACATGTAAAATCGTAAGATGACCCAAACATATAAATACATTTTCAGTTTGTAAAAATAAGTAACAATTGCAAATAATTATTTAAATGAAGGATATTAAAATTGTATCAAATATAAAGTTTAACCTTGGATCAAATAGTTGGCAAATTGACTTGAAAATCTACATCAAAGCATCAAACACCTAAATATTACTTGTAATTCATAAGCTATAATACAAATCTATCTTTTAAAGAAAATAGTTCAATGTCTATTTTGATGTCACATTGAGATCTCCTAACTACATAATGCTCCGTACTGCACTCTTAATACTGAAGTAAAGTCCTTTATGATAGGAATGTATTGAGGTGGTTGTGTAGTGATTATAGGTACAATGCAAGATTTATTGCATCTTGAAGACAATTTTGAAAACAAATTTAACAAAATCAACACTAAAAGTTGTAGGCAAATTGGGGGCAGGCTTTTGGTATTGTTGGAAAACCTCAATGAGTTGAGTTTAATCAAAATAGTTTTTTCATGTTTCGACCTAAGGTTTGGGAGAAATTGAATTTGAATATTTTTCGTCATTAAAAATTTAGTAATAAATAAAACTCCATTTTATAATGAAAATTGGATTTCAGACTTAAGTTAAAAAATGTGTGCCATTTTTTTTTTTTCAAAATTCAACATTTGGGCCAACAACACAGACCATACTAGTTTCCAATCACATATACAACAATAGTTTGAAAGCATTGCCCATGATAAAACATGGATTGGAAACCATCATGAAGGGTTCATGTAAAAAGCAACAATTACATAATAAAATATGAAAAGTTGTTATTGACACCGATTAAAACTAATGTGAAGTTGTTTTTGGGCCCAAAAGCATGAATTGACTAATTCATGGTAAATTTAGCCACACAACAATTAGTATAAATTATCCATCCAACATCCATCAAACTTTACATGTTTTGTGACAATTCTAGATCTTGGATTTTTATATCTCTTTTTTTTTGGGTGCATCTTCAACTATGAATAAGTAATAATAGACCTCTTGTCTCACTTCATTATAAGCAATCATGTTTCAAGGCATGTGTGTAGCAAATGTAGGAGCTATTCATGAATGGTAATTCAATTTGCAAACGAAGTTTAATTTTAAAAAGTCATTTTCACACATGAAATATAACTTTATATATTTTCTACTAAGTTGGATTCACATTGAGATGGTAAAAGGAATAAATTATGAGAATAAATTAGCACTAACTCTTTGTCATTTACACAAAGACAATAAAAAAAAACCAAAAAAAAAAGTTGGCGAATGACATATCACTAGGGTTTAGGAGGAAAAATGTTTTAAAATATCTTATCTCTAAAAATAAAGATTTTCAATTTTTCTAGATTTGAGTTCAAGTTAAGATTGAATACAGAGGTTACTTTGACCCCTTGATTTCAAAAGATTAACATTTGAGAAGATCTTTAACAACAACAAAAATAAAATTACACGAAATTAAAATTGTTTACCTCAGAACCACACTGAAAGTTTTATGAACCTAAAGGTTTGAAGAGCCAGAACCAAACAACATTGGTTTTTATTTTTTACCATGGTATGAGTGTGCATGTTTGGTTCACCCAATGCCCAACAGAAGAGCAGTGTGCCTGGATTAAGTACATGCTCAAGGCAATGAGGCAGATAGTGTTAGTGCACCTAGGACCAACCCACAAGGTTTTCTCTCCATACAATTGGTAAAAGGAATTGTCACATTATCATTGAAAAGTATGGCATGTGAAAGCCATTTCAAAAAGAGTACACTGACATAGGGCTAAAATTTCCACACTGAACTGACCCACTAATATAATATTTGCAACCCTAAACCAACCCCTTTATTCAATATCAAAGCCTTCAATGTCCTTCACCATTTGGAGAGACCAGGTAAAATTGTTTTAGTGTCTGGTCTTGTGCGGGGGCCCTTACCCTTGTTACAGTAACTTGTTTGTCCTTAGGCCTTACATTACACAAAAATCCCCCTGAATAATGGGAAAAAATAATTTAGAGTTTAAAAAATTTCCAAGGCTGAAAATTTGAGTTTATTTGGATAGATGAAAGCCTTCAAAAAATAAAATAAAAATTACACTTATTTGGCAATTTGGTGCATCATCTTGGAAAAATAGTGGCATTATGTGTGGGGGGAAAAGAAGGTCCCAAAGCAATTATGTTGTTCGAGGGCTTGACAAATATGGCAGGAGTGGGAGTTCATGCCTCAGAATACTTAGTTCCTTGTGTGGCCTGCTTTTCAAGCTGATATAATTTGAAATTTGCAATCCTAGAGACACCATCACAATTATTTGAAGTTTGTGAACCAAATTGTGATTGACAATTGAAGACTTAGTTACCATAGTACCTTGGACAATTCAACAGATGTCTGTGGAATAATTAATTAGTTTTGAAAAATTCATTTCAACAAATGAAATATCCCAAAATATTCATTATTATCCTTCACAATATTTTTTGATTTGGAAGAACTAATTTTTGAAAATTTCAAAAATTCTGAAAATAATATAATTAGTGTGGAACTGGCCAAGGTCCTAGGGTATACTCCTAACTAAAGGGTTTTTTTCCTTAAAATTCTTTTTTCAATTTTGTGGGGGTATGTGAACCCTTGGTCATCCACAAGAGGACTTACCCAAAGTTGGTTACAGGTGGTCACAGACGAAAGTAGAAGGTTTTTGGAACCTCACTACTTTGGTGACATACTTGAACCTGTGTTAAAATTAGGGATTTCAATTGCTTTTCCTCCAAATATTGCAACTTTGGGCCCCCCCCCCCCCCCCCCCCCAAAAAAAAATTCATTTGCACAAGTTGCAGCCCGGCCCTTTTTCTCTGTCACCCAGTGGCGAAATCTCATCACAAAAAAACACAGTTCAGGCTGGTGGTCTAAATATTTATCAAATTCAGTTTGCATTCAATTTATGTGACTAAGTTACAGGATTTCAACATGGCACATTATTTTGTTTGAACCTGCCCGGAGAGGATAGAGCCATTATTAGTCATGCTGTGAAGTTTCGAGGAAAAATTGAATATATCAAATTTTAAATGAAAGCTAAGGAAGTAAGTTTCGTGGTGACCACTCAAAACCCACACCATTCATTGCACTCTGACTAGGAAACTATGAATTGGTGCTGTGTTGTTAGGTTGGACAAAAATACACATCAAATTAGTAAGTTGTGAGGTGCTTGTAAGATCCAAGCGGCGCTGGTAAGATACAAGCAAGTATAAAACTATACATAATATTATATGTTGCAAGGGTTTTCTCTCTTCTTTTAAGGTGGCTCGCAAATACATAAAGACTGACAAGGGGTTCCAATTTCCACACTGAACTGACCCACCAATTTTTCAGGCTTTTTGACTTTGATGCTTACCGATACCAGCCTAGTTATGGCCATGTCTTGAACTGGAAATGAATTTGTAATGGAGTTTGACCAATTGTCGACACTGTCTACAGGGAAAGAGACTTTGCATCTCCCGTGAGATTTGTGGAGAAAATTTGCCTTGAACGGAAGCCAAATTGTGACTGACAGACTTAGATATACTCATTAAGCTGCTTTCTTTATTATCAAATTCTTTTTGCATCCACATACTCTTGACTGAGTGGTTTTTTGTTTTTCAACTGACTGGGGGGTTGGGGGGGTGGTTATTAGGTGGACCAGTGATCATCCACAAGAGGACATACCAAAGTTTGGGTAAGGCGGTCACAGAGAAGAGCAGAAATCTTTTGGAACCTCACTACTTTGGTGACATTCTAGAACCTGTGTTGAAATTAGTGATTTCAATTGTTTTTCCTTGAAATATGGTGAGTTTGGGCCATTTTTACCAAAAAAGTTCCTTTGCACAGGTTGCAGCCCCCACCCCCTGTTTTTTTCCTGTCACGAGTGGCGAAAATTCATCACAAAAAGAACACTTCAGGCTGGCTGTTTTTGTATTCATCAAATTCAGTTTGCATTCAGTTCACTTAACTAAGTTACAAGATTTCATCACCGCTCATTATTTTGTTTGAACCTGCATGGAAAGGACAGAGCCAGTATTAATCATGCTGTGAAGTTTCAAGGAAAAATTGAACATATCAATTTTCAAATGAAACCTAAGGCCTGTTCACACTAGGAATCAGGGTCGAAAAAACTTGGGGCCAACCTTGAGCAATTTTGGCTTGTTGTTCGGCGCCAAGTTACTAGTAAATGCTAGAACATTGATGTCAGGATATTAATAAATGATGGAAGTTGGAACGTTGGCCCCAAGGGTTGCAAATTGGCTTCAGAAATTTGATGGCATCCTTTTTCCAGCCTTGAGGCCACTACAAGGCCATAAAGTTTAGCATTTATTAGTAACTTGGGGCAGATTGAAAAGATTGTTTTTAGTTCAGCCTTGACTCCTAGTGTAAAGCCCTTGGGGCTGATTTCAACTTCTGCACCAATAGGAATGCTTGATTTGGGTTGACCATGATCCCTAACTCCTAGTGTAAAGTTGGACCTAAGCTAACTAGACTTTGGCTGTGACCACTCAAAGCCCACACCATTCATCGCACTCTGACCAGGAAACCACGCATCAGCATCCCAAGCCTCTACAATGGAGGGGGGTCCACTGCCAGGCTTCTAAGGGTGCTATTGCAACCTGATGCGAACTTCCAAATATACCATGGGATTTTTCTTCTCTGCCTGAATAGCAGACAGGCATTATTAATAGGTTGCTATGCTATAGAACAGAAATGGTAAAGAAGTTGACTGGTACATGTAGTAGTAGCTTAATCTTTGTAGAGTCTTGAGGTTATAATTCTTGGGGAGTTCCTGAGTGTTATGAAACCTTTAACATAGGCCTTCCTCTTCACAGCATGTCACCCATCCTAGTTTGCTGGAAAGCATTGCATAGGTCCTGCTTGCTTGCTTGACCCTCTCTGCCATATTGCTCATTACCAGTAGTTAGTACAAGTAATCCTTCCGAGTTGTGATCTCGGTCGAAATATTTCATGTCTCTCTGCGTGCATATTCTTAGAGATTCTGCCCTTCTTATGTTCTCTCTACAATTTGTTACCTTGGGAGTTGGGGTTGCCATGGTGTTTGCTCATGAAAGGGAGGTTTTCTAGAAGTTACTTCTTCTAAGTTTGAATTATTTTTGGAAGTTTTCTTGGGATTTGGAATTGGGTGAGTGATATCCCCAAGACATGAACACAGAGAGAGCTAATCCAAATCCTTTCCTCTTATGAATCCTTTCTACATTTGATTTTAGCATAGTGATTGCAAATTCAATATTTTGACCTTGTGATATTGAATTTGTAATTTTGCCACTTTGACAA
>Ga0116231_10013797_pt1 | contig 11154 bp, 8 predicted proteins | sample S1TSphgellanicum_2_FD_89695 | JGI IMG/M metagenome (GOLD analysis project Ga0116231, IMG submission 89695) | Host-associated microbial communities from peat moss isolated from Minnesota, USA - S1T2_Fd - Sphagnum magellanicum MG | ecosystem: Host-associated > Plants > Peat moss > Unclassified...
GAAGCCTTTGAGGATGCCAACTTCAGGAAGGCCTTTGTACGATCCTGTGAATCCACCCTCATTGAAGCATTGGGCTTTCAGTCTGATGAATATCAGTTTCATCTTGCGAATATTGGTCCTTATATCAGTCTGGGCTAAAGATCATAATTGACCTTCCATCAGCTCTGTTTTCTCAGACATCACCCTTTGCATGTGGGCTATTTATGGTGGTAGTTGTGATATCAGTCCAATAGTTGCAATGTGACAAGTATCATTTCACATCTAGGCTAGTTGCAAGCAATGAATTTCAGAAGTGGTTCCCATTTCCACATTTGTTCAGAAGGTGAGAGCAGGTCATGTCCCGATAGGATCTTCTGATGCCTAATGTATGTGACTCAAGTCTTCAAAGTGCTCAGATTTGGTTCTCTTGGGATTGGGGATGTAGGAGGTGAGCCTGAATGAGTTTGAGCCTGCAAAGATTTGTTATCTGCTGGAGGCATTTGAACAGTTAGTGGAGGATTTGAAGCTCTGGACAGGGTCTCCAGGATCCTCTTGGGGGTGAGATTACTACAAACATATGCCTGAATTGTAAGGTGTCTATGAACCTTTGATGTAATTTCAACCCCTGTGGCTCTTAGACATTACTGTGCATGTTACATGCAGATTGTATTTTTGTTGTTATGGAACTGTTTACAGACTATGTGAGAGAAGCTCATCAGACCCAACTGAATAGGGTTAGACCCAGAACCAATCATTGTATTTTGACCAGCCTCCTGGTAACAGCAGGTTTCCCACCTCAGTGGCAGCTGGGCAGCAGCACTTAAGAAATATTACAGGGCAGTGTGTTCGTTAATAGGTCATGATTTGCACCTGTGATTGAAGTTCTAGGTGTGTATTGATACCTATTTCTAATGTGACATCAGACAAGAGGCTGCTTGGAAAGTGATTAGGATGCTCAATGAAGTGGTTGCTTGGAGTGTCTTGACTTCCATACATGTTTCAAAAGCCTCATGTGTGGAACAACTTGTGGGTAGAAATTCTGTCATTCTGATCTAACCCATCTATACAGGATTCTGCACTTGAAAAAGCAGACCAAAGTGAAATGAAGCTTATGCTCACAAGCTTGTTGTATCATGAATGAGAATACTAGTTATGTTTTTGATTAAGAGGGAGCTAGTCATGGCCATTCATGAGAAAGGTGATGGTCTGCTACCTTTTGAGTGGCACTCAGAAGGTTATCACCTCACTCATTCTTGTTGTTATTGAACTTGTGAGCTACACATGATGCACAACCTTCATGATTGTAGGCTTAGGCGTTGGGTTTCAAGTCAAGGGTTACTGTTGAGTTTCATTGTTGAATTTTTTGTTTTGGTTCCTCATGAGGCTTGATACAATGTTGGATAGCAGGTGCAATTCACAGAAGATTGGTTTGTGTATGATGATGCCATTGCAATGTGGACATCACTTCAGGAGGCCATTCAGACTGAATTGTTTGGCCCAACTTTTGAGAATGTAGGGCCATAGCCATTGATGAAATCATCCAGTGCACTAAGTGGCAATTGGATTGCACCACGGGCACGCAGACAAGTATTGGAAGAAACTGAACAGTCATCAATCCTCATGTATGGCAGTCCTCCAAGCATAGGAAGTCCACAATGTAGCTATCCACCAGTAAAACAGATCATATGGATACCCATAAGGGTGTTCAAGAAGGGACCAAAACTCCTAATACAGATGGCTCTCCTGCAGGGTCCAAGAAGCAGAAGCAATTGGAGATGGAGGGTCATAGGGCCTTCATACAAGAGTGTGCTGTAGAAGATGAGGAGTGGAAATGGTCTCCTGTCTATCTCCTGTGCAGAGATTTTTCCGAACTCGCTGGGCATTTGCCTCGTCCCTGGAAGCACACAGCTGAAGAATTGAGTCAGATTCAGGAGTTCATTCAATGTGAATCCTCCCTGTTTGACCGTGATTTTGAACCTAGTAGTATTGTGGTAGCCTTACAGTTGACATGGAAATTACGTTTTTCTAAAAACATAACAGATGTGGATTTGAATGCATTGTCACAGCAATTGGAACATGTGAGCCAAGAAAAGGAGTTTGGTAGTAACCTATCACGAGTTGGAGAACTCATGACGAGTGAATGGCATAAAATAAAGTGGGATGATAGACTGAATATGGCACAGTGGAACATGTGTAAACCATCTGTCAGGACAAGTCAAGAGCAGCAGATACTTGCAAATGATATTGCCTCCTTCAAAGCTCCTTTAGAAACTCCTGGACACCAAGAAGTGATGAAGAGGATATGCAAACACCTTGTTGGCATTGCTGGGCATGCCATGTCGGTGAATGATTGCCAATTCTTGAAGGATATGTGGATTGGAGGCTGCCCTAAAAATGAACAAGAAATGTTGATTCAAAAATGGAAGAAATTTGTGTCTGCCTCTTACTGTACTCTCTATAACAACTTCACGATATCTCTAAACTAGGTCTCAAGTTATTGATAGGGTGGTTAAGAGTACAAGAACATAAGGTGTCCAGTTGATCTATGTTTGATTGCACTCTAGATTGGTCTCTGTGTTAGGATCTTTTGTGTTGGGAACTTTATGCCTGACATGGAAGTTGGTAATTTGACTAGTCCAGGATGAGACTTGGATTATGTCTTTACGACTAAAAGGAGCTTGATGTTCTTTTATGTGCGCAATCTGTCTTTAACACTTGCATAAGTATTGTCTTTGATGTAAGAGTAAGATTTTTAGACCAACCTAGTAAATATATGATTATTTTTCAATTGATTCTCTGTAGTTGTGTGTAGATAATTAGCAGTGGAAAACTTCTAGGGACTAAGAAAATTGAGATTATATGTGAAGCACTGTTGAAGTATTATGAACTGGTGCCCTTTTGGGGGAATGAATCCAGGTTCAATATACTCAGGAATTTCAAATCCTGATTGAGGTTACTATGAAGTGTAATTTTAGGCTTCAATATAGTATGATCTTTGATGGATTTTACCAGATGGAGTTCTGGTTGAAAGCGAGCTTAGTATCTCAACTTCCAGTGTGCATTCTGGATGTGACTGCCCAGCCATTTTGATTTCCTTTTAGATTTTTTGGTCGCTAGATTGTTATACTATTCAATTTACTTCTTTGTTATCCATGCTTGATCTCCATAAAGAGACTCTTGATGTTTTGCCTTCTTTCATGGAAGCATCTCTTTGCAATTAAGCTATACAACCTTTTGTTAATAAAAGATGTCCTACTTTTTCTTGTGTTCTTAACTATGAAACCATTAGGAAATCTCAAAATTGACACACCTTTTTGAATTTCAAATCTTATTCAAATGAAGCAAAGAAAAGTATAATGTTAAAATTTATTCAAAGATCTCTTCAATAGAATTGATATAATTTATAAAAGTTCCCAAAAAAAAGTTATTGAAAAATATAAATGAACGACAAATTCAAACATGTTGAATTATGATTTTTCTTATTCAAACTTCATTGATTGTGTGATTGAAAAAAAGAAGGTAGATAGATAGGGTAGGTAGGTAGGTAGGTAGGTTGTTAGGTTAGGTATTTAAGTATGGTAGGTAGGGTAAGTAAATAGGTTAGGTAGGTATGTCTTAGATAAGGTACATAGTGTAAGGTAGGTAAGTAGCATATCATGTGACAACACATAGTCTAGCAAAAATCAAATGCTTTCATGATAAACACATGTGGCTAAGTAATCACCATGTGACCACACATGAATTAATAATACCATAATGATACTTCAACAAGGCCAATTTGATTGGGCCCTTGCCATCTTGATTGCCTTTTGTCTAGGGGTTTGAATTGACTAGATGTTCAAATTGACACTTGGTCAAAAAGTTCACCTTAATCAAAATTGCACTAGTAAAAAAACCATGTGTCTTTCATGCCTTAGGCTTGTAGTCAAGGTGGACATCCCCTTTAATTGATGCCACTTTAGTTAAGTTGAACCTTCTAAAAACCTATGATTTTTTATAGTGATTCTTCTTGCTCAATTATTTTAACTTAAATTATTAAATGTAAGACTTGTTGAACCTTGGTCATGTGCATATGAAATCTACAAGTGAGTTGGAGTCTTTTTCATTGAATGATGATGCAAAATTTGATCAACTTGTATTTGAGAAGATGAATTCATTGGTTCTTCACAATTATAGGATATCTTGTGTCATATTTTTTTGGAATCGAGATCTAGGTGATTTAATGAAGGCCAAGTTGACAACTTAATTTTCTTACTTTCTTATGATGTAATGCGATGATAACTGATGGATTGAAAATTTTCAATGAAGCAATTAACACAGAAATTGAAACAAAAAATGGAGAAGGATGTAAGATATATGTGTGTTCTTCTAACGAACATGAAGGTGGTATGTTCATTATACAAGCTTGCACATGCATCTAAATACTTACAATGCAACAAGTGTTTTATAATTGGAAAGTCCATAGTTCACTTGGTGTTGTGCAAATTTTTACATGTCATGAATAATTTTTTCAAAACTAAGTTTGATGGGGTGAAGGACATAGTTTGTTGTAGGTGATGGAGGGGTTCAACAAGCTATCAAGATTGCCAAGTATCTGAAGGCAATTAACATTGTACGGATTCATATTTAGAAATCAAAGGTCCGTTTTGAAGTTAATTATTATTCCTTAAAATCTAAGGCATATTGTGTGTAGTTGCAAGCAATTATAGATCATAGAAAATATTTGGCATTTCAATGGCACATCAAGGTTTATAACTGCTGCAAGAGTGTTGTGATTGTCTTTAATTTATTGAAAGGCTACATTGGGATATTTGTTCCATGAAAGAAATTTGCACGAAGGCATCAAGCTTTATGTAATTGAGGACAAAGAATGTTCATTGCTACCATGGTTGATAATACCACACAAAAAAATTGGGATGTGACATTTTATGCTAAAGGCATTTACAATAGGCTTGTTTCATGCAAAAATTACAATAAAAAACAATTTTGGTATACTCAAAAAGATGTTTAGGGATTTTTTTATCAAGTCAAACCTAAATGTCCTATTCCTTTTGGATGTGGTCATTTTCGCATGTTACACAACATGATTTTGAATGGCAAAGATGAAGACGTTGATGAATTGATGTTCCAATTAAAAGGAAAAAATATGCCAAAAAAACAAAAAAGGTGTAGGGAGGATAAACTTTGATCAAGGGGTATGAAATGATGAGGTGAATGAACCTAATGTTGAATTTGCATTGTAATGCAGTGAGATTTCTAAGGACAACCAATGCATTGCAATGAAACATACTTGAGAAATCATAGATCAATGCAAAATCATAAACGCATTTTGTTTTGAATTATTGCAACTTTGTGACATTGTTTTCAAAATTATGAATGCATGTTATGTTTATAATGCATTTCAATTGGAAATCAAATGGAAATCAAATCAAATGTCGAAGTAATTCAAATCAAATCAAGAGGAATTGAATTTGATTTGATCAAATGTTTTGAACCTTCATGAGTTCTTGTGAGCTACTTCTTATAAAATGGTATCACTTCATGCATTTGTGTAGTCATTATGGGGCATTCTTTTGATCTAGGAAATCCTCCCTTAAATTTGTTGAAAAATAAAGTGAATTATCAAATGGCAACCTATAGTTCTTACATTGTGAATGTTTAGAATTAGATCTTGAAATTCTAGGACATTATTTTATGATTGCAAGTCATCATCACCTTGTGTCTCTTTTGCAAATGGTATTCTTTAGAAACTTTGTTTCCTTCAACATTCACATCCCTTGTGTGTAAAGGACATCAAGACAACCTTTTCACCTTGAAATGATTCAATGAATTATAACTTTCAATTGAATTGATGAGGTAAATAAAGTTGTTTTTTCTCTTTAAAAAAACAATTCCCAACATCAGGTATGGTTCCCAACACCTTTGTATAATTAGCAAACTCTTATAATTTGAATACATTGAGTGCATTCCACTTGTCTTTACACATTGTTTCCCTTCTTGTAATTTTGATTCTAATTTTCTTTTGTAGTTCTTTGGCAATTTGTCCCAACATTGCATAACAACCTATAGGTATCATTTGTGATCTTGGATTTGATGAATTCCTTCCATGTGATGTGTTCTATATGTTTGCGATCAATGATTGCCAAAATTTCATTGTGTTTTCAATTGTTATGGTGTTGTCAAGGAATCAAAGTTTCTCCACTTGTACACCTTGCACTTTTGTCACCTCAACCATTTCCTTGAACAACTATTTGCTTGCTTGAATGCAAGTTTGCATTTGCTCGTGTTTGTGAACCTACTTGTGATTCTACCAAATTGCTCACATTCAAAGTTGCACTAGAGTGTGAAATTATTTGTGTGTTTGCATGAGAATTTACAACTCTTACCTACCAACTTGCATTAGAGTTGGAAGCCATGTCATCATGAGGTTTCTTGGTAATGAAGGTTGTGGAGTTTTCAAGTGATGGAGGATAAAGCTTCCTAATAATGCAACAAGTTTCACAATGGAGTGTTAAGTTGTTATATGTTATCACATTAGTTTTTAAAACTTTAGTTTAACACCATTAAGAAAGGTCCCAATCTAGGAATTTAGCAAGATTTTATCACTTCTCCTTGCTCTTAACATTTTTTTATCATTTATTGTTAAACATTATGTTAACATGCCGCATAGAAAAGACATGTCACCTATCTACTCACCAACAACACCATATGTGAACAAATTATGTTATTATAATTATGATTTAACCATGTTATTACACTTAAATGTGAATGGACCTTTACTAGGGTGAAAGTTATCAATGTTTTGATTATGTCCCACAATTTGTGCCCTTGCCATTAGCCTATGCCAAAAATGGTAAGGAAGAAAAATAGGCATAAAATTTATTTGCAACCAATGAGATGGACCAACATGCACCCAAGGGGCCTAGTTCTTTTCTTTTGGGGAGGGTGGGGGTTGTTGGATTTTCATTATTCCCATTAAATTCCCACTAATTTTGCAAAATATTCGTCAAATTCCAAATTTGTTCCCCAACATGCCTTGAGAGCACTTCAATGTATCCCATATTCTTTGTCCTTAATTATGTTTTTATAACACATATAAACAACCCAAAACAAGGAGACTACCTTATATTTATTTTAGGATTATCCCAAGCTTGATCAATTTTTTGTGATGCCCATCACAATATGAAACAAATTAAACTTTGGGGGTCCTCACAACTAATCAATACAGAGTATGCTTGTGATATCTTGGCTTGCATGACATGAAAGTTAATTAATTATAATGTGATTTGAACTATTAAAGTTACTTTTAAAATCATGTTCAATCCAACCCCCTTTTCACACCTTGTTGGTTTTTTGTTTGTCTTCTCATGCCCTCTTTGATGTTATCTACAAAGTACCAAAAAATCATGACCAAACCGTAAAACCTCAACATGGGATTCCCAAAAGGGTAGGAATGACGAAAAAATTTAAATTAAAAAATTAACCCAACTTAAGTCTATGTTATATCGAATTTTAAAAATGCAATGTGGTAGGATTATAACTTTGAGATTTTAGGGTTTTAATTATAGGGTTTTAAGATTAGGGTTGTGTTTTTAGGATGAAATTTGAAGGTTTAGGTTTAGTTGTAAAGCTTTTTGGGTTTTGGGGTTTATATTTATGGTTTAGGTCAATGTTGGGTGTTTCTCATTTATTTTTATTTTTTTGAAAACTACCAATTTTAGTTATCAAAAAAGCTTTTAAAATCAACCCAATTCTATTTTTTAAATTTTCAGCTTTAAAAGGTTTTGGGGTTTTGGGGTTTATGTTTATGGTTTAGGTCAATGTTGGATGTTTTTCAATTTTTTTTTTGAAAACTACCAATTTTAGGTATCAGAAAAGCTTTTAAGAATCAACCCAACTCTATTTTCAAAAAATTCAGCTTTAAATTTTTTTTGGGTTTGGGGGTTTATGTTTATGGTTTAGGTCAATGTTGGGTGTTTTTCATTTATTTTTTGAAAACTACCAATTTTAGTTATCAAAAAAGCTTTTAAGAATCACCCCAATTTTATTTTTAAAATTTTAAGCTTTAAAAGAATCAATGAGGGTTTCAAAAATTGAAGAAAAAAAGTTATAGCTAGTTTTCAAAGTGTTGGTTTTCACAAATTTAATAATAATCAATTTTCAAAGGTGGTTTCTCAAGTTTGCCAAGTACAAAAATTTAACTTCAATAATTTGAGAAATTTTTTAATGTCATTTTCCAAGTCACCTAATTAGCATAAAATATTATTTAGCTTATGGAATACGTACTTGAAAAAGTTATTTACTATTTTGCTTGTTGGGAATGGATGAAATATAAATTTCCCTTTTCATAAAGACAAACTCATTGATGAAAAAATCAATGACTTGTTCAACAATAGACTAATATATTAGAAATTTGACCAAGTCATAAAAGCTTTAGAATTCTTTTTAACTAGATATAATACTTGTTCAAGTGATAAATAATAGACCATCAAGGGCAAAAACACAAACTTTACTACCTTTTGATACCCTATTCAAATATCAAATATTTGAATATTTGCTACAAGGGTCAATTCTCACTCCAATGAGAATCGGTACAAAATGTGTTTTTTTATGTGATCACCTAAGGTATCTTATTTGTTTAAATTGTGGGAATTATGATTGTCAAGTAGGGAATGAGAGAACATCAAAAAACAAAGAGTAAAAGAACATTGAATAACATGACAGAATGCACCAAGCAAAGAGCAAGAAAACACCAAGCAATGTGTAAGAAAACATTAACCAACAAGTGAGAAAGCTAAACAAACAAAACAAACAAAAACATTCACAATGAGAGCTTTAACAAAGTGAAAATTAAAACAAAAAAAATGATGTGAAGTTCAAGCATGAGTTTTTTGCCTTTTATTCAAGCTAGGCATTAGTGCTCTCCACAAGACACACATTGTTGTTGATTAGCAATTGCAAGAAACCTTAATCTTAATTTGGAACCGTAACCTTAATTAGCATATTCCTATGCCCCACCTAACTTAGACCTTAGCCCTTAACTATGTTAAACCCTCACACCCTACCTAACCTAGACCTTTAGATTTGAGAATTGAACCTAAGAGTTAACATTTTAACATACCCAAAGTTTAAGGTTAGAGTGGACATTTGCCTAGGCAATTTTTAATCCATCAATTCTCTCTTGCTACTAGAGAACTACAAGTTGTTTCAGCTCCATGGTTTTGATTGGAAGTGATAATTGCTAGTTCTTTGCCTAAAAAGTAGCTTTAAAACTTGAAAGGTTCTCAAAGAGGGTTTTTAGTAGTACTGTATTGTTCTAGGCTGGTTACTAATTACTTAGACCATCAGTTTTAAATTTATTTTAAAAATTCAAGATTGGAATCAAAATTGAAATTGGCCTCAAAGTTGGAATTGGAAGTGGGAATTGGTCTTTGGCTAGAACCAGACCTAGAACTGGAATTGGTCCTAAAACTCAATTTATACAAGTTTCAGTTTTTCATCTTCTCAAAATTTTAATTTAATTTATTACTTTTTCAGACTAGGGCTAGACACCTTGTTAGTTAAAAGAAAAAAAATTAGGTGTACAATTTTTCAAATAATACATTTGTGGGTTGGGTGGGGGTAGGGGTGGCATTAGGCATGTAGTTGACATAGGAGGTCATTCAGTTTTCGGCTGTGGATATTGGTAGAACCAAATTCGGTTTGGAATTGGAGTAGCCAAGGAATTTTTTTCCTTTTAAGAATCCAGACTCACAAGTCTTTGAAATGTGAAGAATTGGGGGTTGGAAACTGGACTGGAGATTCTATCAAATTCTTTTTCAATCCTTGAACATTGGAAGTTCGTATTCAGTTGTCTCCGCCTTACTCTGGTAATGCCCTCATCCTAGGGAGACTCTAAAGTACTCTAATTGACACAAGTGAGTGAAGGATCATGAGTGCCACTTTGGACTTCTTTTCACAATGAAGTCAAAACCTCTTGACTGAGATAAATGGCTGAAATCACATCACCATGGCTCAAATAAACGATAATGTAAGTGGACAAAGTGTGAATTGTAAAGAAAATGGCCAAGTCACGAGCCAAATTTGGAGCTTAAATTAGTGGAATATGATACCTCAGAGTGTGGACACCTATTTCTGGAGAGGTTGAATGCTGAGAGCTGCCATGCTGTTATATAAACCTTTTGACCATTGTTTTCAACCATTAGAACCTGTATGATCATTATGCCAGATAAGTATCAACTTACCTTCTGGACATGCCTTGTGATTGTGGGAGGCATAGAGGATGCTTGCAGGGACTTCAACAGGACATGAACAATTTATGTGACTGTTGAGAATGTAACCTTTTTGGGACTTTTGAAATGTCGGGTGCAGCGGCAGAAGGTGGTAGCATTCCCTCCTCAAACCAACCATAGAGATGAGATGGAGCTAAGCCTCATCACTTTTCAAGGGGATTTGGATTGTGTGCTGATATAACAGCACCCATAGGGGCAGGTGTGTTGTGTGTTCATACACAGGTCATGATTTGCAAATGTGATTGAAATTCTAGGTGTGTATCAATACCTATTTCTAATGTGACATCATATAAGAGGCTGCTTGGAGAGAGATAGAATGCTCATTGAAGTGGTTGCTTGGAGTGTTCTTGACTTCCATACATGTTTCCAAAGCCCTATGTGTTGTTACAGCTTAGGGGTAGAAATTCTGTCAGTCTGGAATGCTACCTAACCAATCTATTAAGGGTTCTGCACTGGAAGACTGCATGCTAAAGTAACATGAAGTTTACACACAAACTTGTTGCAACATGACTGAATATTAGGGAAAATTTTGTTTATGTATGGCTCTTGAATGTTAGCTGACATCATGACTGGTTTCTCCTATTGATTCCAAAAATACAACAGAAACTCAGGACACAGATTTTGAGTACGTTTTTCGAAATTTGGAACAGATTATAATGTATGTACTTATACCCACCCTAGGGAGCTGATGAAGTCAGTGGGAGAAGAATGGCAGGTAGTCACTGCCATTCATGATGAAGTGATGGTCTGCTACTTTTTGAGGACACTCATAAGGTCATGGCTACACTCATTCTTATCATGTTCATTTTGGGTTTGCTGGAGGTGACACAGTGGTTGCCTCAAAATGCTTTTGTCAAGTTTCATATGCAATCTCATTGATATA
>Ga0116231_10013798_pt1 | contig 11154 bp, 4 predicted proteins | sample S1TSphgellanicum_2_FD_89695 | JGI IMG/M metagenome (GOLD analysis project Ga0116231, IMG submission 89695) | Host-associated microbial communities from peat moss isolated from Minnesota, USA - S1T2_Fd - Sphagnum magellanicum MG | ecosystem: Host-associated > Plants > Peat moss > Unclassified...
GACCCTCGATCACGTCGAGAGGACGGACCGCTGCGAGGCGCGCCTCCTCGGTATCCTCGCGTACGAATTCGTCGATGCCCTTGACGAGCGCGTGCGCGAGACGCTGCGCCACGGGAAGCTTGCGCCACTCGAGATCGTCGCCGCGCTTCGCGCTGGCGTCCCCCTTGAAGCGCTCCGCCACTTCGAGCAAGCGTTCGGTCGCATCGCCACGGCGCGCGAGAATCACGTCTTCGACCGCCTCGCGCAGGTCCGCGGGGATATCCTCGTAGATCGCCAGCTGCCCGGCGTTGACGATGCCCATCGACAGGCCCGCGCGGATCGCGTGGTACAAGAACACGGAGTGCATGGCTTCGCGTACGCGCTCGTTGCCGCGGAACGAGAACGATACGTTGCTGACGCCGCCGCTGACTTGCACGTGCGGCAAGCGGCGGCGGATTTCGGCGGTCGCCTCGATGAAGTCGAGGCTGTAGCGATGATGCTCTTCGATGCCGGTCGCCACGGCGAAGATGTTCGGGTCGAAAACGATGTCCTCGGGCGCAAAACCGACCCGTTCGGTCAGCAGCCGATAGGCGCGTTCGCAGATGTCGACCTTGCGGGCGATCGTATCGGCCTGGCCCTTCTCGTCGAAGGCCATGACGACCACCGCCGCACCATAGCGCATCACCAGGCGCGCCTGGGCAAGGAACGCCTCCTCACCCTCCTTGAGGCTGATCGAGTTGACGATGGCTTTCCCTTGCACACACTTCAGACCGGCCTCGATGACCGACCATTTCGATGAGTCGATCATCACCGGTACACGGGCGATGTCGGGCTCAGCGGCAATGAGGCACAAGAATCGCACCATCGCGGCCTGGGAGTCGAGCATGCCCTCGTCCATGTTGACGTCGATGAGCTGCGCGCCATTGGCCACTTGCTGCCGCGCCACGTCGACCGCGGCGGCATAGTCTCCCGCCTCGATCAGCTTGCGGAACTTGGCCGATCCAGTCACGTTCGTGCGTTCGCCGACGTTGACGAACAAGCTCGTGGCGTCGATGTTGAGCGGCTCGAGACCCGAGAGCCGGCAAGCCGGTGCGATCGCGGGTATGCGCCGCGGCGCGAGGCCGGCAACCGCGGCCGAGATCGCGCGTATGTGCTCCGGCGTCGTCCCGCAACATCCACCGACTAGATTGACGAAACCGCTGCTCGCGAAATCGCGCAAGATCTGCGCGGTCTGCTCGGGTGTTTCATCGTATTCGCCGAAGGCATTCGGCAGGCCGGCATTCGGATAGGCGATGACATGGGTGTCGGCGATCCGCGAGAACTCCTCGATGTAGGGCCGCAACTGCGCGCCGCCGAGGGCGCAATTGAGGCCCACGACCGTGGGCTTGGCATGGCGGATGGAGTTCCAAAAGGCCTCGGTCGTCTGCCCCGACAGAGTACGTCCCGAGGCATCCGTGATCGTTCCGGAAACCACTATCGGCAATTCCTCGCCGAGCTCATCGAGTACCTGACGCACGGCGAACAGCGCGGCCTTCGCATTCAGCGTATCGAAGACCGTTTCGATGAGCATTAAATCGGCACCGCCCGCGATCAATGCCCGTGCAGCTTGCGTATAACTCGCCACGAGTTCGTCGAAGGTCACGTTGCGATAACCCGGATCGTTGACGTCGGGGGAGAGGGAAGCGGTACGGCCGGTCGGGCCCAGCGCGCCGGCGACGAAACGCGGGCGACCGGAGCTCGCGGCGACCGCATCGGCGACTTCGCGTGCGAGGCGCGCAGCGGTCTCGTTGAGTTCCGCGACGTGGGCGCCCATGCGGTAGTCGGATTGCGATATGGCGTTCGAATTGAAGGTGTTGGTCGCGATGATATCCGCGCCGGCGTCCAAGTAGGCGCGATGGATTGCGCCGATCAAGTGCGGCTGCGTCAGCACCAGCAAATCGTTATTGCCGCGCAGGTCGCTGGGCCAATCGGCAAAGCGGCTGCCGCGGAATTGTGCCTCGCTCAAACCGTGGCGCTGAATCATCGTGCCCATCGCGCCGTCGAGGACGAGGATGCGTTCGTGCAGAGAGTCCCGAAACAGCTGCGTGCGGGCGGCGCGTGCGGAGCTTTGCATCAAACCTCGGCGGTGTCGCCGACCGTGGCGGGAGCCGCCTGTGCGGCCGGCCGCAAGCCCATCGCATGGCAGATCGCGTAGCTCAATTCAGCCCGATTGAGTGTGTAGAAATGAAACTCCTCGACCCCGTGCCGGCGCAGACGCTCGACCTGCTCGATCGCGACATTGGCGGCGATCAAGCGTCGGGTCTCAGGATCCGCATCGAGTCCGGCGAAACGCCGGTGCAGCCACTCCGGTACCGTCGCACCACAGCGCGCGGCGAATCGCAGCAATTGCGCAAAACGCGTGATCGGCAGTATGCCCGGGACCAGAGTGACATTGATGCCGGAGGCGGCGCAGCGATCCCGGTAGCTCAAGTACAGATCGGTGTCGAAGAAGAATTGCGTGATCGCGCGCGTCGCGCCGGCGTCGACCTTGCGCCGCAGGTTTTCCAAGTCCGCCTCCACCGTGCCGGTTTCAGGATGGCCTTCGGGATAGGCCGCAACGGAAATATCGAAGCCGCCAAGCTCGTGCAGGCCGCGTACCAGATCGGAGGCGAACGGAAACCCTCCGCTCTGCCGGGCATGTTCCGGCGACCCGGCGTGCTCCTGCGGCAGATCGCCGCGCAAGGCGACGATATGACGCACGCCGGCGCGTCCATACTCCGCGGCGATCCCGAGGACTTCTTCACGCGTGGCGCCCACACAGGTCAAATGCGGCGCCACCACGAGTTCGGTCTCGCGCAGAATGCGCATCACACAATCATGGGTCCGGGTCCGCGTCGAGCCGTCGGCACCATAGGTCACGGAGACGAATTTCGGCCGCAAAGGTGCCAGCCGTTGCACCGATTCCCAAAGCGTCTTCGCCGACGAATCGTCGCCGGGTGGGAAAAACTCGAACGAGACTTGGACGGTGTTGTTCATGAGATCAGCATGCAAGAGCCTAAGCTATGATTCAAACTCATTATCCTCATGCTGGAGATGAAAGAAACTCATGAGCAAGACCGCCTTGGAACTGCGTCACCTCGACACCCTGCTGGCGCTCGCCGAATGCGGCAGCTTATCCAAGGCCGCCGAGCGGCTGTATTTGACGCAATCGGCGCTTTCTCACCAGCTGAAGGCCCTGGAAGCGCATTTTGGTGCGGCCGTGGTCGAAAGAAACGCCCGGCCGCTGCGTTTCACCGCGATCGGCCAGCGCTTGCTCGAACTGGCCCGTGCGGTGTTGCCGCAGGTTGCCGAGGCGGGTCGCGATATCGCTCGGCTCTCCCAAGGCCACGGCGGACCCTTGCGTGTTGCGGTGCAATGTCATAATTGCTTCGATTGGCTAATGCCGGCCATGGATGCTTATCGTTCCCTTTGGCCGGAAGTTGAGCTGGACATCGTTTCCGGCTTCGTCGTCGACCCCTTGCCCCTGCTGGAGCGCTCGGAAGCAGAGTTGGCCGTCGTCCATGACCAGCCGGAGGCACGCCCCAACCTCAGCTTCAGTCCGCTGTTCCGCTACGAAAGCGTCGCCCTGATGAGCCCGAGACATCGGCTCGCCGCCAAATCCTGGCTGGCGGCCGCGGATTTCGCCGACGAGACGCTGATCACCTATCCCGTGCCCGACGAGATGCTCGACGTCATGAAGCACTGCCTCACGCCCGCCGCGGTCAATCCGCGCCGGCGCACGGCGGAACTGACCGTGGCGATCCTGCAATTGGTGGCGAGCGGCCGGGGGATCGCGGCGTTGCCCTCATGGACGGTCGGCAATTACATCGATCGCGGCTATGTCGTGTCGCGGCCGATCGGTCCGAACGGCCTGTATTGTGAACTCTATGCCGCGACCAGTCGTGCCGGGGCCGAGACGACCTACATCCGCGAGTTCATCGCCTTGACGCGTGCCCAAAGCCTCACCGAATTGCGCGGCGTCTCGGCCTTGTAACGCTCGGCGCCGCATCACGGCCGGCGCTTCGGCATCACGGAGGCGGACCCCGTAAAATGAGCGAGCGCGGTTCGTGGATACGATGCGGCGCGTGCACGACCGTGAGCCGCAGACGCTCGAAGTATGCTTTGCGCACGACCTCGAGGACCCGCAGTTCGCGACTGTGGAAATGTCGCTCCTCCCCGAATGCGGTTTCGAGCATGAAGCCATCAAAATCACCGAAATGGTCGTACTTGATCCCGACGACCTTGCCGCTCACCTCGTGCTGATGAACGTCTCCCGCCGCGCCCGGGTGTTCCGGCACATTGCCTGTCTGCGAGGGGCCGATGCTGACTGGGTCGCCGCCGAACCCTCGAACGCGTCCCGCCAATTGTTCGACATAGCGCTGCATGACGGGATACCAGCGGTTGTATGGCAAGACGTTCAGCGCGATCCAGCGGAACAGAGCCAAACGGTGCTCCTCCGGCAGCAACAGCGCCTGTTTGGTGCTGATCGAAATATTGATCTGGAATCCACCGATGATGCGGCGCCATTCGAGCAGCGCCAGCGACCGCGTGGGGGCCGTCGATCGCGAGTTCGCTGTCTTGCGCTTCGCCTCGAGCGCGCGCGCGGTGGCGGCGCTTGATCCGGTGATCTGCCGCACGACGAGCGAATACCGATCTCCCCGCTTGATTCCCTCGGGCAGGTTTACGGTGAGCAAGCCCGCAAGCAACCCAATGCCCTTGGGTATCGGCACGAAACTCACGGGCGCGATCGGCATTTCAATGGTATTGCCGTCTTCCGCCGTCAATGGCTGATAGGCGTACATCTCCTTGGCGAGTGCAATGACGTCGGTGGCGGACACACCCGGCAGATAGAGCGAAGCCGTGCTCCCGGCCGGTGTATTGCCCCAGGTGATCATCAGTTCGTCGACTTGCTGTGCGGTCTTGGACGTTGACTGGATCTGCAACGGATGCGGCATGCGTCGCGAGTCGATCACGCCCGGGTTCGGACCGTCGATATAGGCAAGATTGCGCTGCGCCAGTTTGTCGGATGTGGAGCTGTCGGCCGACGGAGGAATGGGTATGTCGTCGAACGCGATCTCCGCAATCAGGCACTGGTGGGGCGCACGGTTGAACGCGGCATGGATCGACTGAATCGCGTAGTCGGTCGAATTGAACGAGTTGTGTTGATTGTCGTAGTCGTTCGGTGGCGCATATTGCGGGAACAGTAACGTGGGCTGATTCATGTCCAGCCACACGCCATAGTAAGTGTCCACCTCTTGCCCGGTTTGCGGCGAAATGGTTTGGACGTTGGGTGTATCAGCCATCTGCTGCGTCAGATCGGCGGGTCCGCCCAGGTTGATGCGGTTCACCGCGAAGAACGGCAAGGTCACGTACTCGGCGCGTCCCATCGCATCGGTTTGCACCCCCGGCAAGGGCACTCGCCGCCCATAGGGCGGATTGGTGATCGGTGTCTCACGGAAGGTGGTAGTGGTATTGAAGGTAGACGTCGTGTTCTGCGCTTGAAATGCGCGGAAGAACACTCGCACGCTAGTTGCCTGGGTGGGATTCATCGGCGTTGGCGTAGTGCCGCGAATGCGTACGCGGCAAATCGCGAAATTGAACGCCGCTTTGTGCGTGCGCGGATTCACCTGCAGGTATTCAAGCTGCGAGCGGGAACTGTCCTCCAGTTCGCTGAGGCTGTTCTCATAGGTGTCGCTGCCGGCCTTGCCCTTGTTCGCCGTCAGCTCCTTGATCACCTGCGTGATGTAGGCGGTTGCCGCGGCGGAGGCCGCCGCCGCGGACACGGGATACTGCGACGTGGAACCGGCGGGATAAAAATCGCTGACTTTGGTGCCGAAGAATGTCTCATCATCGTCAACGTGGAAAACGCGCAGGTCGGTGCTGAGCCACGGCGTGTATGCGTTGCCGGCATCGGGGTTGGTGACGTACGGATTGGCCGACGTCACCAGTTCGAGCTTCGCCGCAGCGCTGTACGGCTTGCCGTTGACTTGGATCGTTGCCGTCAGCGTCAGCACCTCGGACGGCAGAACAAAGCCGTCGACACCGGTAAAATCGATCGTAAAGGGGAAGAGAAAACGCTGCGGCGAATTGGGCGGCGGCGGCAAGGCTTCGGTCAGTACCTTGCCGCTGAAGGGCTGAATTTGCAGTTGCTTCAGTGTCTGCAGAGCATTGACGACCTGCGGCGTGTTGGCAGGCGGATCGATGGAGAACGTGACTTGCGGCGGTGCAGCCGCAGCGCTGAGCTCGCCGCTGGAGTCGATGCCCAGTTCGGAAGGCAAGAACCCGTCCATTACGACCCAGAACGCCGACGGGAAGCTTGCCGGCGTGCCCAGCGAGCTCACTTGGTCCTTACCGAACGTACTATTTTGAATCAGCAGCGAGCAGGTCTTGGTCACGCGTGCCAGCCAGGAGATGCTATTGATGTAAAAGGCGGTCAAATCCTTCATGATCGGCGCGCCCGTCGGCGTCGTGAACCCAAGCTGCTTCGGTCCCGGCGGCGCGCAGGGATCACCCACCAGGTTCAAGTCGATGTAATGGTGGAACGACCCATCGGTCACCACGCGGCCCACGCCAACCGGGTGGCCGTCGTACGCGTTCAAGGTCTGGATGCTGAAGCCTGGCGATTGAGTCGGGACTTTTTCGTCGTAAAAATTATTCTGCTCGCATGCCGAGCCGTCAGTTTGCGACGCGTGATTCGGGATGGTCTTGCCGGTAGCCAGCAAAATCGGCTTGGTCTGCAAACCTGCAACGCTCGGATACTCTCGACGCGCGTCCCCGGGCAATAACGGATCGGTAAAACTCCAGGGATTGATCACCTGGCCTTCGTGCATGTGATCCGGAAAGCTGCTGATGGGTCCGTTCGCACCCTGCAATATGGGATGCGTCGTCCCATTCGGGAACAGCAAAGGCTGCGGAATGTCATCGGACTGATTGTCAAAGTGCCAGGTATCATCGGCGGCCAGTTGCAAGGTATCGGCACGCCCCGCGGTACCGCCAGGCCAGTTGCGCGGCGCGGCGGCCGGGATATTCGGATCGGTATCGACGATGGAGAACCAGGCACGCATCGAGCGCACGCGTGGCAGCAATCCGCACATCAGCGAACCCAGTCCTTCGTGATCTCCGGCCGCCAGTACGCCGCCGCCGCCTTCCATGAATTCCGTGATCGCCTGGATTTCATCCTGGCCGATGAAGACAAGATTGCCCGGCAGCGTTCCGCCGACTTCCCCGTTGTAGTTCGTGCCTTCATAGCCGAACATGACGATCACGTCGTACACCGACAAATCCGCCACGGTCGTGGCGAAGTTGAAAGCTGCCGTGATCGTTGCGTTGGGATCCCCGTTGCGATGAGCAGTGCTGACCGTAATCGTCGGCGACGTACTGCTGCGCAGGATGGAAACGTACTTGGAGATCGTGAAGTTCTCGTCCGCGTCCGGACTGTCGGGGTCCACGATCTGTGGACCAAGCCCGAAAATCCCGTCGACAACGATCAGTACGTTGACCTCTGCCATGACCCACGTGCCTCCTGACGAACTGTAACCGTCGCAGACATAGTGATCGGAGCTCGTCGATCGTTACGGCCATATAGCGAGCCGCATTCCCGGAAGTCTCGTCACCGGCCCAGCGACCGGGCGGTGCTGCCGTCGGCTGCGGTACTGTGGGCTTACGATATATCGTTCGGTATATCGTCAAGCATTGGCCGGCTATTGGCGCTGCATCACATGGGGGAAGGGCTTGCACGGCGCCCTGATAGGGCCTCGGGCAGCGGGTCTGCTTCTGGATTTTCGGCGCTCGCTTTGAATCGAACAATCGCTTGCGCTCGGTTGCTCCTGCTGGGATTGACGAGCCGCAGCACGGCCAGCAGCAGCAACCCGAACAGCGGCCCGCCGCCGAACGCGCCGCCGCCGTGGCTGCCACCGCTGCTGCTGCCACCGCTGCTGCTGCTCGGCGCGGCCGGGGTAGCGGCGACCTCGGTGGACGCTGCGCTGCTGCCACCGGCATTGACTGCCGAAACCGTGAAGAAGTACTCCGTGCCATCGGTCAATCCGGTGATGGTCGCTGTCGTGGCGGCGATTCCCGTGAGCACCGGGGTCTTCGATTCCCCGCCCGAAGTCGCGCCTTCGTAGACGCTATAGCTGGTCGCACCGGCGCTTGCGGTCCAAGAAAGAGTCACCTGGCCATTGCCTGCAGCGGCCACGACGCCGGTAGGGGGCGCCGGGAGGTCGGGTGGCGGCGAGCCGGCGGCTGTGATGCTGACGTCCACCGTCGCGGAAGTCGAGGGCTCATCGTTGGCATCCCCGCTGTAGACAGCGGATAGGGCATTGCTGCCGACGCTCAAGGTGCTAACCGTCAATGTCGCCGTGCCCAGGGCAAGAGGCACGGATCCCAGCTTGTTGCTGCCGTCTTCGAAGACGATCGTACCCGTCGGCGCGGACGAGCCAGTCGCGCCTGAAACCGTGGCGACCAGGACGACGGCTTGACCTGTCGTGGCCGTGTCGGGGGTAGCCGTCAAGCCAGTCTGGGTCGCGGCCGAGGCGGCGTTGACCTGCACGACGACGGACGAACTCGAGGGCGCGTCTTCTTGGTTACCGCCGTAGGAGGCGGTGAGCGTATGGCTGCCGATGCCGAGCGAATCCAGGGAGAAGCTCGCGCCCCCGTTGACCAAAGCAGCGGTCCCGAGCGCGGTGCTGCCATCCGTCAGCGAAATGCTGCCACTCGGCACTGCGCCTGACGCCGTCACGCTGACGCTGACCGTCACGGGCGTTCCGGCCACGACCGGAGTCGCGGACACGGTTGCAGCGGTCGCCGTCTTGAGCAGAGTCGGTTGCACGACGAACATCACGGCCGAGTAACCGGGGAACGTGTACGGGAGACTGCCGCCGGCAATCGCCCCGCTGCTGGATTGCACGATGGCTTTGAGGTTCGCTGCGGAGTAGACGTAAACTTGGGCCGCGGACGGGGCGCCCACGTTCGCGAGCGTGATGGCGCTGCTGATCGGCGAAGTGGTTTTGTTGATCGCCAGAATGGTCACAGCGTTGTCGCTCGTTCGCTGAGCAGCATAGATGGAAAGGGACGCCTGGTTGCTGCTCACGGCGCTGATCGAGGTATCGCCGAACTGATGGCCGCGGCCGTCGTAATTGCGGAACATCCGAAAGGCATAGGCGATCGGGTCGGTTGGCGCCGGCGGATTCCACATGTTGGCAAGATCCAGCTGCTCGCGCCCGAAGATGCCGAGTACATCCATTTCGGCGATCGCATCGACGATCGATTTTTGGCCGCTGTCGATGCTGTATTCCGACAGGGAAAGCTTCGTGCCGGGATAGTAGGTACTAATCCAAGTCTTGAAGCGTGGTATCAACTGCATGGGACCATCGAAGTCGTATTGTTCTACCCAGGTTCCGCCGTTGTACGTCGGGTCCCACAGCGTTCTGGTCGAGGCCAGCTGCGCCGCCGGCGTCGAGACGTCGAAATAGTAGTGTTCATCGAAATAATCGAGCAGCCTCAGTTTGTTGTTTTTTTCGTACGCCGCCATCTGCTGCAAATAATATTGGCCGGCCCAGAGGTTACCCTGCTGGCTGGGAGTTCCGACCCAACCGCCGAGCGTAAAGTCGGACGGCCCCAGAATGAGCGCCGTGGCGTCCGCCCGTTTTACCGCGGCGGCATAGGCTTGGCCGAGTTGCACGATCGTCGGGTAGGTGGCGGTGGTGGGCTGGACGTCCCTATGCGTGTTCGACCAGCCGAGGGGCTCGTTATCCAGCTGATAAAACTTCACCCCGCCCGAGGCGCCGGTACCGAAGGTCTTGACCAGATGTTGCACCCATGCTTGTTGCAAGCTGGTGGTGTTGGGAATGTGATTCGCCAAAATGTCCTTGTCCAGCAGCTGTGTCGAGCCATTGGTCGCGACCGTCGCGATGCTGTTCCCACAAGTCTGTGCAACGCCGTTGACCACGGGGAACACATTCGGATTGGTTGCAGTCTGTGCGCCATATTCCGAAACCGGAAAGCTGCAGCTCCAAGCGTACGACTTGTTGACGTACGGAAGTATCGGAATCGTGATGAGCGCGTCCGCATTCGCCGGACTGTAGGTATTGACCATCAGATCGGGCGACGCGCCGGGGGTCGGCGCGGTCGACGCGCCGTTGCCGCCCATGAAATACCAGTCGTAGCCGGAGTTGCTCGAATCGACCATCCAGTTGTAGCGCGAGGTAGCGTCGCCGCCCCAACGGACGTTGCCCACCTGGATCTCTTGCGCGAACGTCGCATCGAGCGAGTAGCTGGCAATTCCGTAGATGTCGGAACTGATGGGCTTGCGCGAAGCCGCGGCGTCGACGCTCAAAGTCAATGCGCCCGCGGACTGAGAGGAGACCGGCTCCGAGGATGCAGCGAGCAAGATGCCAACGGTGCCCAACAGGGTCGACACGACTCTCGAGATTGTAATACCGGTCCCCCCGGTGGTTTATCGGCCCACGCAGGTTATAGAAGGACCCCGGCGAGAACTGTGAAGCAGTGCGCGCCGTGATACCGGTTGATGTGTCCCGAATCAGCGACAAACTCGCCGACCAAACGCCGGTCCGGCCGCGCCTCGCCGGCCGCGCCTCGCCGGCCGCATCTACTTGCCGCCCCCGTTGCGGGTCTTTTCGATGAACGCCGCGACATTGGCATGCAGTTCCTTCAAGGCCGGTTCGTGGGCATAGACCATGTGCCCGGATTGATAGAAATGCGATTCGATGTTCGCCTGCAAGTTGGCCTCGATCGGTAACTGCCGTAATTCATAGATCGCGGCGAAATAAGGCGTGGCGAGGTCGTAATAGCCACCGTTCAGCTCCACTTTGAGGTTCGGATTTTGCTGCATCGTGACGGCGAGGTCCGGCATCACGTTCGTCGGCCCCGGAATCTTCATCGGTACGCCAGGCGGCTGATGCTCGAACTCCCATTTCAGATCGCCGAAAATTTCCGGCTTGTAGGTCTTGCGCTCGCCGAACTTGAGCGTCGAGCGGACATAGTCGTTGAACGCCGAGACATAGGCCGAGGAGATCGCCGCGGATTGTGGATCGTAGTCGGCCTCCTTGCTCATGGGATCGATCGTCGGGCCGGAGAACCGCGTATCGAGGCGACCCGCAGTGGTCTCGCTGCCGAGCAAATTCTTCTCGAATTCACCGC
>Ga0116231_10013799_pt1 | contig 11152 bp, 8 predicted proteins | sample S1TSphgellanicum_2_FD_89695 | JGI IMG/M metagenome (GOLD analysis project Ga0116231, IMG submission 89695) | Host-associated microbial communities from peat moss isolated from Minnesota, USA - S1T2_Fd - Sphagnum magellanicum MG | ecosystem: Host-associated > Plants > Peat moss > Unclassified...
ATAAGGTAAAATGACCTTGAATAACTTAAAATATAACTTGAAATAACATATATTAACTTAAAATAAAATAACATAAGGGATAACTTAAGGTTAGTTACATAATTTAATTTAAAATAATTTAAAAACCTATAATAAATTAACTATGATACTTTAAGATAGAATAATGTATAATAGTTTAAGGTATAATAACATATATAACTTAGAATAATGTAGGACATAAATTAAAATAACTAAAATAACCTATAATAGTATAGGATATATAATAAAGTAACATATATATGGTATTTAAAATAACATAAAAATAAATTTATTTACTATAGTAAATTATAATAGTGAATTATGTTAACTAGTGCCCAAACATGATGTTTAGATAATGATATTATAGTGAAATAACTTTAACCAAGGTGAAACCACTAAAATGCAATGAACTTATTTCATTTTTAAGGTCCCATAATGATTTAGGCTACTGAACTGCAACTCATTTTTGTAGTAGTGTATATGATTTTCTCTAAACATTAAGTAATGTCATTTTTAAAAAACCAATTTGTTTTTTTTTAAATTTTTTAATTTAAAAAAAATTGTTTACATAACATTAAAAATGAATTAATTTCTTTTTTATTCATTAGATTGATTCTAAATTTGTTGGATATGTATATCAATATATTGAAATAACACTACATAAAAAAAAAATCCATTTGTAGGTTTTTTTTAACAATTTGAAATATTAAAAAATAAATGTGGTTTAAACTACTAATGGTATATGTTAATTGAAGCCTAATGTTTCCTACCACTATACAATCACTACCTAAGGACTTTTGAAGTGGTTTTTAATAAACTATATCCAATTGAAAATCAATTGTTTAAATTTTATTTTTCTGGTTAGATGAAAAAGGCAATTAACATTGTGGTTGTAAATCCAATCATGTACATAATGAGCCTTGGGAGGTTTAATATTGAATTAACATATTTATTATGTTGTCATTTGGTTTTATAAGTTGATTTGGGCATTTGTTTGTAGCATAAGCATGTGAAAATAGGCCAAAAAAAAATTTTAATAATGCGAAAAAAAATTGTTAATTTTGGAGGCTAGGAAATAAGACACATTCTTTGAAATTTAACATTTAAATTACATGAGCATATTCGCAAACTTTTCCTTGGGGGGTACCACTAAGAACCACCTTGCCAAAATCATAAAAAAGTTAGACTCAATTTTTAAAATAAAATTCCATCTATTTATACATTGCATTATTTGATTAAAATAGGTGGGCTATGTTTTCCCCACTTACGCACACATTCATGAAAAATAATGAACACCTAAAAACCTATAATTTGCATTAACATTTTGATTCCTGAACCATTATTAACTCATTTGTGACCCAATTCCTGATTTCTTCTTTTTAAGTGTCCTTACACTTCCACATTAAATATTTTTTCTTTTTTATTTAGTACATGCACAAGGGAGTGATCCAAACTAGTCATTAAAATAACAAAAAATGAAAATAGTTATCATTTGTGTTCTTAACATCAATAGCCTTTTAGGAATTCATTATCATGACTTCAAAAATTCATAGCTAAATGAAAATTGATTCAATGATTTATCTATAAAAAGCATCAAGTAGGTTGGCATTTGAAGTAATTAACATCCAAGAAAAATTCTCAAAAAATCAATTCCTTTTGTGTTCTTGATAGAAAAAAAATCCCTTGTGTGACATTCTTAAAACTCTTTCTTTATGCATTCAATTTTCACATCACACATTTTTTTTTGTAAATTTAATTAGAGTTTTGAATTCTACATGACTTGGGTAACCTTTTGATAAATAATTTGGAATGAAAAGCTATTTTAATGTGAGTCCTATGTTGTTTTGAAGTTGGATGGGTTTCAAAATTTTGAGGTGTGACATTCTTAATGATACCACCCAACAATAAGTTTGCCCATGATATGATAAAGTTTTTAAAAGCCTGAGATGTAGTAATTTATTTTTTTTCAACTTATTTTCACCTTTTTTTTTTTTGGATTCCGTGTTATCTCATTTTGCACAAATTGCACAAAGTAAACATAAAATATAATCATATTAACCTTTCATTTTTTAAATTCATTCTTATGGCTCCTTCAAAGAATGTTTGAAAAATGTTTTACCATGTTACAAACAAAAGATGCATTTGTAATTCATATTGAAAAACCAATTTTTAGCACTTTAGACTTAGATAAAAATATGTATATTTTTGAAGGGTTTAACATTGCCACATATGTGCCTCACAGGATTCATGATATGTTGAAAAGTGTACTTGAACATTGACAATATGAAATGATGGTGTAATGATGAGGGTAAAAAACAAAAGAAAGAATCACCTGTAGATATGAAAAACACATTCAATACAAACAGATACCATAGTTTTGATGCCTTGTATTCTTTTGATTGATCCTTTCGGTCTTACATGGATTATAGTTTGTGTTATGTTTTCAACTAGCTTGTTTAGTTCCTTTAATCTTCAATTTGTTCTAAAGCCAAAACACACAGACACAAAATGTGAAGTTTATTTGAAGAGGAAATAGAGGATTTCCATAGATGAAAAATAAATTAAATGTAATAGTCATGGTGTTCCATTTGATTGCTCAAGCTCAGCAACTGTTTCATCTCCCAATGAGAAATTGTTGTGACTTCTCATATGATAACAATATGATTCTGGGCTCGTAGATGCACATTCACCCCTTAGCACCTGCACATTCTTCTCACAAAGTTGCCTCATTTTGCTTGAGAGAACATCTATATAAGACCATACCAATCAATGCCAAAGTCTCTTTCAAATTTTTGTTTCCCTAAGCATCGTTATGACTACATACTAATGGTGGTATTGAGTTACAATTAATGATAAGTAGGGTGGGATCTAAAGTGTTCCTCCTAGGTAGTTATCGAATGCGTAGACTTTACGTACTAACTACCAACTATAATTTGTAGTCTAACGAATTCTTCTGCGTGAACATGCAATCTTGTAGGGACCATTGAAGTTGCAAGTTTTTAATGACACTTGCTTCTAGACAAACATTGAACCTTAGTGTATGACAACCCAATGTACTAAGGTTTTTGTCTTGAATTTCATGGAGTATGACAGTGTTAGTGAAATGTATTGTACTAATGGGCACACGGTAGAAAGTCCTTTAAAAATATTATACCAAGATCTTTTACCAGATGTTGTTGATGATGTTGAAAGTGACAAAAAGATTGGTGGACATACTGCATATAAAGCTTACTCTAAGGATTACAGTTCTAATTATGACGTTAATTCAAGTGATGATTATGACTCAAAAACACTTGAAGAAATCTTTTCCATTGTAACCAAGAAATCAATGACTAAATGTTTTAAACGATTAATAATTGACTATAGTAATGGGATATTATTTCAAATCCTACATGTAAAAAGTTGTAGTCATATATTAGTGATGCATTTGATTAATAAACGATGACGTGGTAACATGAAAGATGATTTCATTTTTTCATTACAAGTTTTCATCCATATGGCATCCACGATTGATGACAAAATGATGTGGATGTTCAAAATATCATATGAAAATGTGACTAAGATAAAATCATTTCAAATATAACTAAAAAATGATTATGCAAATGATGTGGACAAAATGATGTGTCATTACATACATAATGTGATCATAAAATTATTTTACAATGATTCAAAAATGATTATTAGTATAAGTTCACACATAAAAAAATACAACATGCAGGAACAAATTTCAACTAATATTATAAACATAAGTAATATAAAAACTTTGATTATATTTTTCTTGAATATACTTGATATATGATGCATAAAATATTTTATATGAGTAAATCAATTATTACATTCAAATAAACTTTACTAATAAAAAATGATATATTAAAAATAAAATTTTAGATTATAATTTTAAAATAAAATACGAATGTAAGATGTGGTAAATATATAATTTATTTTTACAATAAATCTTTATCATTGATTTACGTAAAATTTTGTATACTATATGTATATAAATAAATATTACTCAATTATATTAAAGTACATGTGTAAAATTGAATAAAAATTATAATTTCACAAAATTATTCAATATCTAATATTAATTATTATTTAAATTACAATTAAAATATTTGAATTAAATTTGTAAATAAACTTAATATGACTAATATAATTTTAAAATATTATATATAAAAATTTAAATATTATAATCGATTTGTGATCCATTTATAAATATTTTATGGGGATAAATTTTTTTGACTCATATGTCTAAATTAAAAATTATTAATAAAACTATGATATATTGGAAGAAATTTTGTATAATATAAATTCATAAATCAAATGAAGGTGTAAGATATGAAAGATATATTTTATTTACTCTTGTACTACCCAAAAAGGTTTTTCCATTTACAAATCATGTGTCTGAATTTATTTTTTCCAAAAAATGGTCATTGAAATATTATTCAATAACAAAATTCAAATATTTTTCTTTTGAAATGATTTCACATTTTTACATATATATATATATAATAATTTGTGTACATTATTGAAGAAAATTCATGAATAAGTTTTTTATTTTTTCATTTGGATAATTTATCAATAAGATATGAATCATCAGATTTGAGGTTTTGTGTAATGTTTAAATGAAGTATGGTTTAAATAAAATAAACATTAGACTATTTACACTTTGGTCCCTATCTATAAGGGGGAAAAGGACTGATGGGTTGCCTGATTTGTTGAAAGAGGTAATCATTGATTGGTGGACTTCTAAAACTCGTGTCAGTCCCAATAAGAGTGATGCAACACACAAAAGATTGGAGGCTATGGTATATGATGAAACTTAAGTATGGATCCTCAAACATTTGTTTTGTTTTCATTTGTAAGTCTAGGAGTTATCATTGTAATGTTGAATTAGACCTTGGAACTACCCTCCCTTCACTTCTCTACCAAAATTAATTTTTTTGGAAATGAATCATGCCTCTTCTCGCTGTCACAACAGAATTGCCTTCCTTGCTTGCTCTTCCCTCTGCAACACAACATCAACACATCATTGCAAAGATGTCAATGCAGAGGTGCTTGATCCTACAGACTGAAGAGGTGTTGAAGGAGGCGCAGTAGATTGGTCTATGGCTGCAAGCAAATACCAACATGATCACTACATTGCAAAATCAGATACAATAGCTGCATCAGTGCCAGGAGAGTTTATTCCCACAAAAGTCAAATCACAGCAAGGGTTTGTTGAAGGCAAATTTACTCAAACTTTCAAATGCCCATATTGCTCTTGAGAAACCATTGCTCCATTCTACTGCCAGATCCATTTCTGACCAAAACACCAATGGATGCAAAGGCAAGTAAAAGGCATGCACACTTGGTTAAGTTAGTTGATGGACATGATCATAAGCCACAACTATTCAGCTTTCTTTGAAGTAATATCTTACCTTTGGATAGATGTTGGCACTATCTTTGTATCTAAAACTACTTATCCACACGTCTAGAATACTGGAAAGATTTCATGTCATAGCATGAAAACCAAATGAATGATCCAGTCAAAATGTTTTGAGTGGAAGCTTGGAAATGGAAGTAGAGGAATAGTAGGTATGTTTTCGATTTCAGATCTGTCTTGTACTGAAGCAGAGTTACAAATTTTTGCAGGCTTTCAGATTGCAGATCTTTGAGAAGTCCCAGGAAGCACCAGATCCATCAATGGATATGGCCAATTCATCAGTAGGACAGGGTGAGATTCATCTTACAATAGAAATGAATACCAACCATCAATCAAACACTGAAGAAAATAGTATGGAAATGGTCTTCTCCTAAAATGATTCATCTCCAGATCCTTCATCTAGAAATGGTCTACTACATTGAAGAGGTTAGCCTCCAAATCCTTCAGGCTCAAAAGCTCTACAATTTCTACCTTAAGATATTCTTTAGTAGTTCAGCTAGCTTATAATACTTTTGCTCTAATCCAGTTCAAATCTCTCTTATTGCAGGATATAAGAACAGGAACTTTCTTGAAGTTATCTTGGGCTAGGTGCAGTAGTTGATGAACATCTGCCAAGCTTAATGAAGCTAGAACTGGCAAGCTGCTGCATGATCTTATGCAGCTTCATGGGGTGTTTTTTTCCTGCCAGTTTATGAGATCAAGAATAGACATAGCACATGATCTTGCAGCAACTGTAGCAGCAATTGCAGTCTTTTTCAGTACTAATCCTGATCCTTCAGGCTTCCAATTCACCTTCTTGCTTTTTTTTTCCCATTAAGGTCTCTTTTAGCACACAAGCAAACAAGCAGCTATTGGAGATTAGAACAACTATCAATCTGTTTACAACTTTTTTGGCTACAGAAGCACTAAAGGCAGTAGGCCAGGAAGTTGATCATCATCTGATTTCAACATGTAAGCTGTTGCTGAGGTTGAAGGTGGAGGAGATATCCAACCTTCACATCCTTCTATAAGCTCTTTCCACACTCTAATCCAACATTTTCAACCACCACCATGATCACTTCTTTCCAAAACAAAAAGCTCTACTACTAGTCTTAATTTTTTATTTGTCAGATCCTAAAGGATATTGAATGTTGTTCTACTTGCAAATACAAAATTTCCATGTGTTCTTCTGACATTTTCTGTTTTCACTTGCTCACCATTTACTACTTGTCAAGTTCAAGAAATTGCACTAGTATGCTATTGTAGCAATCCTCTCGCGACAGGGGACAAGCTGGGGAGCACGACGGGAGCGCACGCGAACAAATGACGGAGACCTAGGAGGTGTAGCCTGTGAAAACCCTAAGTTTACATGCAACATGCAACAGTTAGAAAGTTGCTAGGAATAGATTAACGAGGCACGGGGGAGAAGGCGATGAGGGCTATAGGATCAAGGGCAGAAAGAAGAGGAGTTAGTTGTTTTCTCTTCTCTAGAGCTCTTTCGAAACGGAGAGAAAAGGAAAGAAATAGTGAAGATGGTTTTGAAGACTTAGAAACCCTCTCGCTTTCGTGGTTGGGTGTTGAATCCGCGCCTTTTGTTCTATTTGGGTTTTTGTTTGAAAAGAAAAAGAAGGAGCGGTGTAGCAGAATTCTGTTGTGGTTGTTTGGAGAGTTGTGTGGCGGAGTCAGTACTTTGGGTTGCGTCGTCGTGTGTGCTAGCTAGGTCCAGCAAGAAACCTAGTTGAAGCGGACGGAGCGAATTGGAGGAGGCAGGTCCAAGACCCTAACTCCCAGAGAATAGCTCTCTGGAAGTTGGGAGCCAATTTAGTGAAGAAGGAATAACAGTCCACAAAAGTGGACTGTGGTGCAACGAGCCACTAAAGTGGCCTGTTGCTGGGAAGAAGTCCAGAGGCTGGAATAGTAAGGGAAAAAAGGTAGGACAGGGGGTTGTGGAGAGCTTTTCTACAACTCCACAGTAGGGCAGTGAGTAAAGTTCCAGGAGGGGATTTTTGTAGTGAGGTTTCTACAGTCCCAAAGTGCAAAAGAGGTCCTACACACAAGAGGTGGATTTTTATAGCTACGCAGTTATGGATAATTAACAATCTGCACATTACAAGTGAAGGTCCCTTTGCACACTTACTTAAGTTCCCATCTGGTGAAACAGGGGATGGACCGACCACATAGAGCAAGGTTCCAAAGGTGCATGTCCCCTGCTTGTGGTGGGAAACTTTTATCGAGCTCAACCTTCTGTCGACACTTAGCCCACCGAAATGCAGTGGCAGGCCCAACCAACCAGCTAGAGGCCAGCACAGGACCTTCTTCAAGTCGGGAAATTTCCTCCCCTGTATTGGAGCATCCTTCTCTGATTCATGATCCTTCCTCCCCTTCAGGCACTAATTCCCCTTTAGGCGATGATGCAAATGATGTTGAACCCATGCTAGATGTTGTTCAAGGTGTTGCCTTCATTGATGGGTTGCTATCCCCTTGTTGCGGATTACCTTGAATTCAGCGATCACCAACCAAGTAATGGAATTGCGGATTACCTTGAATTCAGCGATCACCAACCAAGTAATGGAATTGCGGATTACCTTGAGTTCAGAGATCACCAACCAAGTAATGAAATTGCGGATTACCTTGAATTCAGCGATCACCAACCAAGTAATGGAATTGCAAAGAGACATGGACGAAGCAAAAGCCCCAATCGCACTTCAAAACAAAGCTCTATCACGACTATTTGGTGGAAGGGCAAATGCTAGTGATGCAACAAACTACACATCTATGGGACTAGCTCAGCTGCTTGCCCTTGAAGAAAGTCCCTGTGTGAAGAACTAGGAAAGCCCCTCCATGTTGTCCCACTAATCCCTGGGAGGTGACTTTCCCTATGCTTTGAAAATTTAAGGAAATTCTGTATATGTAATTCTACAAATAATCCCTGTGGGGAAACCGAAAAAAGTTTGTTGTGAGAGCTCCCTTTAATCGATCTGACTTCGAGGAGAGTTTGGCAGTGATGATCCATGCTGATCATTTGCTCCACCTGCTGACTGCATTGTCGACAGCTGCATTGCGCAGTTTAGTATGTTGCAAATAAGATTGTCATAAGTGCAGAAGCTGGAGGAAGAAGTTGCAGTAGCTGCTCGTGTAGCACTTGCCGTTGCAACGATCTGCAACTGCTCACGTGTAAGTAATGTACTCGAGGACTCTAGTGCTAATGAAGAAGTCTCATGAGTAACAGCTGAAGATTGAAGTGGTTGTAGCTGATTTGAGTTCACTAGTAACCTATGACTAGGAGCTAATGATGAGAGTGTAGTACTGCTAGGAGCTGACGTTGATAGTGCTAGTTCTAGTCCGGTGTCGACATTTTGATCTTCATCACCATGAGTCACAGCAGCATGGGTGCCATGACTTACTGCATTTTCTGTTTCGACGCGAATCTGCTGCATGAAAGACCCCTGAGCTGCATTTTTTATCATCCGGTGGTCATTTGCAGCTGCAACAGATTTTTGGGGGGAGTTCTCATGGGCACTAGTAGTGGACAACAGTGAGAAAATAGCGGAGGCCAAAGCTGCGGCAAATTTTGGGTCAGATGTAATCGCAGTCGTCATTGAGTTCGACTGAATGGAGCCTGCAGCTGCGCCACTCGTCGCAGCAGGCGCTGTGTAGGTCTGACTACTAGGGTTGCTAGGATTCTGCATATAACTTAGGGACGACCTGATTCTCCTAGCTATATTATCTTCCAGCTGTTTCTGCTGCTCCTGCATGGTCTGTTCAAAGACGGTTGCTGTGGATGCATGACAAGCTGATCCCGAGGTTTCACAGAACGAGCTCGGATATATTCCTGGTGTGATGTTGCTGAAGGCTGTTCCAGCTGCTGACTGGGAGAAGTCGATTGGATGAGAGATTGAATTCATGTAATTAGGTCTTGGAGCTACAGCTCGAGAGCGGCCGGCCAGTTGATCCAGACCCGATATTCCAAAACTGTTTGGCTGCAGACGATCATGCGCGGCCTGCTGAACTGAGCTTAAACACTCTACAACTCGATGATGTCCTGCACTAAAAGGCCCTGATAATGGATTCAAGTAGTACTCGGTGCTGATCATGTTTGGAGCAGCTGCACTAGAATGGCCGACCACACCGGCTGAATTCGCCGCTCCTGACCTCAGACTGAGCTGGGTGGGAGGCTCTTTGGTGAAGTCGAGGGTAATGCTCGGATATGATGAGGTTGAAGAAGAAATGGCAAAGCAGGTTGCTGGAAGGCCATGAAGTCCTGCAAGTAACGTGGAAGGCATATATGAGCCTCCAGGCATGTACTGAGCTATATCGCTAGCAGTTGTGGAGCCTGACAATAGCATGCTTGCAGCGGCTGCCGTCGCGGATGCCATGGCTGCCGCCGCTGGAGCGAGAGGATGGTTATGCTTCCCCTCGTATGTTGAGATCAGGACCGACGCATCGTCCGCACATCGCTGCACCTGCCAGAAAAATATATACCAAAGGTCATGTCACTAAAGAAAAGTCAACCATTAACCTACATAAAAACCTGACCTAATTTGAAATTGTGCAAGAAGTTTATGCTTGGTAAGGTGTGCCTCGTTATCTACCAAGAAGGTTCTGCTCAGGAAGGAACCGAGCCAAATACAAAGGACAAATTAGGTCAGGTTTTTAAGTTAGTATCAATCGATCATTCATTTTTTCTTTCTCTAAAAGGATGAATAACAAAAAAACTATCTCACAAAAGATCACGTGAGAGAAAGTTTGTTTATACATATCTACCTGTTTTCTGACTGCGCAAGAAGATGTAATGCTACATTTGTAATATGCACGCGGGCACGAATTTCCTTTCGACATCTTTTGGCCATACTTCCTCCAGTGGCCTCCATCATTCACCTGTCGCAACCTTTTGAAGTCAGGTCATGTTCTAACCAGCACAAGTTTTGACTAGATTGGAGAGTATTAAAAGTACAAGGATAAAAACATAAGAACAGTAACCATCTATGTAATTATGAATGATTACTTTTTTTTTTAAAATTGAAAATGTGTGATTCATTTACAATAATATTCATCTGAGTTTTTAGATTATAAATTTAAGAATAATTTATTATAAATAATCAATCCTATTCCAACTACACCACAAAAGAGAGATGAATGTCAATAGTATTTATGAGTTTATGAGTTTACACTTTTTCTTTTGACATAGACATATTGTCAAATAGTGAAATAAAAAATTCGGAAAATAAGTGATTTTGGAGGTTTTCAATAGGTAGAAGTGAGGAAAAAAAGGGCCCAGACATTTATATACTGTAGCACCTTGGCAGCTTTGACATTAGTTCAATTATTTGTAGAAATCTTGAAGCTTTCACCTCAAAAGATTCAAAGAAAAAAACATTTGTGAAAGAAAATAGAGAATCTATTGAAATATTCTATTTTCAACATGGAATCTTCAATTTTAATTAATTATTTCACAGACGAGTGTGTTGAAGTTGCCTTTGTACTATGGTATATAAAAGGATTATTAAATATTTGTACTTTATTTCTGGTACATAGCCAGATTTGGCTATATCTTCCTATGGACGACCGCACTTTTTTGTACATCTTCCAACGAATGACCACCACTTTAGATACAAACAGAAATTCCTCAAAAAAAAAAAAAAAAAAAAAAAAAAGAAAAAAAAATAAAACCCAAAAAAAAAAAAAAAAAAAAAAAAAAAAAAAAAAAAAAAAGTAACAACAAAAAAAAAA
>Ga0116231_10013800_pt1 | contig 11152 bp, 5 predicted proteins | sample S1TSphgellanicum_2_FD_89695 | JGI IMG/M metagenome (GOLD analysis project Ga0116231, IMG submission 89695) | Host-associated microbial communities from peat moss isolated from Minnesota, USA - S1T2_Fd - Sphagnum magellanicum MG | ecosystem: Host-associated > Plants > Peat moss > Unclassified...
CTTTGCACTTCAAAGATGATTTTTAAAACTTGAAATAACACTCCCATAACATTTTAAATCACTCAAAATGAAACACACATGATGAAGATATAAATAACTAATGAATATGTATCCTTATTAAGTTATAAGTAGTTGTATTATAATCATAACATAGTTAAACAATAATACTTTAGTAGTGGTGCACTAGTGGCCATACTAATTGTATCATGGGAATCATAATTGAAAATTAGTTAATTACAAATGTATTCCATAATGGGTGGTGGAGATATGGACACATGGCATGATCGCATGTATGTACATTGTTCATTAATTATAACATAGTTGTTGTTTTAGCGACTCATTTATAATAATTCTAAAGTAGTTACCACATGCAATTAAATGCAACTCATGAAAAGGTCGAACATGGTTGACTACATATGTATGTACAATTTGTATAAATTACTATATAGAATACCCATTTTCAACTCATTTGTAACTATAATATAATAAATTAATTTTCTAACATGGTAATTTATTTATTAATACATCGTACTTTTAAAGGGATAATTGCAAAAAAATTGTATGTGAGTTGTTTTTTGAGTTTTAGTTGTAAGGCAATGTGGTTTCGACAGATGTGATTTCTCATAATGGTTCTATGGGCTTCCATTTTCAATTGAAAATACCATGCTATCATACCCTAAAATCTTTGCACCGTGCCCTCATAACCATGCCATTTAATGTTCCATCCTATAACTTATACATATATAATATTGCATCAAATTCATGCATATGTCACATACCACCATGCAAACTTCAATTAAAGACCCATGGTTACCACATGCATTAAACCTATAATCCCATAACCTAGTAAAATCTAGAAAATCAATTGCACAAACATGTCTATTCACACTCCATTCCTAGTGATATATGAGTTATAATGATATTGTCATGGTTAAAACCATTTTTATAATTATGTAGTGGTTTGGAATTATAATCCTAGATTGGAGTTGAATGAAAATGTGTAATGGGATGACATAGATTTCATATGTACATGCAAGGAGGTTAAGTGATTATTGTGGGATTTTATTTTGAATTTCTTAGTAGAAATGAAAAAACTTGACTTTAGCTTAGACTAGTGCTTGTGAAGTTGATTATGTGATGAACCAAACACCATACCAAAAACAATCCATGTAGGGTGGTTGTTGGTTAATTTCGTAAAGCTCTTTGTTTAATACAACTATTTTGGCAAAATCTCCACACCTTGGTGGCCAATAGAAAACATCTTCTTCCCAATTGTGTTTTCTTGACTTTGAACGTGTTGGTGGAAACACATTAAGTCTACAACCTTGGTCCTACAACCATTGCATGAACACTTTGGCTACTTGGTCACCACACATGTATTCTAACATGGTATTGCATGTCAACTCCTACATCCTCCATGAGTTTGACATATTCACATTAATTAATTATTATTAAGGCCACTCAGTGAACTACTAGGTTTTGAAAGGAATAAAATAAGGGAATTGAAGATAACACCTTTTTATTATCTTTAGGTAAGTAAAAAGCTTCAACACAAAGGGGACTATCAAATCTTAGTAGGACAACCTCATAAACTTTCTATAAAAACAAACTTGAAACAAATACAACGAAGAAGACCTTGCATACAACAAGATAGAATACTCATAACATACCAAAAAAAGAAAAGTATAGAATTCAACATACAAAATTATAGCAAGAAAAAATTAATTTCATTAAAAAAATTCCCCTTTGTAGTCCTCAAAAGTACAAAGCCTTAAGTACCTCCAAGAAAGATAGTAAAAAATGGTGGAATAGGCAATTAACCCAATCGCCAAAAAAATCAGTCCTAAATATTAGTTTAAACCAGTAGTAAAAATTGGTTTTGGTAACAAGGTTTTCAGTAAAAAACAATTTGATAAATGTGTCCATTCACGATTGGGATACCAAAAAGGAGTGTCTAACTGAAAAAGGATTGCAAAAGAAAACTTTGGATTTTTATTTATCTTACATTATTATAATTGTAGTGGATTGTTGTATGGCAATAGATAAAATGACGTCTTCTTAAATTAATAAAAATATTTAAATTTAATTTGGATACTATGTGAATGTGTTTTGTGATGCAAATACCAAAGTGTAGATTCACATTTGATTCAAATTCCATGAATATATTATGTGATCCAAAATCCAAAATTAATCAAATTCAACACTTGTTTGTAATTATGTGAATCATTTTATAGTTATATGAACCATTTTGGATGCAATTTTGAATACCAAAGTGATAATTCACATTGCTTGTAATTCTATGAATATATTTTGTGATGCAAATACCAAAACGCAAATTCACATTTATTTTTAATTATGTGAACTTGTTAATGGGTTTTTCTACTCCCATTAAAGTTGTTCAACTTTGATTTTTCCAACAACAGGTTCCTTAAACAACAAACAAGTACATTTAAACAACAAAACTAGAACTATTTACAATTCTTAAACTAACATGTACTCAATTTGCACATACTTTCAAGAAAAGATATTGCTGAAGTACAAAAATGCTTTCATGTTTTCCATGAAAGAGAAAAATCAAATCAAATTAACATCAAAAGTCTCCTACTTGATGCAAATCTCCTTTCCTAAATTCTAAATAGGTACAAACTACTCAATGTTAATAAGTACTCCAACTTGTAGTGAAAATATAAAACTATATTAAGAAATCAATGTTTGTACATTAGAGATTTTAAAAAGTATGGGAAGTAAAGATCTAATGTCTCTCATGTTCTACCATCCCTCCTTTATATTCTAAGTTTGAACTTTGAAATGCTTTGTGCAAATCACCTAAACAATAACTAGTTGATAAAACACCTTTTTTTAATCAACTAATAAAAACTAGCTAGTAAAATTGTAAGAAATAGTCAAAAATTTCAAAATTTGCTATCTGTTCTATTAATTACTTGTTTTGCCAAGTGCAGGTTCTATAGATTACCTGTTCCACCAACTATAGGTTTTGCAAACTACTTGTTCAACAAGTGTCACCGGTTCAGTTACTAGGTCAATTGACGTGCTTGTCCCAAGTCCCTTGTTGAACCCACTTGAGGGTCCAACTATGTAGAGTTGCGGAAAGTTGGAACTTGGGACCCGCTCCCGACTTCTAGCACTAAAAGGGGGTAGAAGGGCGTGCTAGAAGTCCCGGGATTAGAATAGGAAGAGGGACTAGATTATGAAGCTCGAATCTGCATCCAAAACCAACCACAAGAGGGTTAGTTAGCATTCGGGAACAACCTTGGGTGTTGGGACAAGCCATGGGCACTTTGACACACAAGACTCACCATGGCCCGGACTCGGGGGAAGCCACCACCTTCCCCCATATAGTATATTCTGCAGCTCTCCGCTGAGGCTACATCCAAATGGCTTTTTTTCCCGGGACTCCCAAGTTGGAATCCCGAAACTGTCCTGGGTTGGAGTCCCGGGACTTTGGACGTTCATAGCTCCTCGCCCTGAACTCAGATTGGGACGAGGTCTAAACCAAAGTTGTAACTCTTGTTGAGAGCTTTCCAACGCTATGTTGCACTCCTTGAGGAAACATCGGGAAGAGATTGATTCCTGACTTTTAGTGGTTAGGAGTCAAACTGGCAATTTGACTCCCGGCCCTTCTTTTGCCCATAACTTGGTTTGCAGATGTCCAAATGGCCCATACGAGGCCATTTTGGGCATCTACACTTCAAAACCTTTCCATTGATATAAACAACGCATCAATTCGAGGAGATTTGACCCCTCAAATTATCTTCTGAATTTTTGGGAGTCTAGGAGGACTCCATTTTCCCATTCTCACACTTGGCCCCAAAGTGGGGTTGCGACATCAATTATATTATCACTACTAACTCACAAAGAATTTTAGTTAACATTATCCTCATCTGAGAACTACATTTTGTCCTTGAAATGTTAGTTCTAAGACTATGTTGACCTATTTTTCTAAAATAGGTTGGTTGGTAATCAATTCAACCATTTCATTAACAATTATTGGTTTAATTTTAAGTTTTGTCGTAGCAACAGGTACTACATGTTTACTATTGTATTAGTCTCTAATGTGGTTAGCAAAGTATTATAACTCAAACTAATAGGTCCACTTTTTTTCACATACTATAGCAACTTTCTTATGCTCCATCAAGGTATCTCTTTTCATACTTGTCGCTAATCTGAAGTAAGGTAATAAACTTGCTTTGAAAAAAATGGTGAAAAAAACATCTATTGCTCTAACATGTAAACAATTTGTTAATTTCAACATGCATTCATAGTAAACCTCAACACATTTGTTAGTTTATTGTGGTATGTTTTGCAATTGCAGGTAGACCTCCTCATTGTTGTTTATAGTTTTGAATCATTTGCAAAATGCTTGTTCTGACTCTTCAAAAGTGCAGTTCGGATGGACTTGAACTAGTTTTCTCCCCATTCAGAGATACTATCTCTAAGGGTAAAACCAAATAGGTTGACAATGTTAGCTTCCACCATTTCACCATTAATTTTAATTACTTTTTTGAACACTTTGATGTGAGCATTGATATTAGTGTTTGTGACATAAGTTGGATATTATAACTTCATGTATGGTAGCTTGGTTGTTGGTTTTGGTACAGGTTACACAACAGGTGGTTGATACCGTCGTGGTATAAACATACGTGGGTCATGTGTTGGCTATCCAAGGGATCCAATAGGTGGATTGAAAGGTGGTCCTCCATGCAAATCTCCTACATGTGAACTCCTTCCTGGTGAGTCTTTAGGTTCTTTTCCATCCGACGGTTGGTGAATAGAACCTTTGGGTATATAAGTTGGTAAACTAATAGTAACATGTATAGTGGTTAGAACTGGTATAATAATAAGTTGTTGAATAAGTTGTTTGTCCCTGTTGGTTATTGGTTAACCATTGTAGGAAATTGATTTCCAACAAAATATGGTATATTTGTTGGTGGTACAACATGTTATTTAGAAACTAGGTACACATTCCTAGGTACATAACTTATATAATTTTTAAAAATCGAAGAATCAAGTCCTTTTGTTCCAGTTGGATATGTTGGATACTGTCGCAACCCCACTTTAAGGGAGTTGTGAGGTCGCCACTCACACTTCTGAAAATGGGACTTGGGAGTCCTCCTAGACTCCCGAAAACTCAGATCGTGATTACAGGGGTCACAACACTTTGCATTGAAGCGTCCTTTATACCCTTGAAAAGGTCTTGAAGTGTAGATGTCCAAAATGGCCTCATATGAGCCATTTGGACATTTGCAGCACAAGATATGGTCAAAAGAAGGGTCGGGAGTCAAATTGGCAGTTTGACTCCCAACCATTAAAAGTTGGGAATCGACCTAATTCCAATGCGTGCAGGTGAAGTGCGACACACCGTTGGAAAGCTCTCGAGGAGACTACAACTCTGGTGTGGACCTCGTCCCGATCCAAGTTTAGGGCGAGAAGTTATGAACGCCCAAAGTCCCGAGAATCCAAACCGGGACAGTTTCGGGATTCCACTTTGGGAGTCCCAAGAAAAAGAGCCATTTTGGATGCAAGTGCAGCAGAGAGCTGTAGAGAATACTATATGCGGGAAGGTGGTGGCTCCCCCCGAGTTCGGGCCGTGGTGAGTCAAGTGAATCAAAGGTCGCCCGTGGCTTGTCCCAACACTGAAAGTGTGCAGAATGAGTTCTAACCAACTTGTTGGTTGGATTTGGATGTAGGACCGATAACTAAGTGAGCTTGTCCCTCTTCCTAGTCTAATCTCGGAGCTTTTAGCATGCCCCTCTCACCCCCCCTTTAGTGCTAGAAGCTGGGAGCGTGCCCTGAGTCCCAGAAATTCCACAACTTGAGTGACTTAGCCCCAACTTGGGGCTAACTAGGGACTTGGGAGTGCGTCAGATACAAATTATGATTTAAAGGCACAAAAGGGGGTATGACATTATACCACATTGGATATGTTGAAATAGGTAACATAATAGTCTGACTTGGTGCAATTGGTATAACATGTTGTGACTAGGTTATTTGATAGTTAACATGTATTATTATATGACCTATATTAGGATTCATGGCTTGAGTTCATAATATAATCACATTGGGTATTACTATTGTAGTGGTTGGAAGAACAGGTTGATGAATATTCATCATTCCTCCCTTAATAACTGCTTTAATTTATCATCAACAAATGGGCAACAATTGAATAGGTGTCCCACCTATTTGCAATATGAACAAGTTGATGTTCTAGCACCTTGATTTCCTCCTGAAACCAGTTTGTGATGTGGAACTTGTGATCTTTCACTTGGACCAAATACTAATTTCACTAGCTAGGTGCTTTGTTAGTATGTGGTTTATTGTTGAATAATCGTTGGCCTTGTTCAGGGTTCAATAGGTTCCAGATTTGGTATGGAAATTGATTGATTAAAGGGTCTTCAATCGATGTGATGAAGTTGCTCCAATTTGTTGAATAGGTGGAGTTGTTCCATCTTTAAATTAATGGGTACCAAATTGATGTTGGTGTTTGATGGTTGGTTTTGAAACCCAACATATCATTACTCCAAAACATGGCAAATATGACTACACCCATGACTACATGATTATGTAGTCCATATGGACATGTTTATTCACTAGTCGTAAATGCCATTGAATATATATATATGATCTAACCATTTGGTTGATAGGTAGGCTTAAATAGGTAGGTAAGTACGATCTTATTTATTTTTTGGTGACAAGCCTTTTTTATTGGCTCATCACAAGTAATATTTGCACATTGAATATATTTGGTGCATATATTGTGTGTAGACCAATACTTTTTCACCTACTTATATAGTTTCCAAATTGAACTTGTTGACAAAGGATATGGGATAAATTTACAACATTATCTCACATCATCCCTTGTCGCATACAAAAATACCTAACTTTGACCATTATTATCTTTTTCATACTTTGTCTAAATGAAAATAATAAATTTCATTCTTAAAGATTTTTCCAAGATCTACATATTTATAAAATAAATTTAACAAAAATATCATGTAATTTGACTAAAAATGCATTTGAATCTTCACTATTTCATACATTTGAACAAGAATGATATCTTCAAGATTTTCTTTTTTTTCATAAAACAACTTGTAAATAAAAATATTTAAAATCAATATGGTTTTTTTGGTATGTATATATATGAATCCTACCTACCTACCTATAGATAGGTAGGGTAGGTAGTATGATAGGTAGGTAGGGTTATGAGTAGGGTATGAGTATATATATACATATATAAAATATTTTCCCAAATTAAAAATATAATGAATCAACAAAAATGATAAAAATGTTGTAGTTATTACCATGTGTTGTATTTATTTGTAATTATAAAAAATATTTATAAATAAAATATGTTATCTATGAAACATATGATATTATTTCCAACATTTGAAAATTTTATACAAAATATTAATTTTTTAAATTTCATCTTTTTTTTAATCAAATTTTATTACGAATATTAAAATTTTATATTTGTTTATATTTCCTTCAATTCATTAAATGTGATTATATATACATATATATACTATTTAGAAATTCCAAGTTGTATGACCAAATATTTTGATAAACTATTAATTTACATCAAATTGTTTAGTATTTGCTACCCATCACATGGAAACATGAAAAACAATGCCATTTTGGGGCATGTGGATTTCTTTTGAAATTCACTAGAGATCATTAATAAGAACATATTTCATTATTTAATGTCAAAAAATCCCCCAAAAAATCATTTAAATAAACCTTTGAGTAAGAGTCTCAACTTAAATGTTCTAATTATATTCCAAGCATCAAATTTTTATTTAATTTTATGTTTCAAAAACTTTAGCAATTTGTTTTCCATTTTTTGGTTTTATTTTTAAATTTTAAAAATGCCCTCAAATTTGTTTTAGACATTATCTAGAAATTCACATTAATAATGAGTGACTCTAAAGCAAAAGCTCTAAAAATTATAAGGTATTAGTTACTTACTTGTGCAATAATTATGTGTTTGATCATCTACAAGTTTATAATATGCTTACTAGGTACATATGTCTACCTTCTATTTGTTTTTCCCTTTTACTTGTTTTTAATGTTTGAAATTGTATATTATTAAATAATTATATGGTGTTCATGAAGAAATTTTTTAGTCATGTAGTCATATCCATGGTTACAAAAATATGACTAGGCACAAAAACATGGAACATATAACTATATGACTAGAAATGGTCACTGGTCATATTTGCCATAGTCATAGATGTCAAGTTTTGGTGTAGTGGATATTGCAATTGATGTAGGTGCACCTCTCCTTGGTAGGTAGTAACATGGGGTTGTAAATCGCCATAGTTGTCGTATAAAAACAATTTCATCAAATGGTTGAACAAGTTCATGATTGCACCAATATTGTATCCCATAGTAACTTATGTTAAACAAATTTGTGGGCTTGATTTTTGCAAGATCAAAACCTTGCTAGAGGTCATTTTTTTTAGCATAAATAGGCATGATACTTTGGTTTTGATGTGACATTTGGATGCAAGTGGTTAGCAAGATGCATAATGTGGAGGACTATTGGTATGGAAATGATGTATTGTTGGTTAACAAATACCATTCTTTAATGCATAAGTTGAAGACACTGCATCATAATGCCATGGATCACCAAGACTTAGGTGAAGTTTCCATGCGGTTTATTTCACTTTTATATACAATTCAAATATTTTAATGAAGCCATTCTCACAATAATCCAAATAATTAAAGAAGTAGGGGTCAACATGACCCTATTTTTTCATTCTTGGGAATCTATATGATGTGATGATCAAATTCATGATGTGGTTGATGAACATGATCTTACTTTCTAGTTTTTTCTATTGTATTATCTAGTTTAGCATCACTAAAGCAATATTTTTTAAAGTGATGACAAGTTTTATGGGGACAAATATGTGATTATGTAACTATATATGAGATTTCTTCTTGGTGAGTGGGAAAATATGGGATTCTTGGTGGCAATAGGTGTTCATAGCAAGTGTACTATTGTGTAGGTTTGGATGTCAAGAATTATGTGAAAAGGATTTTATTATTTTGAGTGACATCAAATGGCAACCCACATGATGTCAACTTCACCTCACCTTCCACAATTGTGGTGATCCAAAAACTAGTTAGGTACATCAATACAATTATACCTCACACCCCCCTCCCCACATGATTGATTTATTTTGGTTTGATGTAGGCATCCAGAAAATTCCAATCCAATCATCAATAAAGGCCAATTCTATAATTCAATAATCTACTGTGTGACAGGGGAAGACAATTATATAATAGTTCAATACTTGTTGATTTACTATAGTGATCTATCAAAATATACATGTGCCAATTATATAAATTTGGGGAGTCTATTATTGCTATTGTTACATTTTAGACCTAACTATAGATGTGTTGGCCTTATCCTCATCCTAATGGATATAAGCTAGTTTTTCTCCCACCTCTTTATTCATTTTTAATCAAAATCTCATTCCAATGAAATGGCATCAGAACATTGGAATATAACATGTGTTGCCCAATCTGGCAAATTTCCGTTCTTGTGTTTAATCCATGATTATTTATGTCTAGTGGGTGTATAATTGTGAGGAGTAGTATCCTTTGGTCCTACACGGTCCATCCACTTGATCTTTTATATATGGGGTGTTTCATAATTAACATTGCAATTTGACATAGGGTGGATTTTGGATCTTCCATGAATTAGTGGACAAGTGACATGGTAGTGGTGTACTATGTGCATCAATGGCATTGGGGGATTATTTTTTAGTCTCTACAACTTTCAAATGGTGAACAAGGAATGAAGAAATACCATGTGATTGAATTGGACATGTCACCTTTTTTAAAAATGAAATTGGCTCTGCCTTTTATAAGAAGGTTGATGGAAGTCAACAACTTGGACTATTTACCTACATAGTGTGTGTCCCACTAATGAAAGCTAAACTATTCTATATGTCATTGTTGGGCATGGATCCCCTATTATAGACATAGTTTCAAGAAAGATATTGCTAAAGTACAGAAATGTTTTCATGTTTTCAATGAAAAAAAAAACTTAAAATCAAATTAACATCAAAAGTCTCCTACTTGATGCAAATCTCCTTTCCTAAATTCTAAAATGGTACAAACTATTCAATGCTAATAAGTAGTCCAACTTGTAATGAAAATACAAAATTGTATTAAGAAATCAAAGTTTGTACATTAAAGATTTTAGAAAGTATGGGAAGTAAAAATCTGATGTCTTTAATGTTCTACCATCCCTCTTTTGTACTCTAAGTTTGAACTTTGAAATGTTTCGTGCAAATCACCTAAATAGTAACTAATTGATAAAACACCTTTTTTTAATCAACTAATAAAAACTAGTTAGTAAAATTGTAAAAATAATCATAATTTTCAAATTTTGTTATTTGTTCTATTAACTACCTATTTTTCCAAGTATAGGTTCTATAGACTACTTGTTCTACCAACTATAAGTTTTGTAGACTACCTGTTCAACAGGTGTCACTAGTTCAATTACTAGGTTGATTATATTATCACTACCGGTTCACAAAGAGTTTTGGTTAACATAATATCATAATGTTCTTATTAAGATGAAACAAAAAAAAGATGTTTATGTAGAACATATAAGGTCAATTGGTACAAAAAATATGGTCCCTTGCAAGCTAGGATTAAATCCAAGAAGGCCTAAAAATGGATAGACAAAGTTACAAGCAAAAACAAAATTTGAAAATGGAACAAACATATTATTCAACATTAAAAAGCATTGGAATATTCCTAACCACTATTATTTAGTCACTTCAAAAATTTCACCAACATTTTAAGCTTCAACTCTCTCTTCATCTTTGTTTTTCTGCTAGTTTTTTTAAATTTCAATTTATCTTTTGCACTCTTTGGGTTCTTCATGACCTAATCAACGTTTTTAGAACTCCTACTTCTCCTACGAGTGTTTGATGGAGGTATTGGTGCACAACCAATCACTAGAAGAAAAACATGTATTTTCGATTGCTCTTTACGACTAAATTTTAGTCGCAAAAGACATTTTGCAACTAAAATCCTTTTAGTCGCCTAAGACAAGTCGCATGTGAAAACTAGTCGCAAATGACAAAGAGTATAAAGTCAACAAATACATTTCATC
>Ga0116231_10013801_pt1 | contig 11151 bp, 9 predicted proteins | sample S1TSphgellanicum_2_FD_89695 | JGI IMG/M metagenome (GOLD analysis project Ga0116231, IMG submission 89695) | Host-associated microbial communities from peat moss isolated from Minnesota, USA - S1T2_Fd - Sphagnum magellanicum MG | ecosystem: Host-associated > Plants > Peat moss > Unclassified...
GATTTACATTTACACAACTTTATATAACATGTTAAAAGACTATTTTACACTTACATGCAAAACATTGGTTTTGAGATTTAGAGCATGTAGGAAAAAATGAGGTTAATTTAATGCAAACTAATGTCGCCTGTGCCGTTGGCGCAAGTGTTACCACATCCTCAACTGAATTTTCCTTCCAAAATTGGGTTTTTTAGAATTTATTTGAATTTTCAGTGACAGAAGTCACTTCAAAATCAATATCTCCCACATTCTGAATCCAAATCTTATCAAAAAAAATCTTTCATTAAATCCTGATCATCAAGATCTTTCCAAGAACACCAAAGGCACATTCCACTTCCTCCGAAGTTTTCAGCTACGATTTAATCTACTTTTCAGTGAAGAAATCATTCAATATTCAGAAACTTTTGCACCGCAAGTCCAAACCTCACGAAACCAAGCCCATGCACCCCTCCTCATTGAGAGCTTTCCAAAGACACCAAGAACAGAGTCTGAAGCATCCTGGTTCAGTGGATCTGATAAGCGCAAACAAAACAAACAAACTACCTTCCTTCATAGATTTTGTGTCTACATTTTCTATTTGTTCTATATTTGGATTCATGCATTTTTGCAACAAAATATTTATTCTTATCAACATAAGGATCAAAGAAGTATTCTACATTTGATTTTGTTATTTGGAAATCCATAATCCAATAATTTATTTATTTTAAAATTTTATTTGATTCCATAAGAAATGAATACCAAGAAACCAAGAAGATACCAAGATCTTACTTGACTTGTGTCAAGAAAATTAAAATAATACATATTCTTATTGGGGTCTTGTGAATTTTCCTTTTCCCCTTGATAGGGAGACATTTTGTATAGAAAAAAAAGAAGAAAATTTCATTCTTGTGAAGACTATCTTTTTAAAAAAATTAAAAGTGTAATTGGAGGGCATGTTATCAAGTGTATATTTTCTTTTGCTTTTCAACAGACCTTTCCATTTTTTTGTGAACACCCCCCAATTTTTTTCCATTTTTGCCATGATACCTGAAGACATCTCAAACATGGGCCTAATTTCATTAAAGCCCACAATTGAAGGCTTTACCTTACACTTAGTTTCGGTGTCTTTATCTTTTACAACATTGTTATTGTGTATGGAAGACTGCCCGAGTACCTTGGCCATTTCAACACATGTCCATTGAATAATTAATTAATTTTGAAATTTTTCATTTCAACAAATGGAATATTCTTAAATATTGACTATTTTCCTTCACAAGATTTTTTAATTTGGAAGGAACAAAATTTGATAATTTCATCAATTCTGCGAATAATATAATTTGTGTTGAATTGGCCAAGCGACTAGGGTATCTTAAACCAATGGTGAACAATTTTGGAGTTTATATGGGGATCTAATGTGTCCAACCTATCTAATGACATTTTCATTTTCATAATGATTCAACAAGGAACCCCCACAATATTCTCTTTAATTTCTTAATCTCAAAATATGGTGATTTTTTCTCAGTAAACATTTTTTAAATTAAAAAATGTGTTTTTGTCAAGTTTTTCTCCAAACAAACAATTTTGCAAATTGGCAAAAATTCACCACAAGAAAACCAATGAGCCCCCCTATGGTTCAACAATGTACCAAACAACCTTTTTAAGGGGAATAAAGGATTTATTATTATTTGATTGACAATAAACCTTCTAAAAAAGAAACACCTTCAGCATACGAAGAAAGAAAGAAAAAGCCCATTAAATAAAGATAATAAAATCCTATTTTTCTGGGCGAAATTTTGTACCACGGTGGCAAAAAAAAATCCCATGCAAAGGGTACAAAGGGTTGTTTTGGAAGAAATGCACAGAAGTTGCCATATTTTGAGGGAAAAAAAAGTCAGAAGTCGCCATATTTTAGACAATAAGTTCTTGAAGAAGACCTGAGCCAGCCCCTGAAAAAAAGGTGGGCGGGTTACGTAACGGGCAGAGTGGAAACAACGGGCAGAGGAGGTTACCTCTTTGAACAACTGCGGTAACTATCCTGGGTTGTGTGGCGAGGCGGCGAATCTAGGCTGCGCGCACACGGCGGCGAAGCGAAGGAGCGGCCGTGGTGCACGCGAGCTCGTTCTGTTGGTTGCGTGCGAGAGAGAGAGAGAGAGCGCGTCCGACAAAGCGACGACAAGACGCAGCCGCAGCGGCTATGGCGTTTTGCTCCTGCCGCTGCGCTTGCCCATTCCTTGCTTATGTCGCTGGTGCTCATCAGGTGTGGAGCTTCGGCAGGGGCAATTGGGAACGTGGGTGGCGTCCAATTGTGCCGTGAATCTGTGCGCGTGTTTGTAGCGGTTGGGAAGTTCATGATGCAAACACGCAAGCAATCCGACGTTCCCCGTTGTTGTGTGTTTTTGCAACAAGGGTTTGTGGATTGCTGATGATGCTTCTGCTGCCGGGTTGAATAGGGTTCTGTAACAGAGGCGAGAGGAGGAGGAGGAAGACTAGTAGTGGAAGAGAGAAAAGTCGGCTTAGGGAAGGAAGCAGAAAGGAGAACCGGAAGAAGCGGAAGCAGCAGCAATATCAATACGTAGAAGAGATGTGAAGTGAAGAGAGGAGAAAGCATAATCAGAAGCAGATGAGGAGCAGAAAGTAGCAGAACTAACAGCAGCAGAAGGGGCAGAGAGGAAAGGAGAAAGGAGGAGGAGGAGGAGGAATAGGAGAGGTGGTTGCAAAGGTTTTGGTTTGCAGTGGTGAAGAAGAAACAACTCTGTAGTTTGGTATTTAGATGCTGATGAACAGACAGGGGATAGAGGGGTGGCAGCCTCCTCAGATGACCAACTCTCATGCCGCCGGCCCTTCTGCTGATGTTGTCACCATGCCAACTCCGCAACTCAATCCGCAGCTGACTTATACTCAACCCAACATGACCAAGGCGCAAGGTGGAGGGGGAGCAGCATGGCCTGCTGTGGAAGCTAGTTCCAGGTCCTCTTCGGCTTCTCTGCAGCCAAGACATGGCTATTACCAGTCTCCGCAGATGGATAACCAGCAGATAGGGATGCAGGGGGATTCAGCAGTGGTGGCCATGGCGTCTCAATACCAGTATCTGCCGCCCCAGGGACAGTACCTAGCTCAGCCTGGTCCAGGTACTGATGTCTTACCTCCTCCCTTTGGGGCAATGCTGCCACGGCCTTCCTATCATCAATCTCCTCCTGTACATTGGGGTCCAGGTGCACAGTGCCCAAATCTGCATCCACATGGTCATCCACACCCCCTTCCACATCATCCCCGTTCACAGCAGCAAGGTCACTGGCAAGGGGGCAGTCAGCAGCTGCTTCCAGGTGCTGCCTCGGGTGTACATCATCCTCCACCACCACTTGTCAGAAGTGGTGTGGCAGCAGGCTCACATCATCCTTTAAGAGTTGGCGGTGGTGGGCAGCAGCAGCAGCAGGAGAACCCAGGTGGAGGAGGTGTATCAGCAGCATATTCTTTTGAGCATACAGGGAGGGAATCTAACCAGGCATTTCAGGATGTGAATCTGGGAGTTGCAGCAGCAGCTCAAAGTGGTCTATCTGCTGCTCTCCTCCATTCTGCTCCAGACCAGGCAATTGGTCCAAAGACAGAAGATAGGGATGACAATGACTTGGGTGACCAGCTGCAGGTCCTTGGTCTTTCCTTCTTGTTTGTTCACAGATCTCCCTCTTCCTTTGCATGTTTGCATTCATGTCATATTACCTTCAGATTGCTGTTCTGGATATTGGTCTGCAATTTCATAGATGTGTGCATCCTCCATTATTGTTATCAGTGAAGATCATCTGTTGTGATGTCTGGGGAAGGTTCTTGGAACATGCTTCAGACCTCTTGCAGCGGTGCTTTTGGTATGAGTGAATTTTTGGAACCTGTTTTTTTTCACTTGATTTCTAAACACATGTGATCTTGTCCAAATTGTTGGGCATTTTGACATGACTGGTAACTCATTTTGCTTTTGGAGGGGGAGAATCTGGGGCACTGTCTTTGCTGCTGCTAAAGATGAGGAAAGGTCTCTAGGGTTTTTTGGGGGGGCAAAGAATCACCACAGAAGATTTCTATTGGACATTTCACCTTGGTTCAATCTGGTTGCAGAGGTCCAGGTGGTGCAATGGTTTTGTTAGCCACCACCCTTGGTCATCTTGGGCATAATGCAATGTCAATCTGGTGGTCTTTATCTCAGGTTTCGACATTCTTAGTCATCATCAGGTTGAGTAGTTCATTGAAGTCGCCACTTGAGCATTGTCAATTTAGTATCAAATTCAACTCCTGGCTTGCTGAAACTGTTATATAGGATATGTCTTACTTTTAGTTTCTGATTGGGAAGACTAAGGCATCATAGCTGCCCCCGTATGGTATAAGAAGGTAGCTGCCTATCTACAAGGGAGGCAGTAGCTCCAATTGGATGCAAAGTCACCAGAAATCCACTGTCTGTGCAGATTGCAGACTTTCTCCATGGCTGCACATGTGAATTAACTGAATGTTCTCGCGATGCAAGAGACCATGCATCACTGTGATCAGTAGTGAACATAACCAAGAATTCAATGATATTGATGCAACCAGCTGATTGCCCTTGTCTACTGCAGTAGTCTCTTTGTGTGTCTTTAGAAGAGTGGTCATTCTGCAATTTCTTCATTGTCTTATTGCTCGGGTGCAGGTGTTACTTGATTCACCAGATGGGGATGGAACAGACTCTCCACAGATGGGTGAGCAGTCAATGAATGGGGTTGCAACTGGAGCTGAATGGCTCACGTGGACAGAGCTAGTCCCTGATGAGGAGACTATTGCAAACTGCTGGACTGAAATAATTGATGTGGAAAGCGGTGATGAAAGGGTAATCAATGTGGAATTGTTGGGGTTCAAGAGTTATACTTTGTGGGCTTTCTTTGTTGCATAACATTGTGGCTAGTGGCATTCCTTTAAAGAGAGAGGTCTGGTATCTGGAAAGAGACTTTTGTGGAGATGGTGGCCATTTAAGACACAGATGCAGCAGAGAGGGATTTGAATTCTTTAGCAAGATGTGAAGGGTGAGAAATGACTTCTCCCTCATTCTCTTGGTAATTGATTGCTTTGTGTCTCATGCAGACACTTTTTCAGACGACAAGGTTTGAACCGCTGGCCCCAACGACACTTCAGCCCAGAGGTCCTCATGCAGATCATCAGCCTTCAGGTTTTTTCTTGGCTTTAGAAGAATTATGTTACTTTCTTGAGTGTTGTTGCAATCTCTGTGTACAAGATAGTGTCACAGTGAGCACATGGGTGAGCTGTTGTTGTAGCTCAAATTGTGGGTTGTTGATGCCAGTGTTCCAAAGTGAAGTTGAATCGGATATTTGGAAGGGTTCTCTTCAGGGATTCTTAGGTTAGCTGGTCCTTTTGTGCAGGATCTGCCAGGGGTCAATGCCCTGAGAGCCCTGGGCCATCCTCAGTTGCTGCAGCTGCAGCGGCAGCTGCTGCAGTCAAGACCCGATTGCGTTGGACTCCAGAGCTGCATGAGAAGTTTGTGAATGCAGTCAGTCAGCTGGGTGGTGCTGATCGTAAGTGTTGCACACTTTGTCCTAAATCCTCTTTTGTGCCATTTCAGAAATGACTTTCCAACTAATGGAAGTAGGCTGCTGAAACCACATGAAGAAATCTTAGTGCTTCTTTAAGCTGGAAATAGAACTCAAGAAGGCCTGAATACTCACAGAGATGTAGAAAAGGGTATTGGCAGCAGGTTGAGAATCTTTAGTTTGATGTGGGAAAGAGTTGTGAGGTTTGATGCATCCAGATTTGGAATCTATCAATTGAGAAATTTTGGAATAAATGCTGGCTTCTAGACTGTTTATCATAACAAGTATACATTCGAGAGAAATTGTCTGTAGGATATGTGTGCAAGGTGCAACATAATGCTATGTGTGGAAGTATCTCCCAGTTTGAATATGGCTCCTAACATTGCTGGGGGGCTTACACTCCTCTCATACTGTCTACTTTCCTCTGCCTCATACATTAAGTAACATGAAAAAGAAATGATCATCTGATATGATTGTTTCCCTTGCGTGGTCTATGAAGGTGCAACACCAAAAGCAGTGTTGCGATTAATAGGTGTGCAGGGCATCACAATTTATCATGTGAAGAGTCACCTGCAGGCATGATTTCTCCCCTATTCTTCTTCCTTATGTATAATCCCATGGCTTCCACACAAATATCATTTTGGGTGCTAATAGCAATTGGCAGAAGTTTGACTTATCTGACTTGCTTAAAACTTGCTGTTCTGTGATCTCACAGAAATATCGACTTGCTAAATATATTCCTGAGATTTCAGAAGGTATGCTGATCATGTCACCATGCATTTCAAATTAGGGACAGTCTCTTGTCATCAATTGCAAGCCAGTGATTTCATATTTGTAAAGCAATGATGGACCGAGAAAAGAAAACAGAATGTCATTTCTGTCATACTTAGGATTATTTCTGTTGGTATATTGGGTGTGGATGTGACTGACTACTGATTTGTACTGGGAAATAGAGGCAAGAGCTGAACGAAGACGGAATGATGCCTACCTTTCACCCATGGGGATTAATTCGTGAGTCTCTTTTCCTACCCCATAGCCAAATTATGTAATGTAGCTAGGGGAAGGATTACCTTAACAACGGTGTCAAAATGTGCGACTTGCATCTGCCTAATGGGTTGCTAGATCTCCTGGGGCCTATATTGGTGAAGACACTCCTTTGTGTTGGCACCACTAATTGTTGCATATCTGTGTGATAACAGTACCCACCAGATTACACAGGCACTTCAATTGCAGATGGAAGTGCAGAAACGGCTCCACGAGCAGCTTGAGGTTTTCCCTTACCCCTTTCTTTCCATCTTTCTTAACCTCCATTGTCCCTCTACTTATTGTCTGCACTCATCCTTTGCTCTTTGTCTTCCACCTGTCTCTCTCCTGTTCTCCATTCACCCTTATTCTTGGAGAAGAATTTAGAAAATTTACTTTATTTCCCTGAAGACCTAATAGTTGCTGGAATTTGAGGAAGCAGGTACATCTGGAAAGTTCTGAAAAATGGGCAATTTATCTTCATGCAATTCAGTTCACAATTGTTGATTAGTTGCTCTTTGTGGATCACTGAGGTAATGTGACTCACTTCTGTGATGCCACAGGTTCAGCGAGAACTGCAGTTGCGGATTGAAGCCCAGGGGAAATCTCTACAAAAGATGATTGAACAACAGGCCAAAGTGGGAGGCCTGGTTTTGGGATATCACTCTGAACCTCAGCATCAGCATCCATCTTCCTCAGCAATTGTGTCTGCAACTCCACTTGCTGAATCCTCAGGGCTATCCTCGAGAATTTCCATCAATGAGAGTCCTCTTCCAGCAAGCACTATTGAAAGTGCGATTCCTATGACTGACAGGGCACCTCTGCCAGCAAGCAATGTTGACCAGCCAGACCCCAAGCACGAGCTGATTTCAGCACGAGAGGCTGTTTCTCAGGAGCAACCACCACCAACTTTGATCACTTCAAATGATGAGTCTTTATCCAAGAGAGCTCGAACTGAATTCAACTCACAAGTAGGTTCTTCTGTGCAAGTCCCAGTTTCAGTTGCAAGTGATACACAGAGAGGGGGTGGTAGTGCCACTGAGCAGAATGCACAACAGGCAGGAGAGTATGAAGCATCTCCGCAGATGGTCACAAAACTGGCCAGTCCAGCTGTGGAGGCATGGGCAGCAGTAGAGGGCGAGCAGGCACATTCTTTTCTGCAGCTCCCTCCTCAGCAAGGTCACACAGCTTGTGCACAACCTCACCCAAGCTCTATTCCACACAAACCTGTCCATGCTTCTGGCTGACGCATTGCAATGAACAGTGAATTGTGACATTCTGGAGCACGGTCACTCTGTGATCAGTCTTTGCAGGGTTCTGTTTGTTGGGAATAACTGCCTAGATCTCTGTTGAGTTTTTCAAGGCTTATTTTGGACACTTCCAATTACCCATTCAAAGCCCTGGTGAAGAGTGTATTTCTTTTGTTGGCTGTCTTGGTTCGTGGCTGGTTGGTGCTATATATTCATGCTTCTACCCAGAATTTTTGGCATCACTGGCCTCAGGAATGGGAATCAAGCCAGCATATTCTTTTGAGCTGCCCATGTAGTGGACAAGTTCTGAATTGTGTAGACCTTGTTTACTGAGGTATGCAGACTGGTGTATGATAAGCTTGTTGGGACAAAATTGTTGGAGTATGAGTGGTGGAGTGTGTACAGAAGAGTAGGGAAAGGAAGTGAGGATTGGCATTGTCAGTGTCCTAATCTTGAGTAGAGTTTCTTAAGGGCAGTAGTAATGTTCCACCTCACAGTTTGTATCAACACTTTGACAAAATTAATATGAAATGTAGCTTTTTGTATCTAGTATCTATCTACCAGACATGTTTCTTCTTGAGTATTTGTTAGCAGTTTTTTGTTTTTACTGCAGGGTCAAATGGCTGGATGATGTTTTATTGCTTTCCAACATTTGAGGTACGTAGTTTTTGCCACAACCTTTGCTGAGTTCTCAAGAGACCTGGGTGCCACATTGGTTGGTTGTCATTCCTTCAATGAATATTCTTTGAGGCGCTGTTGAAGTTCCTGCTGATTGATGCTTTCTCATCTTCTTCCTCATGATCCACCAAATACACTTGGCCCCAGTCCCCTGCATGGATACCCCAGACACCCTTATCTCCAGGCAGTGTCATCCTCCAGCCACTTATGTTGCTGTGTACAATTGCAATTGTTGAGTTGGGTTGCATCTTCAGAGATGGGCTGTTAGTGGCCATCACAACGGTTGATTACAATGTCTACTTACTAAGAAGGGGAAAAAGCTTGGACATCAACACGAATCCCCAACCAGCACAACACTTGATTGCAACGACTATGTTCCAAGAAGAGGAAAATATATGTACACATATGCACGTCCCCAACGTCTCCCTCGTTCCTCTCCTGGGCATCTCCAGCGGTGCTCAGTATGTGACCCTGCAAAAATGTTAGGGCAAAACCATTTTGTTGAGCCAAACTGACATGTTTTGACTTATCTTCATCCAATTTTTCATCTCATCTCACATACTGAGCACTGGTGGAGTTGCTCTAAGGAGGGTAACCTTAATTCATGAATATGCCTACTACAAAAGAGGAGGGATATTATGCTCAATCCTTAAAAGTGGGACGGATCTCATGCCTACTTGTCGGTAAGTAGGCATGAGATCCATCCCACTTTGAAGAAGTACAAATAATAATCATTGGGCCCTCCTATGCCTCATGATCTTACATATGTTGAGGTTCTTATAACCTTCATTGCCTTATGCTTTGCCATGGGTGGGGGACATTCCCATGGGAAACTGAGTGTGATCATAAGTAGCTAGCAAAACCATCTATAAGCTTTCCATAAGTGAGTAACTTGAAGCAAAACTGAGAAATATAAGATAAAAGTATTGGGACTTGCAAATGCGGGCATATGCATAAATGAAAGGACTTCACTTCATGGTGGAATCAATTATCTCCAGAACAACTGAGTTGAGTAGATTAGGTCTAATGGTTTCCATTTGCCAAATAACTACAACAATTGGCTCAAAAGAGTTGTTCTTCACTACATATCAATTGTAAAATTTGTCTTACACCCAAAAAGGGAAAATCTCCACAAAAATAAAATAAAATAAAATAAAAAATTGAAAAATTGAATCACTATGGGGTAAAAAATGTGATAAAGAAGCATTCAACATGAATGAGACACAAAAAGCACCATATTTTTGAGTTCCCATGCATCATCAAGCTTAATTTTTTGAACTTTATATTGGCAAGTTTCAACTGAAACATGACAATAATGTTGTTGGAAAAGAACTCCAAATTATTATTTTAATGAGTTATTTATTATTATTTGAATGTCTCCAAAAAATAAATAAAGCTAGATCAAGCTAAGATATGGACAAATGAATTTAAAAACAACTGTTGAGTACTGCCAAACCTGAAAAGGTGTTATGGAATGATATAAATGTTCATTGAATAAATTTTATCAATTTGTAGTTAATGTGATGGTTTTGTGGTTACTTATACAAAGGGTTTTAGATAAATCTCAAATAACTAGATGTGCTAAACCTAACTAAGTGGTTAGACATTAGTTGTGTTAAGGTAGAAACTAGAAACACTAGACATACCATGAGAGAACCGTAAACCAAGGCATATTACAGACCTCTACAGTTCCTCAATTTGTTTGGGAATGTGTGATTGTAGCAAAGGATAAAAAATAAAAAGAAGACGAAGTATTGAAATGTAACAATTTAAATGGTATTCCCATAGGTTTAGATTTTAGATGTGAAATATTATAGATTACGTATTTGGTTTAATTGGCTTTGAAACTTGATTTCCCAAAAGTTGTCAATGGTCACGGACTCATAGTGTTCTACAATGTTATTTCATGATTCTTGGGGTCCTTTTTTCCTTAACATGCAAAATGCCACATATATTATTGCATAACAATCTTATGAAAAAACTACCATATGTGGCAAAAACATAAATTAACAATTTGAGACAAAATCAAATCCTATATTTTGCTTGTTTAAATTTGACTAAGTCATCTTCTACCTAGATAATAGCCACTCCACCTACCTCACAAATTTGAAAACAAAAAACCCTGCACATTATGGACAAAAGCTATTTGGAAATGACTTTCATTCAAAATTACATTTCTCTACTGAGAATAGTTAGTTTAATTCTTCAAGTGGTATTATTTTATTTTATTTTCAATCCTTCCTTTGAAATGCTCACTCTATAACCAAACATAAATTTACATAAATTGCAATCCAATTTAACCTATGTATATTATTTTCTTGTATCCATGGTTATGATCAAATTTTCTCCTTACATAATTTCTTTAACCATGTTATTCCATTGTGGTCAAATTAGGTCAATAAAAAAAATCTCTGGATTGTCAAAATTACCATTGGAAAATACCCAAGAAAATAAAATTACAATAAAAAACCCTAAAATTACCCCTAATAAAACAGACTACATATATGGCTTCCCAAGGAAGTATGGAACTCTATTCCTCCCTGAAAGAAAGAAAACAAAAAGAAAAAGGGAAAAAAAAAAAAAAAACTCACATTAGGCTAGCTGTGAATTAAACTGGGAACCCTAAACAATACAGAAAGAAAAGAAGGGGGGGAGAAGAAAAA
>Ga0116231_10013802_pt1 | contig 11150 bp, 11 predicted proteins | sample S1TSphgellanicum_2_FD_89695 | JGI IMG/M metagenome (GOLD analysis project Ga0116231, IMG submission 89695) | Host-associated microbial communities from peat moss isolated from Minnesota, USA - S1T2_Fd - Sphagnum magellanicum MG | ecosystem: Host-associated > Plants > Peat moss > Unclassified...
CAGCCACACGGTCGGCACGCCCGCCGAGATGGTCACGCGTTCGTCGTTCATCATGCCCGCGACGCTGGCGCCGTCGAGATGCCGGCCGGGATAGATCAGAGCGGCGCCGACCATCGGCGCGGCGTAGGGCGTGCCCCACGCGTTGACATGGAACATGGGCACGACCGGCATGACCAGATCCACGGCGCTGAGGTTGAACACGTCGGCGGTGTTAATGGCATAGGCGTGCAGCAGTGTGGAGCGATGGCTGTACAGCACGCCCTTCGGCTTGCCGGTGGTGCCGGAGGTATAGCAGAGCGAGGAAGCGGTCCGTTCGTCAAATTCCGGCCAGTCGAAATCCTCGTCCGCCGCCGCCAGGATCTCCTCGTGGCACAGCAGGTCCATCCCCGCCGGCAACGTCACATCAGGCATCTCCGCGCGGTCGGCCATCAGCACGATGGCGCGGACGCTGGCGGCGATGCGCGGCGCGATGGCCTCGATCAGCGGGATGAAGGTCAGATCGGCGAAGATCACGCCATCGGCGGCGTGGTTGACGATGTAGACGATGTCGTCGGGCGAGAGGCGGGGATTGATGGTGTGGCAGATCGCGCCCATGCCAGAGACGCCGTAATACAGTTCCAGGTGGCGGAAGCTGTTCCAGGCGAGCGTGCCCACCCGCTCGGCCGGCCCGATGCCCAGGCGCTGGAGCGCCCGCGCCAAGCGTCGCGCCCGTCGCTCCAGCGTCGCGTAATCGGTGCGATGGATGGCGCCGGAGACGAGTTTGGAGACGATTTCGGTTGTCGCGTGATTCAGCGCGGCGTGGCGGATGATCGCGCTGATCATCAGCGGACGGTCTTGCATCAGGCCGAACATGCGGCCGTTCTCCCCAATTGTTGCGCCGTCGCGCCCGTATGGCTGGGCGCGTCGGCGAGGGGAGAAGTCTAGGCTAGAGATGCGCCCGGATGAAACGCTTGATGCGCGGCGCCACCTCGGCGTTGAAGCGGCGGCCGTTGAACAGGCCGTAATGGCCGACGCCTTCCTGTTCCAGATGCTCGCGCATCGATTCCGGCAGGTTCGTGGTCATCGCGTGCGCCGCCCGGGTCTGGCCGATGCCGGAGATGTCGTCCTTCTCGCCTTCGATGGTGAGCATCGCCGTGCGCTGGATGGCGGCGGGATCGACGCGGTGGCCCCGCTGGGTCAGTAGGCCACGCGGCAGCTTGTGTTCGATGAACACGTCCTCGATGGTCTGGAGGTAGAACTCGGCCGAGAGGTCCATCACCGAGCGATACTCGTCATAGAACGCGCGCTTGGCGGCCAGCGGTTCGCCGTCGCCCTGGGCCAGATGCTCGAACATCCGCCAATGTGCCTCGATATGACGGTCGAGATTCATCGCCATGAACCCGGCGAGTTGCAGGAAGCCGGGATAGACCCGGCGCATGAAGCCCGCATAGCCGAACGGCACCCGGTGGATGACGTTGTTGCGGAACCAGTCCAGATCGTGCTGCTCGGCGAACACGTTGACGGCGGTGCGGCCCTCGCGCGTGTCGATCGGCCCGCCGATCAGCGTCATGCTGCGCGGGGCGGCCTCTTTCTCGCCCTCGTTCATCAGCGCGACGGCGGCCAGCACGGCCACGGCGGGCTGGCACACGGCCACGAGATGAACATCCGGCCCGAGCAGCCGGATCGCTTCCATGACGTAGTCGGTATAGTCCTCCAGGTCGAAATCCTCGGCCATCAGCGGCACGTCGCGGGCGTCCGACCAGTCGGTGATATAGACGTCGTGATCGGGCAGGAACGCCTTGACCGTGTTGCGCAGCAGCGTGGCGAAATGGCCCGACATGGGCGCCACGATCAGCAGCTTGGGGTCATCAGGACGGTCGGCGAGGCGCCGGAACCGCTTGATCTGGCCCCACAGGCGTTTCCAGACCACCTCCTCGACGATCTCGACGCGTTCGCCGTCGATCTCGGTGGTGGTGTGGCGGAACAGCGGCTTGCCGAACTGGCGGGTGGAATGCTCGAAGCTGTCCAGCGCCGCGACCGCTAGCCGCCCCGCCGGGGTCGGGCGGACCGGGTTGAACGGCAGATCCAGCAGCGAGAGCGTCTGGGTGGCGAGCAGCCGCATCGGGGCCAGGCTGACGCGCTGCATCTCGTAGACGTGGTAGAGCATGGACGGCCTTTCGAAACAGCGACGCGCCAGTGTTTCGGACGAGCGGGCAAGGTGCAAGCACCCCGCGATCGACAAGCCTGCACAATCGAGCATTGCGCGCACCGCATAAGAACGCATCTCCGCGTGGGTAAGAGGTCTGCCGTGCGTCAGGCGCGGTGCCGTGATCGCGGGACCGTCGATTGCGCTCGCCCCGCCCGCGCGGCTTTATGGCGGCAATAACACAAGGGGTGGAACGGACATGGACCTGAACTTCACGGTCGAGGAACTGGCCTTCCGCCACGAGGCGCGCGCCTTCTTCCGTGGCGCGGTGCCCGAAACGACACGGCGCAAGGTTCTCGCGGGCCAGCATCTCAGCAAGCAGGAGATGGTGGAGAGCCAGAGGATCCTCAACGCGCGCGGCTGGGCGGCGCCGCACTGGCCGAAAGCCTGGGGCGGGCAGGACTGGTCGGCGGTGCAAATCTATCTTTACCAGGACGAGATGCAGCTGGCCGGCGTGCCGGCGCCACTGCCGTTCAACGTCTCGATGGTCGGTCCCGTGATCGCGGAGTTCGCCACCGAGGCGCAGAAGGCGCGCTTCTTGCCGCGCGCGGCCAATCTCGACGATTGGTGGTGCCAGGGCTTTTCCGAGCCCGGCGCGGGCAGCGATCTCGCCTCATTGCGGACATCGGCGCGGCGCGAGGGAGACGAATATGTGGTCAACGGCCAGAAGACCTGGACCACGCTCGCCCAGCATGCCGACTGGATCTTCTGCCTCGTGCGCACCGACCCGGCGGCGAAGAAGCAGGAGGGCATCTCGTTTCTGCTGATCGACATGCGGAGCAAGGGCATCACCGTGCGCCCGATTCAGACCATCGATGGCGGCGTCGAGGTCAACGAGGTGTGGTTCGACGAGGTGCGGGTGCCGGCGGAGAATCTGGTCGGCCAGGAGAACAAGGGGTGGGACTACGCGAAGTTTCTGCTCGGCAACGAACGTACCGGGATCGCGCGGGTCGGCGTGTCCAAGGCGCGGCTGAAGCGGATTCGCGAACTGGCCGCGCTGGAGCGGGTGGGCGATGCGCCGCTGATCGAGAGCCGCGCTTTCCGCGAGAAGTTGGCCGGCGTGGAGATCGAACTGAAGGCGCTGGAAATGACGCAGCTGCGCGTGGTGGCCGACGAGCGGCGGCAGGCGCGCGGCAGGCCCAATCCCGCGTCATCGATTCTCAAGCTCAAGGGCTCGGAGTTGCAGCAGGCGACGACGGAGTTGCTGATGGACGTGGTGGGCCCCTACGTCATGCCGTATGCCGCCGAGGTCAAGCATGACGGGCGGAACGAACCCGCCATCGGTCCGGATTACGCCGCCGGCGCCGCGCCGGCTTATTTCAACAACCGCAAGGTTTCGATCTACGGCGGATCGAACGAGATTCAGCGCAACATCGTCGCGAAGGCGATTCTCGGCTTTTGATTTGCCTTCCTTCTCCCCTCCCGTTGCGGGAGGGGATGGGGGAGGGGTGGGTCCCAAACTCGATCTTACCACGGAATGGCATCGCAAAATGGACTTCGACTTTTCCGACGACCAGCGCCTGCTCAAGGACAGCGTCGACCGGCTGATCGCCAACGAATACGGGTTCGAGCAACGCCGCGCCATCGCGCGCGAGCCGGAAGGCTGGAGCCGGGCGATGTGGACGAAATTCGCCGAACTCGGTCTGCTCGGGCTGCCATTCGCCGAGGAATATGGCGGGTTCGGGGGTGGTGCGGTCGAGACGATGGTGGTGATGGAGGCGTTCGGTCGCGGCCTTGTGCTGGAGCCGTATTTCGCCACCGTCATTCTCGGCGGCGGGCTGCTGCGGCATGGTGGGGGCGCGGCACAGCAGGCGGCGCTGCTGCCGGAAGTCGCTTCGGGCGAATTGCTGCTGGCTTTCGCGCATCTGGAACGGCAGTCGCGCTATGACTTGTTCGATGTGGCAACGAGCGCACGGGAGCAGGGTGGCGCCTGGGCCGTCGACGGCGAGAAAAGCCTCGTGCTGCACGGCGATGTCGCGGGCAAACTCCTGGTGACGGCGCGGGTGTCGGGCGGGCGCCGTGACCGCGACGGCATCGGCCTATTTTTGGTGGATACGGACGCGCCCGGGGTGGAGCGGCGCGGCTTCCCGACGCAGGACGGGTTGCGTGGCGCGGAAATCTCGTTCCGTGGCGCGGCGGCCGAACCCGTGGGCGAACCGGGTGCCGCGCTGCCGATTGTCGAGCGGGTGGTGGACGAGGCGATCGCGGCGCTGGCGGCGGAGGCCGTGGGCGTGATGGCGGAGATGCATGCCACGACGGTGGACTATCTTAAACAGCGCAAGCAGTTCGGGCGCGCCATCGGCGAGTTTCAGGCGCTGCAGCACCGATCAGTGGATATGTATATCGCGCTGGAACTGGCGCGCAGCATGTCGCTCTATGCGACCGTCATGGCCGAATCGGAGGATGCGGAAGCGCGTCGGATGGCGATGTCCGCCGCGAAGGTGCAGATCGGCCGGTCGGGCCGCAAGATCGGCCAGGAGGCGATCCAGTTGCATGGCGGGATCGGCGTGACGATGGAATACAAGATCGGCCATTACTTCAAGCGCATGACCATGATCGAGGCGATGTTCGGCGATACCGACAGGCATCTCATCAATGTCGCGGAGGGCGACGGGCTGTTCTGATCGCCCGCCGCCCTCGTTCTCAGTAGTGCCAGTAGCCCATATACGGCCCGCCCAGACCTCCGAACAGCAGCAGCAGGACGAGCGCGATCAGCAGGAAAGTGCCGAGCCCGAAGCCGCCGCTTCGGCCCCCGGCCACGTAGCCGCCGCGCGACCCGTACCAGCCAGAGCGATGGCCGTAATAGCCGCCGCCGCCGAACAGCAGCACGAGGACGATGATCAGAAGAAGCAGGCCCATGGTGGTCTCCTTGCGGGTTCAGCGATTACTGGTGGTCGTAACGGGATGGGTCGCCGGAGCGGTTCGATTCGTAGGCGTTGCGCCGCGCATCCTTGTTCGCCTCGTGGTGGCCGATCGCGCAGCCGGCGGCCGCGCCGAGGACGGCGTGATGGCCCGCCAAATGACCCGCCACGCCGCCCACCGCCGCGCCGCTGAGGCACCCGGCCGCATCGGCGGGGGCGATGGCGCTTATTGAACCGATGGCGAAAATGACAGCCGCGCAAAATGTTTTGTTCATCGGACGAAACCTCTTGTTGATGTCGGGGCGATCCCTTTTCGACCGCCTGATGCCCATTACCAACGCGGCGGGACGGCAAACGATCCCTTGGGGTTGCGCGAAGCCGCCGTCCGGGGGAGCGTGGGGCCGCTGCAAAGGGAGGAAATCAAATGAAAGTGGCCGTGTTCGGCGCGGGAACGATGGGGCATGCCCTCGGGCTGGTGTTCGCGCTTGGCGGGCATCAGGTGCGGATCACCGACAGCGATACCGGGACCCTCGCCCGCGCGCCCCAACTCATGGCCACCGCGCTCGCCACCCTGCGCGAGGCCGGCGAGACGGCGTGGAGCGACGCCATGCTCGCTGAACAGGTGACCCCATGCGCGACGGTGGCGGACACGCTGGAGGGCGCGCAACTCGTGGTCGAGGCGATCATCGAGCGGCCCGACGCGAAGCGGACGCTGTTCGCGCAAATCGACGAACTTGCGGCGGACGACATCATCCTCGCTAGCAACACCAGCTATCTCGACATCTTTCCGCTGGTCCCGAAGCGACGCCTGCCGCGCACGCTGATCGTGCATTGGTACACGCCGCCCTATCTCGTCGATCTGGTGGACATCGTCGGCGGCGAGCAGACCGATCCCGCGGTGATCGCCACCGCGCGCGACATCGTCGCCGCGCTTGGGAAGGTCCCGGTGGTGATGAACCGCTTCATCACCGGCTACATCGCCAACCGCATCCAGTCGGCCATCGGGCTGGAGGTGCAGAAACTGATCGACGAAGGTTACGCGACGGCGAAGGACATCGACGAGGCGGTGATCCACGGCCTCGCGCTGCGCATGCCGGTGCTGGGCGTGATGGCCAAGGCGGATTTCACCGGGCTGGGATTGATGAAGGACGCGCTGGCGAACCGCACCTATGAACCGCCGCCGGTGCGTGGTCACAGCGAATCGCTCGATCGGCTGGTGGAGCAGGGGCGGACCGGCGTGCTGGCCGGCAAGGGCTATTTCGACTGGAGCGCGCACACGCCGGCGGAGTTGTTCCGCGAACGGGACCGCAAGCTGCTGGCGCTGAAACGCGCCTTCCGCGAGATCGGCCGGATGGAGGGGAAGTGATGCGGTTCGATCTGGCCGGAAAGACGGCGCTGGTCACCGGGGCCGCCTCCGGCATCGGTCTGGCGACGGCGACGATGCTGGCGCGGTTCGGCGCGAAGGTGGCGATCAATTATCTCGCCGAGGACCCGCGCGGGCCGGAGGCGGTGGCGCGGCTGCGCAACGAGGGGCATGCGGCCATCGCCGCGCCGGGCAACGTCGCCGAGGCCGGCGGGTGCGAGGCGATGGTGGCGGCTGCGGTGGCGGAACTGGGCCGGCTCGATCTGCTGGTGAACAACGCGGGCACGCCCGGAGTGCGCGAGGTGGTGGAGCCGGCACGGCTCGATCTGATCACCGAGGAATTGTGGGAGCTGCTGCTCCAGACCAATCTGGTCGGCGTGTTCCGCTGCTCCAAGGCGGCGGCGGAGGCGTTGAAGGCGGCGCGGGGCGCGATCGTGTCGGTCGCCTCGATCGCCGGGGTGCATGCGCCGGGCAGTTCGCTCGCCTATGGCGCGACCAAGGCGGGGGTGATCAACCTGACCCGCAATCTGGCACGCGGGCTGGCCCCAGAGGTGCGGGTGAACGCGGTGGCGCCGGGCGCGGTGGATTCGTCGTGGCAGATCGAATGGGGCGAGGCGCGGCGGGCGCAGTCGATCGAGAAGGCGGCGCTGAAGCGGCGCTGCACGCCCGAGGACATCGCCGAGACGATCGTGTTCCTCGGCTTCGGCGCGGCCATGGTGACGGGGCAGACGCTGGTGGTGGATGGTGGGCTGACGCTGTAGCCAGCGTCTCGACAAGGGCGCGGGGTTTGATCAGTCTGCGGCCGTGATGGAGATGCTCGACATCGTCGCGCCTGGCGCAGCGTGCGGGGAGCGAACCGGGCCGTGAGAGCGGCGCCCCGGCTGCTCTGGTCCGGCCTGTTCGCCGCGTGGCTCGCGCTCGCGGCGATCCTGGCCGCGCCCGCCGTGATGCCCATGCGGATGCTGGCCGATGCCTCGTTCGCCGGCGCGGGGGCGGTGTGCGGCGATCACGGCGCGGAGCCCGCCGAGGCGGACCATCATCCGATGGTGGCCTGCGCCCTCTGCCTTTGCTGCGTGCCGCTGCTGGCGGTGCTGCCGACGCTGCCGGCGCCGCCGATGCCGGCCGTGATCCTCGTGGCGTCGGTCGGGCCAACCCCGCCGGCGCGGGCACCGCCCGAGGCGGACCACCCCGCCGCATACCCGCGCGGACCTCCCGCCTCGATCTGATCACGCATTTCACGCCGCCGGCCCGGGTTCCGTGGCCGGTCCTGTGTCTCAGATCGAGGATCCACCAGATGAATCGCGTTCACAGAAACGCCGCGCTGGCGCTCGCCGGCGTGGCGAGCCTCGCGGCCGTCGCCGCCTCCGCCCCTTCCGCCTTCGCCCATGTCATCGCCGGTGTGCGCGTCTTTCCGGTGACCACGACGTTCGACGACCCCGGCGTGGGCGACGAACTGACCCTGCCGCAGATCATCTGGCAGCGCGGCGCGGGCCCGCAGGACGACACGCAGGTGCAGTGGGAGTTCGACAAGCGCATCACGCCCACGACGGCGCTGATCTACAACCACGGGTTCGATATCCTGAGCATGGCCGGCTCCAAGACCCGTACCGGGTTCGAGAACGTCGTCGTTACCGGCAAATGGCAGGCCTTCACCTCCGCCGAGCATGAATTCGTCGTCTCGGTCGGGGTCGGCCGGGAATTCAGCGGCGGGACCGCCACGCAGGGTATCGGCGGGGACCAGTATGGCTCGACCTCGCCTAATCTGTATTTCGGCAAGGGCCTGGGCGACCTGCCGATCGGCATGCTGCGGCCGTTCGCGGTCACCGGAGAGTTCAGTTACGCGATCCCGGACCGGCGCCTGAACAGCACGGCGAGCAACAACGGCAATCCCGCGCTGTTCAGTGGATCGCTATCGCTGCAATACAGCCTGCCTTACCTGCAATCGCAGGTGAAGGATGTCGGGCTGGGAAATTTCTTCGGCAGCATGGTTCCTCTGGTGGAGGTGGACTACACCTCGCCGACCGGCGGGCCCGCCGCGGGCAACCCGGCGACGCTGCTGATCGCGCCCGGGGTCATCTATGAGGGCGACACCTATCAGGTGGGCCTGTCGGCACTCATTCCCGGAAACAAGGCGGCGGGCCAGAATGTCGGCTTCCTGCTGCAGGTGCATTTCTTCCTCGACGACATCCTGCCCAACAGTCTCGGCAAGCCGATCTTCAATTGACCGGCCGGAAGGGAGACCCGCCCATGTCCGCACGAATCCTGACGCTCGGCCTCGCCCTGCTGCTCGCCGGCGGGGCGACCGCCGAGGCCCATGCCTTCCTGCGCACCGCGACGCCCCCGGTGGGGGCGACCGTGACCGCCCCGCCCACGGAAGTGGCCATCACCTTCACCGAGGGGGTCGAGCCCAAATTCAGCACCATCGAGGTCCGCGATTCGGGGGGCGCACGGGTCGATCGCGGCGACCCGCATAACCCGCAAGGCGTCCAGACTCGGCTGATCGTCAGTCTCGGCGCGTTGAAACCGGGGGTCTATTCGGTCAACTGGTCGGCTATTTCCGTCGATACCCACCACACAGAGGGGAAATTCACCTTCACGGTGGCGCCGCCGGGGACGGCGCCGTAGCGATGGCCGGGTTGCTGAACGGGGCGCTGCCATCCTTCGACATGGATGGCGGCGCCGTTCTGCTGGCCGTGGTCCGGGGCGTCACCGTGGCATGTCTGTTGTCGGTGTTCGGCACGATGGCGTTCCGCAGCCTCGTGGCGCCCCGCGCCTGCGCCCGGCTTGGCGAGGCGGAGCGGATCAATCTGGATCGGCGCGTCCGGCGCTGGGCGTGGTGGGGCCTCGGGGCCGCTGCGGCATCGCTTTTTCTGTGGCTGCCGTTGCAGAGTTCGGCCATTGCCGGGGCCATCACGCTCGGCGCGGTGGCCAAGGCTTTGCCGATCGTGGTCGCGGACACGAGTTTCGGCCATATCCTGCTGTTGCAGATCGCGGGCGTGGCCGCGACGGCGCTTGCGCTGCGGTTCGCCCCGCGCCGGTGTTGGGTGGCGACGCTGCTGGCGGGCCTGACTCTGGCGCTGCAATCCGGGCACAGCCATTCGGCCGCGATGTATGCGCCACCGAGCTTCCTGCTGGGATCGGAACTGCTGCACCTGCTTGCGGGCGGGGCGTGGCTGGGCGGGCTGTGGCCGCTGCTGCTGGTGGTGCGCCATGGCTCGCCGCGGGCCGGCGCGATGGCCTGCCGGTATTTCTCCCCGCTGGGAAAATGGTGCGTGGTCGCGGTGCTGGCGACGGCGGCGTGGCAGTTTTGGGAGCTGATCGGCGGGTTCGCCGGGCTGGTGGGCACGGCGTATGGCTGGGTCGCGATCGGCAAGATGATCCTGTTCGGCGTGTTGTTCGGCTTCGCCCTGGTCAACCGCTATACGTTCGGCCCCGCGCTGCTGGGGCCCGAACCGGTGCCGGCGCGGCGGGTGCTGGCGCGCAGTATCGCGGTGCAGAGTTTGGCGGGGCTGGCCGTGGTGTTGGCCGCCGGGCTGCTGAGCCAGCTTTCGCCGGCCATTCACAGCGAGCCGGTGTGGCCCTTCAGCGTCCAGCCGAGCCTGGTGACGGTGCGGGAGGATCCCGAGTTCCGCGACGAGGTGCTGCGGGCCTTGTTCGCGCTGATGGGGGCGGTGGCGATCTTCGGACTTGCCATCGCGTGGCGGGCGCGGCGGTGGTTTCCGCCGCTCGCCGGCGTGGTCGCGGCGGCGCTGGTGGTGCGGGCCGTGCCGCATCTCGATCTGCTGTTCGTGCCGGCCACGCCGACCAGCTTCTACCGCTCGCCGACCTCGTTCGGCGCGGATTCCATCCTGGCCGGCGGGGCGCTCTACCCCCCCCATTGCGCGTCGTGCCACGGCGCCGATGGGCATGGCGACGGGCCGCAGGCGAAGGGGCTTCCCATTCCGCCCGCCGACCTCACCGCCCCGCATCTGTGGGACCATGCCGATGGCGAGTTGTTCGGGTGGATCGCGCACGGCATGGCGGCGCCGGAGGGCGGTCTGGCGATGCCGGGCTTCTCCAACGTTCTCAATGACGACGATGTCTGGGCGCTGATAGACTACATCCGCGCGCACAACGCGGGCGTTGCATACGCCGCGGGCGGCGCGTGGCCACTGCCGGTGCCGGCGCCCTCGTTTCAGCTGCGCTGCGGAGCGGCGGACGAGACCGATCTCGCCGCCCTGCGCGGCCGCGTGGTGCGGCTGGCGTTCGGCGGCGCGGCGCCGGGATCGGAAGATGGCGTGGTAACGGTTCTTGCGGCGGGCGAGGAAGCCGCCGCGAGGCAGGGGGGCTGCGTCGCGGACGATGCCGCGCTCCGCGATGCCTATGCCGTCGTCACCGGCCTGCCGGCGCCGCGGCTCGATGGGGCCGAGGTGCTGATCGATGCGAATGGCTGGCTGCGCGAGGTGCGTCCGCCCGGCGCCGCGTCGGATGCGGCGGCGGTGAAGGCCGTCGCCGCAACGCCGCTGCAAGCCGCCGCCGGCGGCATGTCGCACCATCACGAGTGATGCGTTTTTGATGGTCCGGGCGGCCGGTTGCTACACTGCGGGTCCCAACCCTGGAGCCTCCGCATGCCCCCGCCAGACGCCACGACCGACTTCGCCGCCTGGCGGCCGTCTCATTTCGACTGGTCGCTCGATGGACGTGTCGGGACGGTCACCCTGGCGCGGCCGGAGCGGAAGAACCCGCTGACCTTCGACAGCTA
>Ga0116231_10013804_pt1 | contig 11146 bp, 6 predicted proteins | sample S1TSphgellanicum_2_FD_89695 | JGI IMG/M metagenome (GOLD analysis project Ga0116231, IMG submission 89695) | Host-associated microbial communities from peat moss isolated from Minnesota, USA - S1T2_Fd - Sphagnum magellanicum MG | ecosystem: Host-associated > Plants > Peat moss > Unclassified...
AAGTTAATGAATTGGACCCCACTTTTGTAGTAGTGCATGTTCACCTATCAAATCTAATTCATGTTTGTTCTTGAAGTTTGTGACCGATTAGGTGTGTTATATTATTATATTTTCAATGTTTAAGCATGATAGCTTAAAGGTTAAATTATTCATACAAACACTAATGGAACAAGGCCTCACATTACAAACATCTCGTTTTTCTCACTATTAATGTTGTTAAACATTATGAGGATTGTTGGTCCCATGTTAATATCTAGACTATGGAAGGGTCAACTAAGGAAATAGAAGTTGTAACAATTTGACAATTATTATAATGGTTCCATGGAAAGAAATCTTGTGCATGTAACCCAATTTTTTCCTCTTTAGTTTGTTTTCAAACTATTCCAATTGTTTTTAAAAATTGACCTTTCAACTACACTTTTAAAGTGTATAATTGTTACATAGTTACAAATGTAAACAATAAACTATTGTATTCTACTTCAAGCTACAACATGTTACACAAACATTACACACTTTTGATGGGAAGCACGACATGCATTTTACATTCTTGATGGGAATCATTGTTGAAAATTCAAGTTCAACTAGTTTATTTATCATTACTTATTGGAGTAAAAGAAAGAAACTAGGTTATTTTCGTGGTGATTATTATTTTTATTTAATTTAGTTGGTTTTTAAAAAAACTTTGGCTTCTTGGTTAAGTTTCTTGGTGTCAGTGTTTTGAATCTCTCTTTTCATCATTGCAAATTTATATTTTTGTATGTGACAAGAACCTTGGTATGTTTTTGATTTTATGCTCCATGTTTGTGAGCATGTTGTTTTGATGCTTTTAGTTTTCTTGCAATAAAAATACTTGTGTTCTGCACTTGGTTTCATATTTGTTAATATGGTATCAGAATATAAGTTGTTTGGTGAAAAAATTGAATGAGATTTAGAGCTAGAAAGTTTTTTGAGCTAAAGCTTGAAAGCCTTTAGTTATTTCATAAGAGTTTATCAAGTGCAAAAGAGAAGAGAAGAATGGAAATAATGCAGGAAAGAAAATATGAAAAAAAATCTACAATATCAAAGGTTGTGAAGGTCAAAGTATTAAATCTAAATCTAGATCTAATGTTAAAGAATTTTGAAATGAAACTTGAAGGAATTAAAAAAGAGTACGAGGCGCTTCCATTCCCAAAATTTTAGAAAAACATATTTGATTTGTGAGAGTTATGGGGTTTTGAAGATTTTGACTTAAAGTTGGTTCTTTGATCATATCATTTTCATCTTTTTTTTTTGGATATGTAGTTGTGAAGGGATTTAAATCATAAAATAATACATATCTAGAAAAAAATTCAAGCCATTTGGATGCGTATTGAGAGAGATAAGAATTTGAAATTTTAGCTTTAATTTAAAGGTTAATTTTTAAAGAAAACTTATATCTTCTTGTGGTCACCATCAATAGGCCTGAAACTTTGAAAGGATGTGGAAGATGTATGTTTAATATTTCTATTAAAATTTCAAGTTGTTTGGAAATGTTGAAAAATAGTTTGAGCTTGGTTCAAAAGAGTGTGGAGATCTCCCATTTTTATAAAACCAAATGATTTAAAATTTTGAAAGTTGAAAGTAACATGTTTTTCCAAGTTGCAACCAATTTAAAAATCAATCCAAATTTTTATGCGGATTGTCAAAGCTTGAAAAGTTGTTGGTCATGGAAACCTTCATTAAAGAGGTTTTCAAGACAAGAGTTTACAAGTGGAGCCATCACAAAAGGAGTACAAGGAAGGAGTTTGGAATTGGTGGAATAATGCAACTACATCTTGAAGAGATTAAAGGAAAAGTTATAATCTGCGATTAGTATTTGTTTTTAATTGCAATTGATGTTTACAACTAAAATCCCAGATTAATTGTGTTAAAATAAGTCACATATAACATTAATTGCAAATTGGATGAAAGAAAAAATCAACAAAATACACCTTCATCCTTTAACGTATTGTCATTTGCAATTAATATGTAACTATTTTAATGAATAATGAAAACAAATTATATGTTTTCACATGTCACATTTTTTAGTTATTTTGAATGTTTAAATACAATTATGAAATAGTCTAACATGTCCAATTTATATGTGTGGATGGTTTCAAATTGTGACACGTGACAAAATTAAAATGTGTCACATGACATATTATTTAAATTTGTCCAAAATCAATTTAGGTGTGTAGGAATGTAATAGGTATGGTCTACCTCCCTATTTATTTAGACTAGACATTTATTTATCTATCTATATTATATATTTATTTAAGTAGGTAGATAGGATAATTGGTAAGTTGGTAGGTTGGTTAATGAGCTAGGGTTGTACATAAATTAATTATTATTTTTTGGGTTAAGCCTTTTTAATTGGCTCATCCATGTGACCAATGCTTTTTAATATGAATTGTACGACAAAAGACCTTCCTTATATATATTTCAAAATGAGAATGGAAAACAATGCCTATGAGATAAATTTTGAAGTTGAAATTTAATTACAAACTAGTTACAATTTAGTAGTTTATTCAATATTTTTTATCCTTATTTTCAATTATATAAATTATATATTAGGTAGGTAAGTGATGAACTATGTAACTAAGTAACTAATTAACTAATGAAAAAACTACATATTCAAATTTAAAAATACATTAGTCATAAAATGTACAATATAATTTTAAAAAAAATTCATCTTAAATATTAAAAATAATATTATAGTTATGAGTTATTAAAATAATTATTACTAAATAAAAAATGAGTAATGAATATTTATATATAATAATAATATTATTAATTTATCTAATAGCTAGCCAAGATTAACTATATTATTATTATTTATATGTATAGTAATTTTTATAGTCCCCTCATAAAATAGAAATAAAAATAATTAATAATAAAAATTACTACAATTGTTGTCAAATTAGTTTTTTATTACTTTAAAAAATCAACATTTAGTAGAAGATTTATGTTGTCATAATAATTATTAAATATAAATAAATAATTTTAAATTGTCAATACAATAATCTCTAGAAATTACATTAATTGTTCTGGTTATAGTAAAAATTTCTGAATTTTTTTAGATGTAGTAACAGTTTTTAATTTTATTTAATTCATTATAAAAATCAATATTTTAATATAATTTTGCGATAATACATGAAAATAAATAAATAAAATTAATTACTTTTATTATAGTAAAACTCATAAATAAAAAATTAGATTAAAAATTAAAAATAATAAGTTTTAAATAATGAAGACTTGATTTCAATTATAAATTATGAAACTACTGTAATTAATTTGTAAGTAAAGTACTTACCGTTATTTTATAGTAATTAGATACTAATTACTGTAATTACTTCTTATTATTGTAGAATTATTAATTATTACTTAAAAATCTATGTGGTAACAATAATTATATATCATAAATATGTAATTATAAATAATAGATACAATAATTTAGTATACTTAAATTCTTTTATACACAATAATAATTACATCAAATTCTTTAATTATATTAAGATTATTTTAAAAATCATTTAAAAAATATATAATTATAATTTTTAAATTAAGAATACCAAGTTAAATTATAAATTATATAATTAATGTGTGATTAGAGTAATTAAGATATAATTTCTCTTATTATAATAGTTATTTTTTATTACTCAAAATACTAAATATTAGTGTAAACTTTTATGTTATAATTAGATTTATTTGAAAATGTTGTTTGTCGTTTATGTATAAAATAACTTATTCAATTATTCTAACTATAGTAAAGTTAATGGGAATATAAATTGATACTATAATTTACTGTAATATAATTCTGGAATTAATCTAATTAATTATTCTTATTCCATTAAATGTACTACAAAAAAGTGAAATAAATTTATAAACTAAAAATTATAAGATACAAGTTATGAATATTTAAGTTTAATTATAAATTAGACCACTTCTACATTTAATTTATTAATAAATTAATTACGATGATTTTATAGTAATTACTGAAAATACTTATAATTAGTGGTAAAATTTATGTTATAATAATCATTTTATTCTAAATAATTGATTATAAGTAATAAATACAATAACTTAGTGTAATTAAATTACTATAATTACAGTAGTTACATACAATCAGTCTAAAGTCTACTGACCTTGTAAATCATGTTTATGTTTCCTTTGTGACTGTCTTTCTGCTCTATGACAACGGGATTTATTATGGGTAATGGTGGTTTTTCTCTCTTTCCGTAAAGCACTGTCTGGATTTTTCCTTTGTATTTTGAGCTCCATTACCTACCTGAAGAAACCTGTTTTCAGAAAGCGGGATCTTCTGCAGTGGAAGGTACCAGCCAGGCTGTGCTGGGATCTTCTGACCAGCGGAAGTTACCAACTAGCCTGTCACTATTTCTAAAAAGTGAAAAAGTCCCAGCTCTGCTTTACTGAGGAAAAGGAAAAGGACCTGAGTACAGGCCCTGCCGTGACTTTAACAACCTTGCAATTCTTATTGGAAGTTTTGTCCATGCTGGACTCTCTCTATATTGCAGCTGCAACTTTACTGTCACCACATTGTGTACGTGCACATCAATGACTTAGCGATGCAGTGGTGGTTACAAAGGTCTGTGTGCAATTAGTTGCGAGCAAGTGGCTGACTGTTCTCAAAATGAAGTGAGTTTAGTGGGAAGAGAAGTCATTTAAGATTTGTGACACTCGCGTAGCTGTTTGTTTTGAATTTTGGTCTGGAGGAAAAGGCACCGATCTTCACAGCAGATGAACGAATCCTAATTTCTTGCTTATTGTGTGTGCAGACTCTCCCTGGGCCTGTCACTGATCCAAAAAGGTTGCTCAAGTGGAATTATGACGGTTCAAGTGCTGGCGAAGTGCCAGGAGAGGACATTGAAGTGATCCTCTAGTAAGTGGTTTTGTGAAATCTCCCCTTGATTGATCATTGCTTGCTATAATCAACAATATGTGGAGTAAAGTGCAGGCCCAGGATGAAGGAAATGAGATAGCTCCTGAAGCTCTGGGGGCTTTGGCTTTGGCTTTGTCTGTGCAGTCCCAGCCCATTTTTTTCCCCCAGGGATCCTTTCCGCAGGCGGCACAACATACTGGTTTATTTGTCAAACCTCACAATGATGTGCTGTTCTGTTGGCTGTGGGACTGTCTTCTGCTATGTAATAATTAAAGGAATGAGCTGACACCCTGTTGCTGCTATGATTTGCAGGTGATATGTGATGCATGTATCCTCAGGGTGATCCTATCCCCACCAACCAATGAGCTGTTGATGTCTTTTCCAGGAAGGAGGTTGCGCAGGAAGAGATGTGCTAGGTCAATGTTTGCTTTATTCCAACAGACCTTTGATTTGACGTTTGGAGATTGCAGGTGTCAAGAAAAATTTCCTTGGTGCAAGACAAGTAGTAACTTGTTGGTTAATATGGTAGGAAAGCTCACAATGTGAGATTCTCTGGTACTTCTCCAATCATTCTTAAAACAAACAGTGACTTTGCAAAGGTTTCAGCTCGAACAAGAGTACACCTTGCTACAGAAGGATGTGAAATGGCCCCTTGGTAGGCCGGTGGGAGGCTACCCTTGACCTCAGGTGAAGCTTCTGTTTGGTGTCCCATGAGATATGCATTTCTGCATATATATGTCACTTCTGTTGTGCGTTTGTGCATGCTTTTGGAACACACATCTAAGGCACCAGCATTTGAATTGATTTTCACTTCCTGAGTTGTCTGCTGTAACAGGGGCATGTGTTGCATTGAAATTTGTCTTTCGGTGGATCTCTGCAAAACAGAATAGTACCTTGCTGGAAGAAGTTCATTTAAAGGAGGAGGCTAATGGAGACCTGGGGAGAGTGGTTTCACTCCAAAGCATGCAGAAAAGGGCTGACTGTGAAACAGGAAGCTGGAAAATCCAAAGGTCCTTCAGTCTGTGAAGACTTACCCATTGTTGAAACTTGGAGCTCAGGAACAGGAAACTAAAGTTGCACCATCAACAAAGAATGCACAATCAAGCTCTGTTGCAGAGATTTTGCAGCGTGTTCATAGTGGTTTGTTTTGGATGGGGCTTGCTGTCAAGGTGAGAATAGCTACTGAAGGCTTTGCTGCACTTAAGTCATTAAATTGTGACTCCAAGAATGCATTTAAATTGTCCATGTGCAAATCAACTGTGGCTGTGTACCAGGATCTCCCAATTTTAAAGTGTGAGGGATAATTCCATGTCCAGCAAACAGTTCTTCCTGAACAGAGTTTCAATTCATTCAAGGATCTTGAGCATGTTTCCAGTTCACCTACGAATTCTGATGAGGATGTGAAAGATTCAGATTCTTCATAGGAGATTGAAACACTGATGTTGACAGAGCCTCAAATTGCTGTCACGCAGTCTATCCAAAAAGACCTGGTTTTGGTACAATCTCCTCACAGCAAGCAAGACCTGTAATGTTTTGGTGGTATGCAGTGCAGTGCAGGCAGTAAAGTTCATACAGAGGAAGTATGTTGTGTATTGTCCAGTTTGACAGTTTTGGGATTGAATGGCAGAAGAGTAATGAGGAGAGTCTATACCTTAGTAATAAGAGGCTGCTGATTTGTTTGGAAAACTGCGTTTGCATTGCAGGGTCACCTGCTGCATCTTGTGTGGGGACCAAGAGGACTGCTGCCAGATGCATTAGCAGTTTGGCAACTCAATTACAAAATCTTCAGGTACATTGCTTCCTTTAGCTAAACCTTGAAGACTTGAGAACTGTCTGAGATTCATCTAGAAGTTCCAAGCATGTGTGGATTGAGTGGCTAGCTCTCTGAGTTTCTCCTAGGATTATCAGATGTATATTTTGATGAGGCCAAGCAGGACTCTGCACAAATCGTTTGCCACAAAGACCATGAAGTTCTTCAATCCCAGAAGCTCAACAGTCCAAGGATCATCAGGTTTCCAGTGCTTTGGACCAGGTCATATGAACCAGCCATTGCTGTACCATAATTGGTCAAAACAGATTGGTGTTCCTGGTATGTGAATCAAGACACAGTTCAGCAATAGTTCTGTTGCAATAATTGCTCAGATGCTTAAAAGTTGAGTTGGAGAACAAGAAAATTCTGTATTGTGTTGAACTTCCTTGTCATGAACTGTAAATACAATCTGCAGATTATCTTCTCAAAATGATTGCAAAGAGTCATTTCTGTCCACACAATGACAGCCATCATGGAACAGCTGATGTAGAACATGATGAGGACCATACTGTTCCAAATTCCCAGGCATGCAGGTGCCACTCTCTCCAAATTTCATAGTTATCATCACAGTAGATGTGATACAGTGGGGGGCCTCAGAGCCAGTTCTACTTGATTGACATTGGCAGCTGTTTGACGAACAATGATGGAACATGTGATGGAATGTTGCCAGTATCTAAAAAAATCCAGATTTTGTCTCAAGTTGCTCCCTCCATATCTAGCATCTTGGGTTGTAGGATGCAGAAATTCAAGAGGACTCAATTCAGAGCATGCATAGGTCCAGTTATTGAGGTTGATATCAGGGGGAAGTCAATGGATGGGTGGTTCTCCAACACTCTGTTTCCCAATACTTGTCTCAAAACTTGTGACTTTCCCTCTCCATTTTTGCACAAGGTTGTGGGTTTATCGGTCTTCTCAACACATGAACACAGCTCCCATTCATACTATTGGCAGAGGGGCAGTACCTCAATTGTCTAGTGACTTGACTTGCTTCAATGAGTGATAACATGAGGTTTCTAGAAATGCTCATCCAAGATTCTAGTGCTAATTGACTGCTTGCTCTAGTGATCATTGGTCACCTTCCACAGATTTTTCAATTAGTTTAACCAGTTTGCTGGGTGATTAACACATGGTTTTCAAGCTGATTGCACCTTCCTATGATTTGGGGTTGATATCAGGTTGATATCATTGCATCCAAATATTGCTCATATGAAATTGACCAAATGGCCTAATTTCAAAATGCACCTGAGTCTCCAACTGATAAGAGTGAGATCAGCATTCCTGTTTGTGTGACAATATACTGTGGTAATGACCCTTGATGAGGATGTGATCCAAAAAACACTATTTTGTCTATGGACTCTTGCTTGTGGATGGTATTTGTATCAGTTACCATGATTGTATAGATCCCTCGCCTAGCTTTGAAGTTTCTTGTGTCTTTGTTTCCACTTGTTTATTCATCCAAGAATTTGTTTGCAGGAACTGATTTGTTTATTGGATAGTTGGGATGCATGGCTTCTGGTGACCCATCATTTCATTCAGGTCTTGAGTAGATGTGGCAAAGCTTCTAAGTACTCTTTGCCTGTGTTTTTGTGTGACAGAAACTTGGCATATTACAAGTTGGAAAATTAATTTCAGTGTAATTATCTCCATCAGAGTTTCATAGCTGGGATATCTTGGAGTCATCCATAGATTTATTTGCTTGGGTGCATTGGATCTTCCCATCTGTCTACAGATTACTTGACTGTAGCTACTCCCTGACAAGTTTTGGAAATGGCACTGGTGGTATTATGCTAATTGGCAGAATTATGAAAAAAAATTCAGCTGGTTTAAGCTCAGGTGAAGAATGTCATTGATACAGGTATGGCCCACAAAACAATTCCACCAGAATTTGGTAACAATTGGATAATTGCATGCATGAGATATCAATATTTTCTGCATACTGCTAGGTCATAGCCTTCATAGTACAGTTTATGGCTGTACCATTTAACTCAGGATTTATGAAAAGCTACTGCTTGATAACTCATTGGAAAACCTTCTAAACACAAGGATTGCAAGCTTTTCTTTAAAGCTGATGAGTCAAAGTCTATGCACAATGAGTCTGATAAATGTAATTGTTGCTTCCTTGCAGGGACTCTAAATTCAAGAAATTCTAAATTTCCAAAAAAGATTCTGGATAGAATGGAAAATGCACCACAAAGTCAGTTGGTATCACCAAATGGAAGCAAAGGGTGAAACACTTGATCTATTCATTGTGTTTTTCAAGCACCGAGAAATCTCCTGTTCAGAAGCAGCAGCAGCAGGGGCCTGCATTTCTGTAGCCTCTTTCACTTGGACAAGAACATTAGAATGTTTTGTGGCTTAATACACACAATCCCAAAACCAATATCTGAGAAGTTGAAGTCTAGTGGAGTTGACAATTCATAAAGTCCATTTGTGTGAATTTGGGAAAACTATGGTGCATCCTTTACTAATGAATAATGCAGACTGCCAAACTGCATAAAATTTTTACATGGGAAATAAATGGAGGGAGAGAGGGTGGACATGATCTGCAACCTGCTCCTTATTTTATTGCAACATTGAATAAAAACTCAAAACACTCATTCAATGAAATTATAACTAACAATTTACAACAGAAATATCACCACCACGTTATCACGTGCAAATTGCTCCTTCACTGCAACATTGAACAATAACTAGAGATCCATGAAACAAACATCTCCACCACAGGATTTGCAACTTGCTCCTTCATTGCAAGATTGAATATTACCTAGAGATCCACAACACAATCATCCCCACACCACCTCATAAACTTCATTAACTAAATCCTTGCCTTTTAACACTATGGAATATACATACAAGCACATGTGCACATATGAGCCTTGATGCATAAGACTAAGTTATGTTTGTTTGAGATTTAGAGAAAGTTTGCTGACATGGCATTCATTTACTGGCCCTGACAAGGACAGTTAAGCTCTGCATCCTCTCACTTCTTATCGACCTGCTAAAGTTCAGGCAGGTTGGTAGGCATAGATTAGCCAAAGAGGAAACAGCAAGCTTGACTATAGATGGTATTCACCACATTTTGCCAGCATTGCAGGTAAGTACATAGTCCATAGTGGCAAAGGACTTGCTATCAATGAGATAGACAGACTATTTTGGCATTTTCTTTTTTTCAGGGGTAGGACATGTCAACATTGGCACTACCTAGCTCACTGACAGTTTTTTTTGTGTGTGCCATGTTTCAAGCATCATGCATCATGCGTCATGCTTGGTTTTATAATTACATGTTGGCATTGTTTGTGATATAAGAATACCATCCAGGAGACCAGCGGAGAGACAATGATTTGATCAGAAATGAGAGCAAAATATTGGGCTAGAATATCTGATATAGAATATAATATTATGGTAGTTCTAGTAATTCTAGTAACTAAAGTCACTGACTTAACCAATGGGAAAATAGAGTCTAGATTTGGATGTCTTTTGTCAGAGGGAAAATGAACTTATAACTTATGAGCATCTCCTGTCAATTTGAAGGGAAAATTGAGTTTTTTTTGGGTCTCTTGAGAGAAACCGTGCCAAACTTGAAGCCCATCAAAAAAATTCTAAGCTTTTTATTACTTTCTTCAATCAGATTTTAGTCTCGATTGCAGCTTTAAATCATTATGTTGGGGAAGTGTCTTTGTTAACTGGATTGCAGAATGCAGGAGGAGAGTATGGTTGATATAATCTACTGACATTGCCCCCAGAAGAATTTAAAGCTAGACGTAGTGCAAGAGTGTTGTATTTGGGTACCAACAAAATCAGTGTTTTGTGAGACCAGAGGCTTTCAAGTAAGCTCAGGTCTTAGTTTAAAAACAAATATGGCACAAATTCAGTTGAAATTGGGTATGAGAAGAGTGGTCATCACAGCACTGCTTGCAACCTTTGCTGGGGTACCTATAGCTGTCATGTTCCATGAACTTCATCTTCAATCTATAGATGACAACATCAACTCTCACCTTACAGAGGACACATTGACCGAAATTCCACAACTTGTAAGTATTGCATTGCAATCAAAATAACCCAAGTCTCCAAAACCTTTTGTTAGGATTGAATTTGCTTAAGCATTGGGCACTCATGCATTGTGTTTCAAAATTGACTTTCCTTCTTAAGAAGATAAGTGGCAGAAATTTCAACTATTTGGAGAAAATATTCAAACAATTAGCTGCAACTATTGATGGAAGGGTTTTTTTTGAGATTTGGCAGAGCTTTTCAGAGCGTAAAACATTGGGAGATTTGCTGAAAAATGCTTCAATGCCAAACAAAACAGTCATCCTCACACCTTTGAATCATGCATGGGTTGCTGCTGGGATGTTAGACATCTATTTTGAGAGCTTTCGGGAAGGTGAGAACATACAAGAATTGGTTAATCACATTGTGATAGTTGCAGTTGACAAGATGGC
>Ga0116231_10013805_pt1 | contig 11146 bp, 12 predicted proteins | sample S1TSphgellanicum_2_FD_89695 | JGI IMG/M metagenome (GOLD analysis project Ga0116231, IMG submission 89695) | Host-associated microbial communities from peat moss isolated from Minnesota, USA - S1T2_Fd - Sphagnum magellanicum MG | ecosystem: Host-associated > Plants > Peat moss > Unclassified...
AAGAAGATGTTGAGCATGATCCCTTTCCACTTCCATGCTGAGGAAAAAATGCAAATTGCCAAGATCTTTCATATCAAATTTTTAAGAAAGTTCTTCCTTCACTTGCAAAAGCTTGTCCTTATTATTGCACACCAAGATAAGATCATCGACGTAGATGACGATGAAAAATTTCACATCTTCGACTTGCGCAACATACACACTAAAATCCGCATCACTTCTCGTAAACTTGATGTTTTTCAAGAAAGCCGCCGCCTAACCCTAGCCGCCACCAAACCCTAAGTAGTCTCCACTTCTAAACCCTAACCTAGCTACTACAAGGATGTGAATACTATTCATCCTTTTGATGAATGTTTAACACATTCATCAACATTGGGAATTAGAAATGAATAGTATTTCTAACAATGGAACATTCGATGATCGTCAAACAAATCTTTCGATATTTGCAAGGTACGTTGCAAATGAAATTACAATTCGATGCAACACCATCCAAGGAAGTGCTTGCATATTGTGATGTGGATTGGGGTGGTGATCTTGAAGATAAGAGGCCCACCAAAGGGTTTGTTTCATGATCGGAGGTGGAGCCATTTCTTGGAGTAGCAAATGACAACCTACAATAGCATTGTCCACCACGGAGGCGAAATACATGGCGAACACACAAGCCACAAAAGAAGCCATATGGATAATAAAATTTATGACGGATTTAGGATACATGGAGGAGAAGAAAGTGATGGTGATTCGATGCGACAATCAAGGTGAGATATCATTGACCAAGAACCCCACTCACCATGCACGAACAAAACACATTGATGTACATCATTTTGTTTAAGAACGAGTTGAAAATGGGGAAGTTCGATTTAAAATTCTCCAATGAAACACATGGTGGCAGATGTCCTTACCAAGGCATTATCCAAAAAATGACATCATAAGTTGATAAACACGTTCGGATTAGAAACTTCATAAAGTGGGAGTGTTAGAAATACTATTCATTTCTAATTCCCAATGTTGATGAATTTGAGCATTCGTCAAAAGGATGAATTGTATTCACATCCTTGTAGTAGTTAAGTTAGGGTTTAGAAGTGAAAACTACTTAGTGCTTCGCAGGGGCTAAGGTTAGGGTTTGGTGACGGCTAGGGCTAGGTGGTGGCTAGGGTTAGGGTTCAGTGGTGGCTAGGTTAGGGTTAAGTGGCAGCTACTTTAAGGTTAGGAGATAGTATATAATGGAGTGGTTTTGAGTTGTCTTTCATTATCTCCTTTCATGGTTTTGAGTGCATGTAGAACCTTCAAGCCTTGTTAGAAGTTACAAGCCATAGTTTTGTGATTATAACATTTGAAGCATACAACCTTTGTGATTTCTTGTTAGTTAATACAATTGTTCCATTTCATGAACCTTGAGTGTTTTAATTTTTGTTCATTTTCAAATTGTTTCCAATAAATTATAATCAATACACTTAAATGCATGGAAATTTTTTCAATTACCTAGTTATCCTTGATTTGAAACCCTTTACTTTTATGCAAAATCCTTGACATGGAGAAACCACCTCGGCTTTTCTTATACAATTTGAAGGAATGTATTGACTTATAGAGGAAATGGTAAATGAATCAATGTACAAGAGCTCTTGGAAATTGGATGCCATTACATACATGTTCATGGGCATGAAATGTACAAGCATTTGTGCAAGCCAAAATTGCTTAAACCTTGGTTACCTTTTTTGGTAAGGGCAACCTATCAGCTCCAGGCTCCTTTCAATCATGAACATCATGCCAATTACAATATGTTATTTTGCACATCCAACTAATCCAAAAGCACCTTCAACATGCAATGATCCATTTTACACTTATCATATAAAGTTGATATTTTCAGAGCAAATATCCTAGTAACACTGCACATCATGTCCTTCCTGTGGTTCTTCATCATACATGTGGAAAAGTGCATATGAACAACAAAATTTCAATATGAATGTCAAGGGTCTGAAAGCAAATCCAAGTTCCACATCCATATTTAATATATTTTTAATTTATTTGCTACATGAGATTCAATTAATTGTGTTACAAGAAAATATTCATAGAATAAATCTTTAACTTTATCCAAAACAATATTATGTGAATTGCAACCCCCATCAAAACAAAAGCAAAGTAAAATCTTGAAAAACTAAAAAGGGCACAATTTCATGCCATGTACAAGTCCTCATCCCAAGCTGCATGGGTTCCTTTATATGGCCAAGTCAGGCATTGGCACCTTGGCACTTCGTTGTTGCTATAGAGTAATGTCTATAACTTTACTACCTCCAACAAAGTTTGGATGTGATGTGTTGATATAATCCATCTACCAAGAATAGACCCATTCACACCATGTCAAACTACCATTTTGGAAGTAGATAGATGATGGGCAATAATGACCAGCTCCAATTCAAATAATCTTGAAAATTACCATCTATAATTTCATACTAAGGATGTCCATGTTGGATTGTTTTATAATTCTAAAATGCTAGGGCCACATTTGACAATATCTGAAGATATGACAAAGTGATCAAGGCAATTTACCATTGTAGCATCTCAAATTTGTTTCTCAAGCGGTGCTAGCATGGCAATGGTGTATTGAGTCACAAATTTAATAAGTCATCAGGGGTTAGAAATACATTACCTCCATTTCAATGAGATGGCTATTCATTGTTTTTGTCGTAACCCCACTTTGAGGGAAGTGTGAGGTCGCCACTCACATTCCCGAAAATGGGACTTGGGAGTCCTCCAAGACTCCCAAAAACTCAAAGCGTGATTGCAGGGGTCAAAACACTTTGCATTGAGGCGTTATTTATACCATTGGAAAAGGTCTTGAAGTATAGATGTTCAAAATGGCCTCGCATGAGCCATTTGGACATATGTAGCACAAGTTATGGTCGAAAGAAGGGCTGGGAGTCAAACTGGCAATTTGATTCTCGACCACTAAAAGTCAGGAATCGACTCGATTTTGGTGCGTGCAGGGGGAGTGCAACACACCATTAGAAAGCTCTTAAGGAGAGCTACAACTTTGGTTCAGACCTCATCCCAATCCGAGTTTAGGGCGAGAAGTTATGAGCGTCCAAAATCCCACGAGTCCAAACCGGGACAGTTATGGGACTCCACTTTGGGAGTCCTAGGAAAAAAAGCCATTTGGATGTAAGTGCAACAGAGAGCTGCAGAGAATACTATATGGGGGAAGGTGGTGGCTTCCCCTGAGTTCGGGCCGTGATGAATCAAGTGAGTCCAAGGTAGCTCGTGGCTTGTCCCAACACCAAAAGGGTGCAGAATGAGTTTTAACCAATTTGTTGGTTAGATTTGGATGCATGATTGTATAATTGTGTAAGCTTGTCCCTCTTCCTAGTCTATCCCGGAGCTTTCAACACGCCCCTTTCACCCCCTTTAGTGCTGGAAGCTGGGAGTGTGCTTTAGTCCCAAAAATTCCGCAATCTGAGTGACTTAGCCCCAACTTGGGGCTAACTTGGGACTTGGGAGCACATTAATTTTTGTAGGAGCCAAACCCTCTAGTAAGAAACTTGCCACCACTTCCTTAATGCGCCTCTACAAATGTGGAAAGCATTTTAACTCATGTGTTTCACACCTATGTGATATCTGCAAAATGAAGCATCACTTAACTTATGGGGATTGCCTGATTTAAATTGATTTTTCTTCTGATATCTATCATGTATGTGAGTGTAGAATCATTACCTGTGAATAAAATCCAAGAGTTGTAGATGAGGACATGGTTCCACACCAAACATTTCAAGGAAAAATTACCATGTGTTTCTTTTTGCAAACTGTGTTAACATTCCTTTACATGTACTATTCAAAAAAATTTATGGATGTAGAGAGGCTCACCACTACAACTCTCACCATTTCAAATAGAAAATGCACTAATCATATACAAGGTTGTAGATTTACACAACATGTTTTATGTTCAGAAATGTGCTCATAACATTTCTTTTACAAAAGTTTCTGTCCAAAACATAATAGAAAATATACCTCCAAGCTCCTAACAAAAATTGCTTGATAGATGTAATGAATGTGTGTTAAATTATGACCAAAAGAAAATATGTTATTTCTATGAGCAAAAAACCTTGCTCAACAATTCCATTTGGATTCCAACTCAATTTTAAATGAATTTGAAGGATAATTGCACCAATAAGTCAAGACAGAGAAATAATTTTGTGTTCAAATCCTATAACATTTTACTATGTTTTTATTCCTTTTTGCAAGCGACCCACTGCAGCTACAACCTCCACTATGATTAAATCTTTGCAAAACTAGTATCTTGTTCAAATGTCAGGCAAAAATCAAAGCAAAAAAATTAGAGCAAAAACTTCCCTTACTTCACCATAGAGAAAATGAGACATACATTAACAAGTGCCCTTGTAAGAGGATTAACATAGTTAGGATTGAAGTGTGTACCATCAAGCTTGAATTCGTCCCTAAGTTCACCTGCAATTAGTGACACGCTCCTAAGTCCCAAATTAGCCCCAAGTTGGGGCTAGGTCACTCAAATTGCGAAATTTCTGGGACTCGGGGCACACTCCCAGCTTCCAGCATTGAAGGGGGTGAGAGGGGCGTGCTGAAAGCTCCGGGATAGACTAAGAAGAACGACAAGCTTACTCAATTATACGGTCCTGCATCCAAATCCAACCAACAAATTGGTTAGAACTCATTCTGCACCCTTTTGGTGTTGGGACAAGCCACGAGCTACCTTGGACTCACTTGACTCACCACGGCCCGAACTCGGGGGAAGCCACCACTTTCCCCCATATAGTATTCTCTGCAGCTTTCCGTCGCACTTGCATCCAAATGGCTCTTTTTCTCGGGACTCCCAAAGTGGAGTCCCGAAACTATCCCGGTTTAGACTCGTGGGATTTTGGACGCTCATAACTTCTCGCCCCGACCTCAGATCGGGACGAGGTCTAAACCAAAGTTATAGCTCTCCTCAAGAGCTTTTCAGTGGTGTGTTGCACTCACCCTGCACGCACCAGAATCGAGTCGATTCCCAACTTTTAGTGGTCAAGAGTCAAACTGCCAGTTTGACTCCTCGCCCTTCTTTCGACCATAACTTGTGCGGCAAATGTTCAAATGGATTATGCGAGGCCATTTTGGACATCTACACTTCAAGACCTTTCCAACGGTATAAAAAACGCATGAATGAAAGGTCTTTTGACCCCTGTAATCACGCTCTGAATTTTTGGGAGTCCCGGAGGACTCCCAAGTCCCATTTTCGAGAGTGTCAATGGCGACGTCACAACTCCTTCAAAGTGGGGTTGCGACATCCCAAGTTCCTAGTTAGACCTAAGTTGTGTTTAAGTTACTCAACAATGGAAATGTGAGGAACTCAAGACACGCTCCCAGCTCTTATCACTAGAAGGGTAGAGGGGCGTGTTGAAGCTCTGAAATGGGATTAGGAAGAGTGACAAGCTTTACTTACTTACTCAAACTTCCATCAAACTAACCAACAAGTTGGTTAGTTCACTTTCTGGAGCACCCTTGGTGTCACAACCCCACTTTGGGGCTAAGTGTGAGAATGCAACTCACACTCCCAAAAGTGGGAAAATGAAGTCCTCCGAGACTCCTGAAAACTCAAAAGATGATTTGAGGGGTCAAATATCCTTGCCTTGGTGTGTTTTTTATAACAATGGAAAGGTCTTGAAGAGTAGATGCCCAAAATGGCCTTGCATGGGCCATTTGGACATTTGTAGCCCAAGTTATGGGCAAAACAAAGGCCGGGAGTCAAACTGCCAGTTTGACTCCCGACCACTAAAAGTTAGGAATCGACCTCTTCCTGACGTCATCTCAAGGAGTGCGACACGGCGTTGGAAAGCTATGACTTTGGTTCAAACTTTGTTCCAATCCGAGTTCGGGGCAAGGAGCTACGAACGTCCACAGTCCCGGGACTCCAACCCGGGACAGTTTCGGGACTCTAATTTGGGAGTCCTGGGAAAAAGAGCCATTTGGATGTACCCGATGGGGGCTACTAGGTCTTCGACGGGTTCCTCGGACCTAGTTTCGGGAGCTTGCTTCCGGTTCTTCTTGGGTGCCATCCCAATGTCCCAAGGGTGGATCGAGCTCACCAGAGCTCTGATACCATGTGACGCACTCCCAAGTTCCTTGTTGAACCCACTTGAAGGTCCAACTATGTAAAGTTGCGGAACGTTGGGACTTGAGGGGGCGTTTACGACTTCTAGCATTAAAAGGGGGTAGAGGGGCGTGCTAGAAGTCCCGGGATTAGACTAGGAAGAGGGACTAGATTGTCAAGCTTGAATCTGCATCCAAAACTAACCACAAAAGGGTTAGTTAGCATTCGGGAACACCCTTGGGTGTTGGGACAAGCCACCGGCACTTTTACACACAAGACTCACCATGGCCCAGACTTGGGGGAAGCCATCGCCTTCCCCCATATAGTATACTCTACAACTCTCTGCCGAGGCTACATCCAAATGGCTCTTTTTCCCAGGACTCCCAAGTTGGAGTCCCGAAACTGTCCTGGGTTGGAGTCCCGGGACTTTGGACGGTCATAGTTCTTCGCCCCGAACTCGAATCGAGACGAGGTCTCAACCAAAGTTGTAGCTTGTCGAGAGCTTTTCAACGTTGTGTTGCACTCCTTGAGGCAACGTCAAGTTGATGTCGATTCTCAACTTTTAATGGTCGGTAGTCAAACTGGCAATTTGACTCGCGGCCCTTCTTTTGCCCATAACTTGGGCTACAAATGTCCAAATGGGTAATGCAAGGCCATTTTGGACATCTACGCTTCAAGAGCTTTGCATTGATATAAAGAACGCACCAAGGCAAGGAGATTTGATGCCTCAAATTATCTTCTGAGTTTTTGAGAGTCCTGGAGGACTCCATTTTCCCACTTTTGGGAGTGTGAGTTACCTTCTCACACTTAGCCCCAAAGTGGGGTTGCGATAGACTTGGTTCCATTTTGAATGTTTTGCCTCATTTCCCTGGCAAATTTGTCTTGATAGCTCGTTAATCGAACTTCCTTTTGAAGTTTTGTTTCTCCCACATACACCACTTTAAGTTGGTGCTTTCGACTTAATGCATCGGGCACCACGTTTTCCTTCCCGGGCTTGTGTCGAATGTCTACATTGAATAAAGCCAATGTGTCTTGCCATCTCACTTGTTTTGAAAACAATTTGGGTTGAATAGCAAAGTACTTCAAGGTCACATTGTCGATTCACACCACCACATCTTTGGAACCTATGTAATGGCCCCAAGTCGACAATGTATGATTGCCCACATTTCCTTCTCATGTGTTGGCCACTTTCATTTTGTTTCGTTCAACTTCTTGCTCTCAAATGTCACCAGTCTTCCTTCTTGCACTAGGACTCTTCCAATTACAAAGTCGGAAGCATCGGAGTGGATCTCAAAATCCTTGTTGAAGTCGGGTAACTTTAACATTGACGCTTTTACCAAAATGCCTTTCAAGGTCTCAAAGACCTCGTCACGTGCTCCATTCCATTTATAAATTCTCGCGAACTTTTTTAAGAGGTTTGTCAAAGGTGCGGCCATCTTTAAAAAGTTCTTAATGAACTTTCGATAATAGGAGGCTAATCCTAAAAAGGATCTTAAGGTGGAAATCGACGTATGCAGTTCCCAATCCAAAATTGCGTTCACTTTGTGATCATCCATCTTCAAACCTTCTTGAGTGATCTTATGTCCAAGGAAGTCCACTTTCGTCACCCTAAATTCGCATTTCTCGAACTTGGCATACAACTTATTTTCCCTCAATCTTTGGAACACCTTCCAGAGGTACTCCACATGTTCTTCCAAGGAGCTACTATAGATCAAAATGTTGTCTATGTAGACGACAACGACAAAGTCATCAAATCATTCTTAGGAAATGTTATTCATGAGAGTGCAAAATGTGGCGGGTGCGTTGGTGAGCCCAAAAGGCATCACCAAGAATTTGTATGAGCCATACCTTGTGTTTATTCATCCCCTTTCGCAACTCAAATTTGGTAACACCCCAAACATAAGTCGATCCTACTAAACACTTTAACTCCCAAGAATCGATCAAAAAGATCATCAATCTGAAGTAATGGGTATTGATTTTTCACCGTCACCTTGTTGAAGGCTCTATAATCCACACACATCCTCAACGTCCCATCTTTCTTGTGAACAAAAAGGACGGGTGCCCTATATGGCGATTTGTTAGGGTTAATGTATCCTTTGGTGAGGAGTTCTTCGAGTTAAACTTTATGTTCTTTCAACTCCTCATGGTTCATTCGATATGGGGTTTTGGCGAGAGGTGCCATTCCCGGCATCGTTTCAATCGCATGATTAACTCATTTTCTTAAGGACAAGTCCTCGAGCAACTCTTCGAGCATCACATTCGGGAACTCATCCAAGACTTGCTTAATGCAATTTGGGGAAGTCATCAAGTTGACGGCTTCCTTAGGCTCATACTCATCCAACGCCTGCATCACACATAATATGCCGTAATTTCCCATGCATTTTCTTTCCTAGGTTTTTCCTAGCATAAAGTCGATGATTGGTCCACCCACACAAGGTGTCGCAACCCCACTTTGAAGGAAGTGTGAGGATGAAACTCACATTCTCAAAATTGGGACTTGGGAGTCCTCTGGGACTCCTAAAACTTCAGAGTTCAATTGCAGGGGCCAAAACACCTGAAATGGGGGTGTTCTTTACATCATTGGAAAGATGTTGAAGTGTAGATGTTGAAAATGGCCTCGCATGGACCATTTGAACATCTATAGCACAAGTTATGGCCAAAAGAAAGGTCGGGAGTCAAACTGCTAGTTTGATTCCTGACCACTGAAAGTTGGGAATCAACCTGATCTCAATGCGTGCAGGTGGAGTGCGACACATTGTTGGAAAGCTCTTGAGGAGAGCTACAACTTTTTCTAAAACATCATCCCAATTGAAGGTCTGAGCAAATAGTTATGGTCGCTCAAAGTCCTAATAGTCCAAACCAGGACAATTTCGGGACTCCTCCTTGGGAGTCCCAGGACGAAAAGCCATTCAGATGTGGGTGCTGCGGAAAGGCACAGAGTATACTACATGGGGGAAGGTGGTGGCTTCCCCCAACTCCAGGCCGTGGTGAGTCAAGTGAGTCTAGAGTTGCCCGTGGCTTGTCCTAGCACCAAAGGTGCTCCAGAATGTGAACTAACCAACTTGTGGGTTGGTTTGATGCAAGTTCAAGTAAGTGAATAGCTTGTCATTTCTTCCTAGTCCCATCTTGGAGCTTCAGCACGCCCCTCTACCCCTTCTAGTGCTGAGAGCTGGGAGCGTGCCCTAAGTCCCCCACAATTCCGCAACTTGAGTAACTTAGTCCCAACTTGGGGCTAACTATGGACTTGGGAGCGCGTCACGTGGTATCAGAGCTCCAATTGAGCTCGGTTTGCTTCTTGGGAGTTCTGGATGGCACCCAAGAAGAATTGTAAGCAAGTTCAAGAGACCATGTTAGAAGAACCGAACGAAGATCGAATAGTCTCTCGCTAGAATCAATTAGGGACGAGGCACCAAGAACCCGAGAAGACTAAGATGAACTTGGAAATGAAGAAAAGCAACGGAGCTCGGTCCTATTCACCCAGGAACAATTGGAAATCCTCTTCAAAATGAATAGGCTCGACTTTAGTGAGCTAGTTGTAACCTTCAAAGGAGGAGCATCCAAGGATGCAAGATTCTAACCAGCCAAACCCGAGAACTTTGATGGTGCCCGTGATCGAAAGGTTGTGGACGCTTAACTTGCAGAGATGGAAGATTATTTACATGTCGCCAACGTTGAATGGCACTTGGCTGTGGAGCTTGCCCAATCCTACTTGAAAGGTTATGTCGCCACATGGTGGAGGACAGTGAGATAAGAGGACGGGAAATGTTACAACCCCACTTTGGGCAAAGTGGGAGAATGCAACTCCCATTCCCAAAAGTGGGAAACTTGGGGTCCTCCGAGACTCCTGAAAACTTAGAAGACAATTTGACGAGTCAAATCTCCTCGCATTGCTATGTTCTTGGTTTCATTAAAAAGGTCTTGAAGTCTACATGTCCAAAATGGCCTCGCATTGCCCATTTGGACATCTGCAACCCAAGTTATGGGCAAAAGAAGGGCCGCAAGTCAAACTGCCAGTTTGACTACCGACCACTAAAAGTTGGGAATCGACATCTTCCTGACGTTGCCTCAAGGAGTGCAACATAGCGTTGAAAAGGTCTCGACAAGAGCTACAACTTTGGTTAAAACCTCGTCCTGATCCGAGTTTGGGGCGAGGAACTATGACCGTCCAAAGTCCGGGGACTCCAACCCGAGACAATTTCGGGACTCCAACTTGGGAGTCCCGGGAAAAAGAGCCATTTGGATGTAGCCTCGGCAAAGAGCTGCAGAGTATACTATATGGGGGAAGGTGTTGGCTTCCCCCAAGTCCGGACTGTGGTGAGTCTTGTGTGTAAAAGTGCCCGTGGCTTGTCCCAACACCCAAGGGTGTTCCCGAATGCTAACTAACCCTTTTGTGATTGGTTTTGGATGCAGATTCAAGCTTGATAATCTAGTCCCTCTTCCTAATCTAATCCCGGGACTTCTAGCACGCCCTTCTACCCCCTTTTAGTGCTGGAAGTCGTAAGCGCCCCCTCAAGTCCCAACTTTTCGCAACTTTACATAGTTGGACCCTCAAGTGGGTTCAACAAGGGACTTGGGAGTGCGTCAGGAAGAACCATGGTTACACTTGAGAATTCTTTAAGGAACGCGTTAAAGCCGAGTTTGTTCCAAGGAATTCTAATTACATTTCGAGGTGCAAACTTCGCGACCTTGTGAATGCCACAAATGATAATTTGTGGTAATATGTGAAGGTTTATTTCGAATTCATGCTAGAGATTCGGCACATGCATGAGCTAGATCATGTGTGTCAATTCATGATGGGACTTCCAACTTGGGCCAAGCGAAAGCTTAAGGAAAATTCGCCTTCGTCACTATCCGAAGCCATCATGAAAGTGGAAAGCTTCTAAGATATGGGACGGGGTGAAAAATCTGGGTTCAAGAGGGATAACAAGTTTTTTCACAAAGAAGCCATGCCATGAGGAAGAATGGAACCGAGGGCAAAGGAGCCCAAAGAAGGAAAAGCCTAAACAATTCCAAGGCTCAGGGTTCAAGCCCAAGGGAGAATTTGTGAAGAAAGGGGCT
>Ga0116231_10013807_pt1 | contig 11144 bp, 9 predicted proteins | sample S1TSphgellanicum_2_FD_89695 | JGI IMG/M metagenome (GOLD analysis project Ga0116231, IMG submission 89695) | Host-associated microbial communities from peat moss isolated from Minnesota, USA - S1T2_Fd - Sphagnum magellanicum MG | ecosystem: Host-associated > Plants > Peat moss > Unclassified...
ACAGAATGAATGCCTTTCATTCTGCGCCGTCGCCAGTTCCCTGTGCGCCCTGCATTTGGCATGACCATCAATAAGGCGCAAGGGCAGACATTGAAGATGGTCGGCATTTTTCTGCCCAAGCATGTATTTACACATGACCAGTTATATGTGGCCATGTCACGCATTGGGTGCCCCGAGGGGGTGAAATTGCTGGTTACAGATGGGTGGGAGGATGCTCATGAAGATGCACCTGCTGGTGTGTACACTCGCAATGTTGTTTACATAGAGGTGTTGTAACATGATTGTGCAGACAGTAGAGCTTAACAGAGCGTTCGGAGTGGCTGGAGTGGCATAGCCACGGGTTACCTACTAGTATATGTAATGTGGATATGATTCAAATAGAAAAATGTATTATAAAAATGAAGTTATCAATTTAAGGACATGGTTTGATATCATTAACTTGAATGTAGGTATTTTTTGATGTATAATTCATAAAATGTTATAAGGCATGGACATTAAAATGAATATTAGAGATTTTATAGTTGACATAAAAAACATTCATATAAATTTCAAATTGGTCCAATAATTCGTAGCTAAGGACTCAAATTTAATCCAAAAATACATTGATGAAAAACAAGTTTCAAAAATTTCACTGTGTCAATTTTATGTTATTTTTTATGGACTTTTTTTTGTCATTGAAAACATTTTTTTCTCCCAATGTCCATATTTAAAAAAAAGAAAGTATGTTATGCTAGACTTGTGCACATTTGTACAAAACAATGATTTCTAGGTCAGTTTTTTCAAAATGAAAAAATAGCTTGAAATCAATGAGTTGTTCCTGCCTAACCACCTAATCATCTCAAGGCTCAACAAAAATAGAAAAAAATGCTTCTCAAATAGATTAATGAGAACTTTTTTTTTCGTCACTTTTTAATTCAGTAAACCTTGCACTCACCCTAAAAAAAAAGTCTAGACTTAAATTACACAATTGCAAAAGAATCAAATTTCCTTATTTGAAAAACACATTTAACCAATTAACAAAAGCATGAATTTGGGACCAAAAGTGTTCTCATATTCAATTCACAACAAAATGTATTTCTAACAACTAGACACAATAAGTAAACATTAGAAGTTACCAACACTTCAAATCAATAATAGATAGATTCAAGACATATTTGCCCTTTTTGCTACTTCAGAACCTATACAAATATGCACTTGGATAAATATAAAAGATAGTGATGATGAAACAATAAACTATTTGTGTCCAATTAAGTGATAACTACTTTTGAAAGATCATTATTTCTTATGGCATTAAAAGATATCTAACAACCAATGTGCAAAGGAATAATCTAATGTATAGAACTTCAAAGGTGATGCATTGAATAATCACAATCAAGCCTAATTCAAGATATGAAAACATATATAGATTTGCAACAAAAAAATGGGGTTTTCTTTAACCCCCAACCATTGTTAGTTTGATTCACAGTGGGTCTTTCACTTGGCATATTTAGATCAATTTTTTATTTATTGGTGATATATAATTAAATTGCGCAATAAAAAAACCATTGTGAAATTTCAAGCTTGATACACTAGAAAAGCACATAGGGAATCAAAAAGCCACAAAAACATTGTTGCACCTTGAAGTGAAAAAATATGAAATCTACATGAACAAGAAATGTTGACATGCAATCCTTCCAGCAATCCATCCACCATTCTCAACAGTAGAAGATTATCTCATTGACATTGGCACCCACCCATAATACTGTCCTTACTTCCTGGAAGATTGCTTCTCAAGGTATAATTATGGTTGTCTTGACAAGGAATGGAAGGAAGGCAAGCATGAATTTTGTCATTCATTCTGCTACAAAATGGAATCTTGTTGTTTTTGAAAAGAAACGAAATGTTACCTCTACAACCTCCTTCATGCTCTGATAACAATGTTCTACTTTGACCACAAAACCACTGCCTCATGCTCTCCAACCTGTATCACCATGACATCCACTTAACTAAGGATTACTTCATAGTCATTTTCACATAAATCTAGCAAATTTGGCAGTTCAAAGGCTTCACTGATATGTCAACCAGAACAATTAAACAAATCGTAGATGGCAATTTAAGCATGTTTCAAACATTTATTTGGACAAAGTGAAGTTTCAATCAAATGTCCTTTCATGTCACTGAACATTTTAAGCAATCAAAAGCTCATACATAAGCAATTTGGGCTGGTTTCAAGACAGATTGGTTCTAAATTCCATAGTTGTGAAGAGACTCTTAACTGCCAGAATGCTCTTCTCTTGTGGTTGAGAATTCAAGAGAATCTTGGAAAGAGTGCTAGCTACTTTACTCATATTGGGTCTTGAGTTGGGATCAAGATCCACATATTCCTTGGCCAGCTCTGTGGTCTTGAGTGCATAGCCAAGAGGAGCAGAGTCTCCAAGCAAGGGATTCATCTATGCTCGTAGTCTTCTCCCTGGTTACTTGCCTGCAAGGATGGAACTTATGACATCAGGGAGAAGAGTCTTCTTCAAAGTGTTTGTGCCAGTCTGATCTGCAGTCTGGCAGAAGCTCACCACCTCCTTGCCTTACATGATTTCCAACAAACTCACACCAAATGCAAACACATCAAGCTTTGGCATGATCAAACCACCAGCTTTCTCCTCTGGTGCCATGTACCCATTTGTCCCTGAAATCCGGATGCTGTGAGATTGTTTGAAAGTTGAGCACTGTAATTGGACTCCTCCTGGAAGTTGCATCACCCTTGTAGTAGAAGACTGTTGATGATCTGAGCCTCACAGCTCTCCACCAGTACTTGGTGTGCTCCTGCTGGAACCCTGACTCTCTGCTGCTGCTGCTGATGTACCCATCTGATCTTGAATTTTCACAACTCCAAAATACGCAATTTGAGCATGAAGTTAAGTGTCCAAGAGGATATTGCTACTTTTCAAGTGTTTGTGAATGAAGGGTCCTGCATATGTATGGTGATGGAGATACTCAAGTCCCTTGGCAACATCAAGGACCACTTGCAGCTTGCTTGTCCAAGTGGGAAGACCTGAAAATCCTGGAGAGTACTGACTGTGAAGGTGTTGTCACAGGTTTCCACTTGCAATAAACTCATAGACAAGATAAATCTGGTCATGTTGCACATTGCTGCAGCCACCGATGAGTTTCACAAGATTTGTGTGATGTACACCACACAAGTTCTTCATCTCAGCAACAAAATCTGAACCTCCTCCTCACGATCCCTTGTTGTTGTTGTTGTTTTTGAGCACCATGACTGCTACATCCATGCCATGAAGTGAACCCCGAAACACAGAATTGCCCATTTTCTTAGCAGGATGGAAATTCTTTGTTGCCATGCTCAGATCCTTGAGTTTGAAAATGATAGCTCCATCTGACAGCATATCCTTGATGCCTAGCACCTGTTGCTGCTGCGATGATGTCACACTGCAGCTGCTACTGCTAGTGCTGTAATTCACAGAGGAGTCAACTTGTGAGGAGGACTCCTTTGACAAAGTCTGGCTAGAAATCATAGTTGTAGTGGTGGTGGTGGAGGTGGTGGTGCTCATGTTGCTGTTGCTGCTGTTGTCATGATCTGGCAGCTGCCACACTAAAGTTGCCTTAAGCTTACTTCTAAGACCAGCAGTAGTGAAGACCATGAGCTGTTGCTGCTGGTGCTGGGAACATGAGCTTGCTGCTGCTGCTGCTGCAAGACTAGTAGAGTTGCAGGTACTTGATCTTAATGAACAGCAGTTGGGTGCAGCTGCGCTAGTCTGCTGCCGCTGCTGCTTTGAAGGGTTTTTTAAACCCTCCAATTCAATAATGTGCTCAAGTTTGTTGGCAACAATTTCCTGTAGAAATGGAAAAAGAAGAAACATAACAAACCCATTACTGAACAGAGGTTGCCATTAGATAGTAGCCACACCTGTTGCACATCTCATGCAAATGCCTCTGGTAACCCTCCATAAGCACGAGTAGCAAGGCGAGCATCGATGGCCCGAAAATCAAGGGGCCGAGCTACCATACACGCTTCTTACCAGTCCCATGGCCTTTTGGACCACCAATCAAAATAGAAAAAACTTCTCCTTTGTCAGCTTCCACCACATGTCGCAGGACTTTGCAACCATGAAAGCAGCTTCATGATTCAACACGCAGCTGGTATCCAAAGCAACATCTGCGCTAGTTCTATTCTACACCATTCCCTTATCCAATGATAGTAAACATACTGCATCCAACATATAAGCCACACCAGAACCACATCATCACTTTCTACAGCAACAATTGTAGCAGCTGCCTCAAACAGCACACCACCATCTCGTTGAAGACATCTAATGAACCTTTTGCGCTCCTCTGGTCTCGATCCACTGGGATTGCCACTTTTTTTACCTTGAATAAAAGCGACCAGGTACTGATGAGCAAGTTCAGGCCATGTCACCTCATTCACAGGGAGATCACCCCCAAACTCTGAGCCCTGAGAGGAGCAAGAGCTCTGCTCCCTGCCATCACAGGTGGAGGAACACGATAATGATGGTGAGGAGGAGGCCGCTAACGGCAGCAAGTCCTCCTTCTTCACACATTGTTCTTCAGGCAGGAAGACACAAACAACAACCCTCTGCCTTTTCTTGTGCCGCAGCAGCTTGTTGATCCAGCAGCGAGAGTGTGGAGTGTGTAGCAGCCATGACTTGCAGCTTGCCAGTAGTCGTCGCAGCAATAGCAGTAGCAACGGTGCCGGAAGAAGCAGCAGATGGGCACTGCTGCATGTAGCTGGAGAAGGATGAGAGATTGCATCAACGGCTAATTTCAAAACCCAGAAAGCCGCCACTAGCCCTCTCTTCTTAAAAACTCTGAATTTTCCCGCTTAATCCACTTACTGTATCCACACTCTGAATAAGGAAAAAAACCCGTTTCAATCTAAGCAGTCTAAACATTTTTATAAGGTAAAAGTTGCAAAAGTTGGATCGAATACGACAGTCCCTGTCCCTGTGGGCGCAGGGCCCAATAAAGTAGGAGATGCTCCATGATGTTCTTAAAAAATTGGAGATAGCTGGTGAACATTCCTGGAAATGCGAGACCAAGCGAACTCTACATCATTCCGTAGTCTCGACTCTCCCGAGTCTCCACGACCGCCCAGAGCCAGTAAATGGGAGGACCCACCAGCCCACTTACTACCAAACTGGCAAGAACTTAATATATGTGGATAAAGCTGATTTGATGACCACATAAAGCTGATTTGATGACGCTCTATATCTATCTTATCAGATGCATCACGCCAGTTAGTGAAATTTCTCTCTTTTGCAAGCCAACCCAAAAACACATTAGCATAGAGAGGTATGTGCAAGGTATGTGCATCATCATACCCAGGATGGGGGCAAAGGATATCCTTTTTTTATAAAAGTGAGACTTGTTCCGAAACTTTACTAAATCCAACTTGTCCCTTTAAGTCTCTGGCAGCAAACAGAAGTGCAATCTGGCAAAGAGTATTAAAATCCTACCCAAAGTACCAATCTTTTTTTTCTGCAGCACAGTAAAGCAAAGTGATCTAGAAAAAACGTGATGCTCGTGCGAGAATTTAGGGTTTTCAATTGAGAGAGAGAGAGAGAGAGATGCCTGAGAAGAGGCTAAAAAGCTCAACCAAAATCTCCAAAGCAAAAACCCACTGAATCCATTGTGCTTTCTGAAAGCGCAGGACCAACAAAGTGCAACTTGGTGGTGGGGTTCTGTGTTGTTTACTAAAGTGGGACCCTCTCAAAGCGTAAGGGTGAATGGATAACTACTTGAGTGCGTCACGCTTCTTTTGTTTTCTTTGACTTGTGGAGCAGTGGTGGGATTTTAAGTGATTGAGTGTAGGAGGGCGGATTTGTTTGCAGCTTCTGTTTGCAGGATTTTTTTAAGAAGTGGAGATCTGGAGAGAGAAATGCTTGTGGGATAATACTGGTAGTGTTCCATTTTGGGCTAGTGGGTATGATCAGTTGTGGCAGCAACAGGGGATGGGGTACGCGCATGATGGCAGCAGTAGTAGCGGTTGTCCCGCCACAGGCAGCAGGAGGCGTTGCAGCTGTTGTGCCCATGAAAGAGGCAAGCTTCGCACCAAGCAAGGTTCAAAGTCAGCTTGTCCTGATGCGCCATGGTAATAATCAAAGCAACAAACTTGCAGTGCTCTACTATTGTTCTTGTCCTTCTCTTGTTGTTGTTGTTGTTGTTCTCGGTTTCCTTATTGTCCCTTGCTTTCTTTGGAGTTCATCCTGCATCACTTATGTCTCCAAGTTCCTGGAAGAAGACCTTGTTTGAACTTGGATTGACCACCCGATTTTCCAAAGCATATGCTTCGCTCCAGGAGATGCAACAAAAGTTGTCACTTTTACAATCTGGCGGTGATACGCCTTGGTTTATGATGTCATTTACCTACTACATAAGCATACTTAGAAATCTGATCTTTGTACTCTGCTGGGGATTGTTGGAAGCTTGTGAGAATTTCTCTGATTCTATACTTGTTGAGGGTTGTAAGGGCCAGAATTAGAATCAAATCAGAGTACTACTTTGGAAGCTGAATTGTCTTTGCAAAATGCTCCAGAACCTAGAATAACTTCTAAGGAGATGGTGTGGGGTTTCTGACTTTGTTGGATGCAGGTGAAAGTATGTGGAACGATTTGAAGCTCTTCACAGGGTACAAACTCTAAACCTTACCTTAAAACCTGATCCGATTGAGATGTCTATCTGGAGCTTGCAAAAACCTTTTGATATCAAGGTTGGTCCTACTGATGGGATTGAAGGTAGCAATCATTGTCATGTAGGAAACTGACCTCCATCTCTTCTGCAAATTCCTCATCCTGGTTCAAACTCCAAACCTCCTAGGGTCTTATGATGACAGCCTCTTCTCAATTGGTTTGGTTTCTTTGGTTTGTTATAGGGTTAGGTTTTCACAGTAGTGGCACTAGTTAGAGGTTTTATTGGTTTTATAATTCGTCTGGGATGCACAACTTTGTTATACTTTTGATGATGAGGTTGTGAATTGGTTTGAACCAAAGTAAGAAATGAATTATGCTTTTGCTTATGAGGTTGTGTATTGGTTTGGATCAAAGCAAACATTGAACTCCAGTTTTTGCTCATGTTGCATGATTTTTGCAGGGATGTTGATATTCCACTCACAGAGAAGGGAGTAATGGATGCCCTTGCAGGAGGGCGTGCTATCAGTAAAATTGATTTTGATATTATCTTTACCAGTCGACTTGTGCGCTCCAAACAAACTGCTCTCATAGCCATGACCCAGGTGAGGACTTCTTTTTGCAGTACTTCAGGTTTGAGTGTCTGCCGCTTTTGATTATTGAAAGAGCATTTTATGATTTCTGCAAACTGGGTAGTTAGTAAACTTGTTTTTCAGCAATACATGTATGTGTGTAACATGAAAAGAGTTTTAGGAGTTACTGCATCATCATCAGAAGATAATTTAGGGTTGAGAGCTGTGTTTCTGGCTGGTTAGTTGTGTTCTTGTAGTGTGCTAATGTGTCTTAGTTTTGGTATTGCAGAGCAGTTTCAAGAAGGTACCGGTGCTTGTGCGGGGTGGCTTCTATGGCAAAGGTAAGACTGGTGATGAAAACCGTATCCGGCTGAGGGATGCAGCGGCAAAGGCGTTAGAGACAGCATCATGTCGAATGGTGCCTGTATATGCTGACCCTGCTCTAAATGAGCGCTGCTATGGTGATCTGCAGGTAAACAAATGTATATATTCTGCATGTCAATTCAGATTTGGAGGCAGATTCTTAATCCCGAATACAAACAAGGTTGGACAAGCATGCCTAAGTGAAGAGTGTTGTGTTGAAAATCAAGTCAAAGATTCTGTAACTTGTTCTTCTGACAGGGTATGAGCAAAGAAGCAGCTGCTCATGAGTTTGGGGAGGAGACAGTGACCAAGTGGCGTAGAAGTGCTGACACTCGACCTCCAAAAGGAGAGAGCTTGCAAGTGAGATTCATTGCTCCGTGCTGAGCACTGCCTCTTGCCAATGTGGTGCATGGGGTCTTCTGTGGTTTCCATGATTAGTTGTTCTGGATCTGCAACCCTGTGAAAATGGACCACCATCTTTTGCCAATGTGACATATGGTCCCTTTATGACTTTCATGATTAATTGTTCTTGATCTGCAACTCTATGAAAGTGATGTCAATTGTCAGGTATACTCTAAGGAGATGACTTATGATCTCTTTGCAGGATACATATGGCAGGACTGTTGGGTTCTTTAATTCGACTATTGAGCCTCGCTTGAAAGAGAGCCGTAATGTACTCCTTGTTGCACATGGAAATGTGTTGCGTTGTATAATCTCCCATCTTTCAGGCCTCTCTGAACTTGAGATGCTACGCCTACAGGTGTGCTCCTTCTCTTGGTATAAAAGCTCATCAATTTCTTGCAAATCCTAACTTCCAACTACCATGACAAATTTCACCTACATTTTCGAGCATGAGAAATGCTGGAGCTTGGGACTCTATTACCACAATAACATCCAGATGAATAAAAAGTTCCACTGTTTAAAGGATGAAAGTGTATCAGTAGTGTGTGAAGACTAATCCTGCATGGTACTACAGTAAAATAGATTCTGCCTTCATTAAGGTACCAAGAATTCTGTAATCAGAAAGTAATGTGTCATGCATGTCTCTCAAACATTAGTTGAAGACCAAATGACTTTTTGTGGTTTGAACATGACCCAGAGTCCAGACTGCTTTCTCAGTTGTTTTGATCAGAGAAGGTTTGCGTTGTGGCAATTGTCTGTTTGAATGTATCCCCTCTTGAGCTATGCAAAGAGGCTGGTTGGGTTATTGAATTGAACCACCCCTTTGTTTGTGCAGGTTTTAACAGCATTACCATATGCGTATGCATACAATGGAAGTATTTTTGCTGAATGTTGTGTTCTTCCAACTGTAGATCAAGGCCATACACCACGCCAAGACCTTCCACTGGGTATCACCTCTGGATTGAAGAAGGGAGAAATCGACTCCCTGATATAGTCAATTTCTCTTCATTTACCTATTTTTACAATCAAATGAGTTTAGATTATATATATCTCTCCATAGCCTTCACAGGCCTCCTGTTTGCAACTGGTACTTCAATGAGGGAGTGCTGTAGAGGAGAGTGACAAGTAGGACACATACATCAGAGTTTGTGATGGATAGAAACTGGCCCCTCTCTCAAATTATGATTTGTTTGGAAACAAGAAGCATGGCTGTGTTCCCTCATGATTTTTGTTCTCTTCTTCTCTTCTCAACTCAACTCCTTGTACTTCTGCCTGTGAGCTCCTTTCCCCTGCTACCACCACTAATAGCTGAGAACCTCAAAGGAATTGCAAACAACAAGTTCTCTCTCTGAACTATGAGCTAAATAATCTTGCTGCTCTTAACCCCTAATTCTCATGGAAGATTGCCTTGAGGGATGTACTTGAAATTTGGCTTGAAACATGGCAACTAGGATGCTGAAAGTGATCTGGCACCCAGCTGAAGAAACTGGGTCTGTCTTCTTGTTCACTTGCACTGGATTTGTAGGACTCAATTTCGTGGGATGACCTTTCACTGCAGTCTTCTTCAATGTGATATCCTATTTTCCTGCCAACCATAAGAGGTTGAATTTCTTCAAAGGACATACAAAAATGTTGAACAGTATAAGCGATTTCCCTAACTGTCAACCCAACTCCATCTCTGCCAAGTGCCAACCAGCATTGTGGGAAAATTGGGGTGGAATTTATGAAAATTCCTCAGATTGTCTTTTCTTCCCCTTCACCATCTGTTGGACTGAAAAAGAGCCAACAAGGGGAAATTGATTGCCAGAGAATTGATGAAAAAACAGGAAACCTAAAGTAAAAGATGGAGAGAATAATGTGTGTTTTTAATAAATGGCAAGTGAGTGGGAAAAAAGCCCATAACTTCTTCATAGAAAAGTGTAGACAAGGAGTATCCGTGGCAATGTCCATAGCTAGCTTTCATGCAGATCCTCTCAGCTAGAACTTTTGGATCAAAGTGGTGCCTACTCTCTATCAAGAGAGCTATTTTGGCTTATGCACTGAAACATTGCAAATTCCCCTCTCTGCGTTTTCGTAAATGGTTTTTGTGTCATGTTCAGGCACTTTTGCAAGCGTTTTCCCAGGCGGGATAGGTAGTTTTTTAGTGTCATTTTAAAAAATCAACAACTCCTAATGCAATTGAAATGTGAATCGGGGGTTTTAAAACCACAATGCGATTGAAGTGTGAATCTTGGGTTTGAAAACCACAATCTTATATATTAAAGCTACAGTGTCTATCTGTCTGTCCGAGCAGTTTCCAGGCACTGCCCAGACAAACAGGCCGACACCACTATGGTGTCACACTTGGTGCCCGGACCTTTGTTTTTTGTGATAATTATTACCCAACTGACAGGGGGGGTCAGCAGGGGGGGCCACCCGTGCAAGGGGGGGAGCCAGCATGGGTGGCGGGGACCAGTAGGGGGGGACAGGCGAGGAAGGACCGGGCGAGGGGAGGCCAGCACGGGCCAAGGGGGGGCACGGGCGAAAAAAGACCGAGCGAGGAAAGCTCGACGGGTGCATTATGCACTAGGTTCACACTAGTGCAATTGAAATGTGGAACTTGGTTTTAAAACTGCTTAGGCTTTGGAAAACAGGCCCTGGAGAGCCCTTTGGCCACTTAACTGAACAGTGGGTCACCCTGCCCCAATCTCCAAATTACTGGCCTTTTCATTCGTACATAACCTTGTAACAGAAGCCTCCCATAGGTCACACCACCAAGTTAATATATCTTCTGGCCAAAATTTCTTATGATCCTTTCTACACTTTACAAAAAAATGGGTCCTCTCCCTTCGAAGTTAGCCCACGGTAGTAGCATAAGCTTGCATAGCCTAGCCTTCAGAAGTTACCCAGTGTCCTTGACAAAATGTGCTTTTGTTTCACGGAGATCCATTCCAATGTCCACAAGTCGCTAGTTCTGATGTGAACATTCAGTTCTAGATTGGAAGAATTTAAAAAAATTTGATGAGAGCCCTAGTTCCGTTCCTGTTTAATTTTGTAATGGAAAGTTTGGGCCAGAGTGAATTAACAGCCACCAATGCACCAGTTGGCCGTTCTGTCCACTGGATGGGTTGCGTTTTTTCATTTGGCGCCGGATGGGGTTCATGACAGTCCATTTCTTTTTGCTGCTGAC
>Ga0116231_10013810_pt1 | contig 11143 bp, 7 predicted proteins | sample S1TSphgellanicum_2_FD_89695 | JGI IMG/M metagenome (GOLD analysis project Ga0116231, IMG submission 89695) | Host-associated microbial communities from peat moss isolated from Minnesota, USA - S1T2_Fd - Sphagnum magellanicum MG | ecosystem: Host-associated > Plants > Peat moss > Unclassified...
GAGGCGACTAGCTATGGCGAAGAGGAAAAGACTGCGGTACCAGCAGCTGCAGCTGATGAGCAGCCAAGCAGCCAAGTAACCGATGGAACTGACGTTGCTGAAACTCCTGCTGCTGAAGAGAAGTCGACCGGGACTCAGACCGAGACCAATCCTGTTGTTGATGGTGATACGCCAACACCCACAACAACCCCTGCAACTCCACCAACTACAAACACAAGTAAAGAGCTTACTAGATCTCAATGTCCTGCTCCTTGTTTGTTTTCAGCTGTTGAGTTTGCACACTTGTGAAATTCGAACTATGTCACTTGAGGATTCTTTCTGATTCATTTGTTTTTCTGGGTGCTCATGATGCTTACACATGTTCATGAATTTTGAGTGGTGTCAATCTTCTTCTATGCAGCTGAAGAAGAAGAAGAGCACCCCAAGAAGGAAGGCTTCTTTTCTAAGTTCAAGGACACAGTCACCTTCCATCATCATCCTAAATCTGCTGAGACCGACGAGGAAGGCTTCTTTGCTAAGCTCAAGGACAAAGTCACCTTCCACCATCATCACCATCCTCCTAAATCTGTGGAGGAGGAGAACAACACTAGTAGTGCACCTGATTCTTAGATCCTAACTGTGGGCAGTAAACTTGTGGGAAGAATGATCAGAATTTAATTCAAGAATAAATTATACATCTCCACTTTCCAGCTACAAAGATTTTCAATAGTAGACCACATCTGCAGATTGCAATCTGATAAGTCTGCTCTGATTTCTGCAATGCCACAGCAATCTGCAATTTTGCATTGTAAAATGTGTACAATCTCTACAATGTTGTAATTAAGGACTCGATCATAGTGATCAGATGTGCATCAGGTTTCTTAGGTTTCTGTCCAAGTTCACAAGAATATTGCATTGGTTCAAAGACATGCTTGAGAGCTGCACAAGTTTCATTGGAAATGTGAAAGCACAGTTCACCCTCCGCCCACTTCAAAAAGACTTTTTGCAGTAGTTTGGAAATGGGATTGCAGAGCTTCACAAATTGCACACACCAGCATGACTTTCAGTATTTCAGTAAAGGCAAAGACTGCTGCTGGTGTAGAGCATGAGAGCTCCATGAATGGCCTATTTCTGGATCTGATGTTGATGGTGTTGTGACTGCTGCCAATGGTTGATCTGTTTTTGATGCTGGGTGCTTTTGCCATGGTGAGAACCTCTGATAAGCCGCTGGGCTTAGCTGCGTTGTGCCAGCAGGTGTAAAAAGTACTTGACTGCCTATCACCAGGATGTCACCTCGGCCATACCACTGTCCGTTTAGCACATTGTTTGTTTTCAATGTCCTGGCTTCCTGCACACAGACCAATCATGGAGTCTCAATGAGATTCGGAAGGATCAATACCAGGACTCCATTGCTTGAAGAAGATCCTCCCTTCAGCACATTTGGCATGACATTTCTAGTAAAATGACTTGGATGCAAGTGCATAGACTGAAAACAAAACACCCTTAACAACTTTCTTTCAAAACAGGACAAATGAATGCAGCAGGAAACACTTAGTTGTATACCTGACACAGGGAGCAGCAGCCACACATGATGTGATACAAGTGGTCGTCTATTGAGCTCACTGTATCACCACCTTCACTGCCCTGCATGTTCACCAAACTCTTTGTGATATTCACATGATTATGGGTGGGGCAAGGGGAAATAACTCTGCATGTGGTAGAGACACTGGTAGAGGCCTACATACTGGGTGTGGGTGGATTTGCTCTAAAGGCTTTCAAAACAAAAACCTTTTGACACCAAAACATTCAGAAACTGAAATGGTGGAAAGTTGCTGGGAGAGGAGCAAAGGTTACAGTGGGAAAATAAAAACTCACAATTATGTTAAACCTTTTCCGAATGCGAACTCTGTAGTGGCCAGCATACATGGCCATCAGCAGCAATATGCTCAATGTGCCATAGATGAACCAAGAAGAACCTGTGCACAAAAACATGACATAGAATGACACTGCTCCTATAGAGAGCAGCAATAAGATTCCACCCTGCCACAATGCACAAAACTTCCAATTCAGAACAGATCTCAGTTACAATTGCTCCATCTCTTCCTGAATTCCTCTTCTTCACCTGGAGCTCCAGACTTACAAACTCAGACAATTAATAACATCTGATTTGTCATCTTGTTCCAATATCCGTCTATTCATGAATTCTTTGCTGAGCTCCACAAGGCTCACAAACTCTTGTTCCAATATCCATCTCTTTCTGAATTCTTCTTTGCATGCTACAAGAACTCACAAACTCAGACTAGAATATCATCATCACATCTTGTTACAATATCAATTTTCTCTTCCTAAATTCTTCAGCAGTGGTAGTAGCAGCTGTGGAACTTGCTCACTCACAAACTCAGGCTTTGTAAACGAAAAGGCAACTTGAGTAGGGAACTTACTTGTCCCCAGCTTGTTCCAAAGCCTGACCTCTCCATGTTTGTGCCAAACGTCGCACATGGACAACTGCAGCATTTGCAAAAAAACCATCAATGCCCTTCTTTGAAAGTTTTTTGTGAGCAGAGATGAGATTTTTTCACTTCCGAGCAGAAGAAGTCAAGGAGAAGCAAAACTACCCATTCAAAAACAGAGCAAGGGCTTGCACCCCAACATTTAGTGTTTTAGAGCAAACCCAAAAAATCTCTTCCTGCACAATTGAAGAGCTACAATGGACTGTTGATGGAGATGAACAATAGTTCTAGAAAAACTTGAGAAGGAAAGTTTTTTACCAAGCAGTTTGAATGGTGACATCCGAGTGGTCCCTGATTTCGAACAAACCTCCTTCCCATAGCCTCTGCAATCCGCCTGCAGTACTTCTTCCTCCGTTTGCTGGCACGGTTATGTCCACCGTTGTCACTGGAAGAAGCTGCTCCGGCACACGCTCTCTCCTTCCTGATGCTCTCTCCACTTCTCCTCCACTCCTGGACCTATTATTATCTGTGGAGAACGCATCTTCTTCTTCTTTCTCTACAAAACAGAAGTCTACCTCTGATGGTGATGGATGCACCTCTGGAAGCTGATCCAGGAAGTGGGTACCACGAGTCTCTTCTGCAGGAGGAGCCATGTGAAAGAGGAGCAAATAAAAAAAGCAAAAGAAATCTCACCGCCCAAACCAAATAACCCTCCCAAAGCTTCTCTTCTCTGCACTGAATGAGGTTTTCCCTAGTTATGCACGAGAGCTTGGACTTCAAGAAGAGAGCGTCCCGTTGGAAAACTCCGAGACTTCGCCAGCTACAAGCTTCATGTGGCCACCCACTGTGGGCATTGTGAAAATTTGCTTCAGAAATATTTGGGTCGCTTTTCCTTGCGCAACAACACCTCCTCTTGCACACTTCTCTGACATGGTCTCTCTCCTCCTCAGTCTCGAGCACCAGGAAACGGGGTCTTTCCCACAAAATCTCACACTTGAGAACCCCAGAAAACAAAGACCCACACAAAAGTCACAAGGAAGATGACAGCAGCAAGAAGCCAGAAAAAAATCCAACTGCAAGACTTTTACACCAAATGCTTAGCCAAAAAAAAAAGCAATCACCTTAAGGCTCGAACGCAACAACAACATCACCAAAAAACTTCACGAGAAGAAACTCGGAGAAAAAACCAGCAAATGCTTAGCCAAGCAAACAAAATAAAAATCTCACTATGAGTCAAGGCAACAACAACAACAAGAGCTTCACGAGAAGAAACTCGGAGAAGAAAAAAACACTAAAAAAAATGAATGCGAAACACCACAAAAACGAATGCAACAAACGAAAATAGCAAGCTTGAAAGCAAAAACAGCAGCTGCAAGTTTTACAGCTTCAAATGCTTAGAAGCCAAGCAAAATTTTTTTGAAAAAAATAAAATCCCACTATGACTCAAAACAACAACGAGAATGAAGATCCCCAAACACCCAACTTTCCCAAATTCGTTCAAAAATCGCAGAAACGCAACAAACACACACAAGAGCAGCGAAGATTGTTCTTCGACGACGACGACGAAGGAGAGAAGACGAAGAATTATACTATACGTGTACAGTATTGTACAAAGGGAATCGGAGATTAATACGGAAACAGTAGATTAATACACTACGTTGTAGATACATAACGTATATACGTATAATTCTGATCCGATGACCTGCTGATTTTAAACAGGTACAGAAAGTGGGCGGTTTTATATGACCATTTAAAGAAATAATAAATAAAAATAGTTATAGCGACGAGCCCTCAAGTAGTTAGGTCCACTGGCGAGGATCTTAGTTGTGGCTAATTAATTTAATTATTTTTATTTCGAAAAATGGGCGAAAAAATCCCTAAAATTTATAAATTTAGCATACTTTTTTTTCATTTTGTGATTAATTTTTTTTTTTCCTGGGCAGCTTGGTAGCCTATTGGACGGGCCTAGTATTAAGGCTAGTTCCACCTGGGAATACTGTTGTGTCAGGTAAGTAGGGTTTAAGGTTTAGGGTTTACTTGACTCCCATTTGGTGAAGAGGTGACAACTAACATGGGCTAGTGGTGACAACAAGTTGTTGAAGGTCGGGGTGGCTGAATCCCGACCATAGGGTTTAAGGTTTAGGGTTTACTTGACTCCCATTTGGTGAACAGGTGACAACTAACATGGCCTAGTCGTGACAACAAGTTGTTGAAGGTGAGGGCGGCCGAATCCCAACCAACCCACAAAAGCTTGCAAGGTAGCCATGAATCCCAACAACTTGGGCCGGCCGACAAGGCAATAGTGAACCAGCACCCACCAGCACACCATCCACTGGATGCCTGTTACTACTCAGTTGTCGATGAAACCTCAACTGAGTTAATATTTGGTTTCACCTTGGTAACCACTTCTGTAGGAAATAGGTCTCATACATAGGTACGTAGGTAAGAAAAATAGGTAACTACGAGTTAAGTAGATGGTTTATACATATATGTAAAAGCTGTTTTTACTACCTACCTACTAACAACCTGATTGTAGGTAATTCTAGGTAAAGCAGGCCCAAAGACAGGGTCAAGACAGGGTGACTTTACAGATAACTATAATAGCCCAAGTTGTGCTTCCATTTTAGGGGGAAATTCTAGGTAAAGCAGGCCCAAAGACAGGGTGACTTTACGGCTAACTATAATAGCCCCAGTTGCTTCCCATTTTAGGGAAAAATTCTAGGTAAAGCAGGCCCAAAGACAGGGTGAAGACAGGGTGACTTTACGGATAACTATAATAGCCCAAGTTGGTTCCATTTCAGGGGATCCAAGGATCAGAATTTATCTTTATGATCTTTAAGGGGTTAATGATGGGTCAGAACTATCAATGTTGGAAATAGGCAATTAGCTCCAAAAGAGTAAAAGAACACCAAAGCTTTGTATGTGTATGTGTATTTTTTTTCCCTCAATTTTGCAATGTTGTCACACTAGCTATCATCCACAAGGAGATTTAGCCATGTTTGGCTATAGACCAGCTATGAAAGTAGGTTTTATTTATTCATGTAATGTTAAAAGGAGATTTATCTATTTATACAACTCTATGTATGTTCATTTTAAAAACTTTATGGTTCCCGGTTAGGGTTTCAGATTTTAGGGTGAACCCACTCGCCTTGCAAATTACAAGGCACCTTTTCACAAATCCCTGGGACCTAAAAGGGTGGGGGAAAAGGGTTTCTAATTGGACTACCAATTGAGGGTTGCAATACCATTTCAACTCTTGGATGGTGGGAATAAAGCCGACTTTAGATGGGGGTCCATGGTTCAAATTCCTAAGAACCAATTTGGACTCATTTGAAGCAAATTGAATCCTTGAGTTGGATCGTGCCTCTTGGACCCTAGCTAACATCTTGGTTCTCCAAATCATGAGCTCCCCTTTGAACTTTTTTTTTTTGGGGGTCTGAACCAATTGATTTTCCCTCCAAAATGGTGCCATAGAGGTTTAGCCTTGATTTGCCATTTTTTGGTCTTGGATCCTCATCTAAAGGCCATGGGTCCAATTTATAGCTCTCAGTCAATAGAGTTTCTGTATTTCATTGGACCAAGGACCTTAGACGCTCATCTGAAGTGGCCCTAAGACTTCTCTTTCAGAAAATCAATGTCAATTACCATCAAGTGTCAATATATGTTGAAATAAAATTTGTTTCCCTTTGAAAAATCTAAAATCTTGGGTAAATTAATTGTGATTAGCAAATCTAGGTAGATGAAATTGAACATCTACTAGTCACTTAATTAAAGTATTCATCTCAAAGAGAGACAATAATGTAGTTCCTCTTTTTTATTGGAAGCTCAAATCCATGTGTGCATTTTTTTTTAGTTTCAAAATGAAAGTTTGTGAGTCAAATAGGTTTTTCTTTTGAAACGGCTTTAAGTGTAGGGTAAGGACCAAGAAGAAAGACGGGGTAATCATTCATGGAGTTATTGGACATTTTCACAAGCTAGTTAAGCATAATCTTTCCACCCAAAGTTGCTTCCCACAGATGTTGAATAACCTAAAGTTTTTATTCACAGCTTTGGGTACATGGACATCCCAGTGTATAATTCCAAGTAAGAACTACTGGTTAGCTTGCCAATTATATATAAATTTAGTAGGGTTCAAAACATAAATAAGTTATTTATTTTCTATTTTAAATTTTTTTGCTATTTGTGTTTAAAGATGATAACCTACTTGGATGGTAATTGGGTTATCAATGTAGGGTTATTAGATTTTTGATAAAATATTAGGCAGTTATCAATTACAAAAATAAAAAATCCCTACTGGTAGGTAATACTCAAGCCGATACCTTTATTGATAACTGAATAGACTTCTTTCAATAAACGACCAATACAAGTATATACCTAGTTTAGTTATGGATTTCAAATATGTTGATTAGTAAGCCAGTCCTTGGGCTGAACTGTGTATGGAACAAGAGGCATGGATAAATTCATGTAAGGCTATCATCATTCACTTTCTTAGGTGACCGACCAACTATAATTGCACCATATTGAAACTCCCGAAGAGCTTCTTGTAGATAGATGGGAAAAGGTCTCGATAAATCTTTTACTCCACACCCCCTTTACTTATCATTGTTTAGAGAATCCTTTGAGTGTTTTCTCATTGGAGGTGGAGCCACATAAAAAAATACGCCAACAAATTGTTAGGTCATATTCCCTCTTAGAATTGAGACTAATTCTCACTCACTAAAAATCAGAGACATTTAGCATAAAAATATGCTAACAGATTGTTAGTTACTTCATATTCTCTCTTAGAATGGAGACTAATTCTCACTCACTGTAAATCAGACATTTAGCATAATCGTATGCTAACAAATTGTTAGGTCATATTCTCTCTTAGAATCCAGACTAATTCTCACTCACCGCAACTCAGACATTTAGCACTTGCTTTGGGATTCTGTACAAGGTGGTTGTTAGAAGGAATGCATTTTCAGAATAAAAAATTAAAAAAAAGAAAAAAATTATATAAAAAAAAAGACCCAAAATTAACCTAATCCTCTCACATGTCAATCACACATTTTCCAAATTGAACCCCTGAATTGTATCTCGAGCCTTTAAACACACTCATTGTACCTTTCAAAATCCACGGTTTTTTTTAATGTCAAGAAGGTTTGAATTCAAAGTGCAATTTGCTTCAAATTGGTCCCTGGGATTTTGGTCCCTGGACCCTTGTCTAAAGTGGCCCTAAAATTACAAGTTCATAGAAATTTTCTACCCTAAAAGTGGTTGGGCAGTACTAAATTGGCCCAACACAATCCCAGTTCACAAATTCACACAAGTATAGTAGTAGCATCACACAAAAATCAGTGACCTAAAAACTCTCAAAACTAAAAAGTTAAAGAAGCTCAAAAGGCTTTATAAAAGGTCAAAAAGCTTCTATAAGCTTAGAACCTCATTGACATTGAATTGCATTTCAACAACAAAATAAATCACTAAAACCAAATAAATGACAGTTTTGAGGTTTATTTTTCACCTTAAAAAAAAAAAAGAAATTCACCACAACTAGGTAAGTTGCTGGTTATAGCAGGACTTCTGAGAAAATGCTAAAATACATTTTTAAAAAAAAAAACCCACAAACAAAAAAATTTTTAGGGATCCTAATAAAATTAATTTTTCAAAAAAATGGGGAAAAAAAAAAAAAAAAAAAACCTTGTTCCTGGTAGATAGTCTTCTATTGTTCAATGATAAAGATTGTGAAACAAAACTTGAATTTATTTATGTGAAATATGTTGATGGGTAGAGGTTTAGTAAATTTGCATGGGGTCAATATTCTAATATATCTAAAATATGAATACTATTAAGATGAATTGATGCATACATAATAGAACATGGATGAAAGAGATGTTTTGAACTCTAATTCTCTACACATGCTAAGAATCACACTTGCTTTAGAATGTGTAAACTTTGAATCCAATTATTCATTTTGGAATCCATATGTGAATGAGTAAATTGGGTCATATTTCTAACCGAGGCTTTGAGTAAAGATAAAATGGGTGTAAAAGACTTAAGCTCTTAGAGATTAATTTGCATAGGAAACTTGAATTTGATTCATTAGTTGATGTTTGATAATTGAGCATGACCAATCAAGCAAGCTTCATGATCTATATATTATGAAGGCTTGCATCAAACACTTGTAGGGCTGGAACATGCAGCCCTTGGGATGGATGAAGTCAATAGGATAGAACCCACTATTAGGGAGTGTGTTGCTCACATGCCCATAAAGCACTTCGAGGAATTTCTTAGAGTACCTAAAGGGCACCTTATGTCCATGAACATTCCTCCTAGAAAAGAGGAGGGATCTTACACCTTAAGTAGGTGCAAGATCTCTCCCACACTCAAGGAGTAGGTGTAGGAACCTTCTCACTCTTACACCACATGGTCTACCTATGTTTAAGTTCATAATAGCAAATTTGCCTATGCTTTATGATGTGTAAAGCCCATGAGTAAGGGTCATTCCCAAGAATGCAAGGTCAGATGCAACTACCGTCCTCTCATTCTAGGCCCCATGCTTTGGGAATATCCCCACTCTAGGGTTTTATTTCCCTCTTTGGTAGTAGGTAAAATTTACTATTAATGTAATGTTCTCGTCTTTTCAATCAATGTTTTTTATTTTGAACTTTTTCAATTTGCTTGAATGGTGACATATCCAAGGATAATATAACAAATGTGGCTATTTTCTAGTAGTCAAGGAGTAAAATTAGGTGGCAACAAATTTTTTTTATGGGGTTGTTTTGAAGGAATAGATTTTTTGCTTGGCTTAGAAATATTTTTAAATGGGGATGTTTTTTCTTCATGTCTAGAGGAGACCATTTCTTTTGTTGACTCAAATTATTGCCTATTTGAAGAAAATTATGAGAGGTTTTTAGCAACACACAAAAGTTGCAAAACACACATATTAGAGCCAAGAGAACACAAATTAATTCACATAGGTGAGGTTACAAAACAAACAAAAACACATGCAATTATGGAGGAATTGAACCTTAGCCCTAAGTAGGATTTTGCCCTTTGCAATAGAATTGATTTGCATGCTACCTACAACTAAGTACATTGCTCAAAAATGAAACTATGAGTTTTTAATTCTTGTGTTGTGTCATTCAAACTTTTTCATTCTTGGAACTTGCAAGCCACATATTTGGGCTAAGTGTGCTTAAAACATTAATAGAAAACAATAACAAAAGTCAGGGCATAAAAAAAACAAGCATAATAAATTTTTTTAAAAAAAAGTTGAAGGAGGTAGATTCTACAAATGAACATTGAACAATAACAAAATTTCAAGTTTCAATTTGCATTGTAATCATCGTAGAATCACTAAATGATAAGACTTGTTAACTTAAAATATTTAGGGATCTTTTTCATAAGCAAGGTTGAACTTGAAAGATTTAATCACAACTTGGTAATATAATTCACATCATGAGTTTTTTTATGGGCTTCTTGGAATTGTTTGACATGGTGAATTTGAATAATGATGCTTGTAAGTTGAAATTGTATGAAATTAATATTCCTAACAATGCCACACCTCCCACTTTCTTGGGTAGGCAAAAAATTGCCCCTAACAAACATCCAAGTGCAACAAATTGAAAGATTTTACAACATTGAATTGCTTCCAATACTAAAAGAAATTAAATCCCAAAGCATCCACAAACACTTGAATTGGAAATCAAGCTTCAAGCTCAACAACTAAAGCCTTATGGCTTGCAAGGATTGCAACTTCATATTTGCTACCACTCTATTACACATAGGTTCCCTAGTTACATGAACTATGGTCCCATCATACTAATTGTGATGTTTGGACCAAATAGCTTAACAATTCATCTCAACTGTGGAATGGTCAATCTTGGTAGAAAGGTCCATAATGCACACATCATAAGAGCCTAAGGCTTCTAACTTTTGCAAAACAATTAAATGGAAGAAATTGGGAAAACATAAAACAATTTTTGAGGTCAAAATACAAGACATGTATTGTACCTTCACACATTTTCATTTTTGCAATGAAATCACATATAAACATCACATAGATGGCTTAACTTGATTAATAAATGCACCATTTGAAGCAAAGGAATCAATTAGGTAAGAGCCAACATAACCTCCATATTGAACAATTCAAGGTTGACAACAACTTTTGGCTCACTTGGAAAATCAATTGCCATCTTCATAAGCAAGAGCTTCTTCTCCTTGAATGTCCATGACCCTTTTTCCTAGGCATAACATGCTTATTTAAATGAGTCTTGATGTGTTGCCCTTGGCTTGCAACAATTTTGCAAATTTTTAAAATTCAATATGAAGCATTTGAACTTTTGCAAAGATAAATGTGTAGTGATTGTAAGCTTGACACCATTGCATGCTTGTTCAATGTTTGAATTACAAAGTTAGTGCATCATGCCATGCAATGGACACCCAGTAGAAATGAGGCATACTTTTCTTGTAGTTGCATAATTACCCCAATTTATATCCCCTAGAGAATGCCCACTCCATCAACCCCAAAACTCACCAAGCACCTTACTAATCCTTCCCACGTTAGGCCACCATTGATAATTAGTAATTTGTCCCTCAAGCTTGAACTATAACATATGTTGTAAAACATAAGATTATCCACAACCAAAATAAAAAAAAAAAAACAAAAACAAAATAAACTAAAATACAGAAGTTAACCACATATATATTTAATATATATAATAAAAATTTTA
>Ga0116231_10013811_pt1 | contig 11142 bp, 8 predicted proteins | sample S1TSphgellanicum_2_FD_89695 | JGI IMG/M metagenome (GOLD analysis project Ga0116231, IMG submission 89695) | Host-associated microbial communities from peat moss isolated from Minnesota, USA - S1T2_Fd - Sphagnum magellanicum MG | ecosystem: Host-associated > Plants > Peat moss > Unclassified...
AAAAAAAAAAAAAAAAAAAAAAAAAAAAAATAAAAAAAAAAAAAAAAAATTTATTTAAAAAAAACAAAAAAAAAAAAAAAAAAAAAAAAAAAATATATATATATATATATATATATATATATATATATATATATATATATGTTTTCTTAAAAAGAAAAAAACATCTTGGTGGAGGCAACAAACCTTTACTACAATTAAGAGCTCATGGTGATGGCAACAAACCTCTACTACCATTGTTGGTTTACAAAGGTTGGATCGTATGGGACTCACCTCTTTTAATTGCTCTTCCTCTTCATCTTTCTTTTTTCCTAGTTACTCTTCATGTTGCTCTTGCTTTTTGTTTCTTTGTTGCTCTTGCTTTTTGCTTTTTTGTTGCTCTTGTCCTCCTCTTCCACAGCTCCACACACACACACAATTCAAAACATACATGTATAGACAAAAAAAAACACAGAATCAAAAGAGCAAAGAGACCACAAAAACTTCAAATAAAAATGCAAAATAAAAAGAAAAAAAGAGAAAAAAAAACAAAGAGGTCACAAAGGCCTCAAATAAATAAATAAATAAGAAGTAAAACCAAAGCAAAAAAATGAAATGATCCCAAAGAAAAAAGAAAAAATTATGAACAAGAAAAGGGATGGGAAAAAGGAAGAAAAGGGAAGAGCAGGAGGTAAGGGGTAGGTGGGGAGGGGGTGGGAAAAAAGAAAAAAAATTGACAATTAAAGGTTAGGGTGTGAGGAAAAAAAAACTATGAAGCTAAAACCCTATCCTAGGGTTGGGTTGGATTTCATCCCATCCAAAAAATTTCAAAATGGGATTTTTTAAATGGTGCACTGGTGGGTGTTGGGTCACTCAAGCCATTGCATCAGAAATTTTTTAATTGTATTGAACAAGTTGCAACGAACATAATTTTCTCATATTGTAGCCTAGGTTAACTACATACCTAATAAACCTATGTAGCCTAAATTAACTACAAACCTAGTAGGCCTAAATAAATTAGGTTAAACTACATACCTACCTAGGAAGCCTAGGTGGTCTAAGTTAAGCTACCTACCTTGTAAGCCTAGGTGGCTTAAATTCGACTACTTATCTAGTAGATAGGCTTAGGTCGCCTAGGCTACTAACCTAGTTAATAAAATAGGCTACCTATAGGTAATTAATAAAAATAATTAAAAATAATTGATGAATTACTATAATTATAGATAAATAAATAATATCAATGAATAATAATTGATTATTTCCTAGGAATTAATAAATATTAAATATTAAACATTAAATAATAATAATTTAATTTTTTAAAAAATTAATCACTGGCTATTGATTATTTACTTTGAATTAATAATTATCAATAATTATATTAAAAATTATTATTAACTAAAAATTTAGTTTAAAATAATCACATATCAATAATTATTTACAATTATATATTGACTATTATTAATTACTATAAATTACTATCAAATATTAGCCAAAACATTAGATAAAATTGATAATTCAATAATAATAATTAATTAATTAACAAGTTGATGGATAAATTAATTATCGGTTATTAATTGACATTTATTTGGTGACTCATTAATTATATAAATATGAATCATAAATTATTGAATATTAAATATCAATTATTAAATATTAATTAATTAATGTAATAAATTTAAATACCTACATGTGCCTAAAGGTAACATGTAAGTAGCCTATTAAATTTTATAATATGCTTAACCTAGGGCCTATTAGCTATGAACTTAGGTTTGGTATGTACCTTATGCAAAATAAATTTATAAGTTAAATAACCAAATTAGTATGGTTGATTTGACTAAGTGTCAAATCATAATGGCCAATTTGATTATTTGTAAATCACAACGGCCATTAAATATGGTCAATTTGATTAAACCATAGTCATCTTGATAGACCTTTAACCTTTTTGACTAGATGTTTGGTTTGTCACATGGTTAAAAAGGTCACTTTAGCCAAATTTCTCAATAAACATAACTCGTGTCTTTCATGCCCAAGGCCTTTGGTCAAAACAACCATCCCCTTTGGTCAATGTGGGCATTTCAGTCAAGTTGGAACTTTTAAAAAATCATATTTTCTTGTAATGCATCCACCTACCTATAACCTATCAACCTACGTACGTATTAATACCAACCCTTTTAACATTTTAATCCATCTATTGATCCAAATGTATAATTTAATTAGTCACAATAGCTATCTAATCGTGTTTTCATGAAAATGTAACTATATTTATTTATTTATTTATTATTTGTGAAGATGGTTGCACCAATAACAAAAAAATTGGCATTTACAAGCTCAATAGTACAAATAATAATTGCAAAAATAACTTGATTATCATTTGTTATTGGATGTAATCAACTATGGTTGACATGAACCCACTTTTCATCCACCTTTGCATCCAAAATGCACAACAATCACCACAAATGTTTACATTTGCAATTACAAATTAATATTGTGCCAAAATTCAATTCCACTTGCGATAAGAAATGTTTGCAACTTGGGAACATGTAAAACTACAACAATTGCAAACATAAAATTAATTGACTTGGACATGAGCCACACCAACAATCATAAAACATACAATCAAACTAGACAAAATTTCTTATAATGTCAATAACTTGAAAATTAAAAAACCCAGTGGTCAATCATAACAATACATGTATTAAAAATTTTAAAACATTTAAAATAGATTACAAGCAATGATGCAACAAATAATCAAGGAAATGAATTCCCAAAAAAATGGAAAAGGAATTTGCAATAAAAGAAGAAAAAAGATATGGTTTTTAAAAAAAAACAATAGAAAAGCCAAAGGCATTTATATAAGTAAAACTTCTTGATTTCAATCCTTAAGAATATATTTTAAACCCCTCGCCTCAAATTGCTTCATTTAGCCCAAAAAAACCCAATATTGAAAGAATGAAAAAACACACCTAATGATATAACAAAGGTATTTGAATTAATTGTTTATATAACCAAGTTATAAAAATGTGGGCCTTCCATGCTCTAATCCCACTTGCTTCTAATCATTTCGACACATATTTTATGAAATTAAAATTCCAAATTGATCTACTAAGTTAGGTAGTTGCAAGGAGGTTAAATAGGGTTTTAATGTAAGAACAACAATTTGTTTTAAAGCTAAGGTGCTACAACAATCCTTTGACAATGGACATGGGACATTTGAACCTTATGGCAGGACTGCAGGGTCCCAAATAAACCCATCGTTGAATGGGCAATTAAAATTTCTTTTTGGGTGTGGGGTCCTACCTGGTGCACATTCTGCTATTGCATTAGCTAATCATCAATGATGAGTGAGGAGGAGGGTTATGAAGCGTTGAACGGTCTCATGCATTGCTTAATTGGGTATCACAACAATGACGATTAACGAAGCAAATCATTAAGCGCCATGATGCAAGCTATAGGGAGGTGGAGGAGTTTCTCATCAGATTCCCCAATTGCTTTTTAACCCAAAGATGGAAGAGTACTATCATCAACTACCTAACTGATATAGACGTGGCACTAGCAGCATCGGAGGCTATTGCTCCTTCTCTAGCAAAATCCATAGTGACATTGGCCCGTGCAACATCGAGCAACAATGTTATGTTAATGTCAGTGTTGCAAGCTCATGACGTTTAACGCCGATTAGGTGGAGTTGATGATTCCCAACAGATTATGCCATAATGACAACGTTGCCTTCCATCAAATTGCAAGGCGAACGTGTTACAATGGGTCATTTCGAAGATGGGTCAAGAGGCGATCGATCAGATCCAGGCCGATTGGATTTCCATGGCAACACACCGGGTTAGTTCCGAATGGTAGTAGTCGGAAGGCATCGTAATCGATCTTCTCTAGAGTGGATATTTGGAGTGTGAAATTCGAGCCATCATTTTAATCAACGGCACTAAGATCGATCAATTGCATAATGTCCTGAAGAACAACATCAACATGCTACATACCCGTTGTCCCCCTCACATTCCTATTCATGCAATCCACGATAACGACCTAGACGCGATCAAGGTAGATGGCAAGACATGGGAGGTCAAGGACGGGTTCCCTTGCACACATCATTGCCCGAAGCAGTATCTTCTTGATGTAACTCTAACCTTCACCAAACTGCACCAATGCTACAAGTCCAAGATCGAAGCCTCCAATGATGGTGCTCGCGTTGTATCGTATTTGAAATGGATTTAGTACATGCACCTTTTCTATCCTGGCCTTCACTTAGCTCGTTTAGCCGAAGACATATGCGACTGTTACATTTGAATCAATATCTAGCTCAAGTGCGATAACCTTCTTGCTAACAAACACAATCGCTTACTAATGGAAAAGCAGATGCATTTGGATGCTGCCATTGGTCAGCGCCGCATGGTGTCAAATTTTGTGAAAAGTTTGTCAAACATCATGCCCCCAATCAGCCTATTCCACTTACCATAATCCCTAATCATTATGATGACGAGCGTTGTGATGATGATGGTGGTGACAACAACATGACTTTTTCGACTGTTATGCCTCAAATTTAGATCCAAATCAAAGATTTTGATGGTAGTTTTGCCATGCCTCATTATGGGCATTTGCACCCATCGGCCAAACTCTAACCTCATGGTGTTGAATTTTGTGGTTGCCGACCTAACTAGCAACAACAGCAATGTGTTCTTCTATGATGAGCAAGCTCAAGGCAAGGATGTTGATGCCCTCTGCAACTTACGATTCACGTACCATCTGGAGAAATTCAAGACGCTGCTAAGCTGTAAGATAGCAATGCTGAAAACTCTACTTGTAATCCTCAACAATTATGTCGGTCAGAACAAGTTGCAGCTTGTCATGCAGTTCTTCACTCTACTCCCCATCATGTTCTACTTGAAGGTCCTGTTGGTGAACCTAATCCCAAGACATTCCCATAATACCGCCGATCGGGTCATCGCATGGTGCCACAATGCAACGAAGGGCAAGAACTTCTACTCTCCAATGGCGATCGTTGAGGCCATCAATGGGGTCAAGGGGGTTGATGCGAGCTTCACTGATCATCGTGATGTGCGATGCCTATGCTATGTTGGTTGGGGGCCCCATCTTCAATAAGCACTTCAAGCCGTTGCATGCTTGATATACGTTTAACTACTTCTTTGAGTTCGGTGAAGGCCATGTCAGCATGCAATCCCTGTGCTCAACGCCAAACAATGAGGCAATCAACATACCATTGGTAAATGCCACAAATATTAGCTTGATCTGTCAATCACTTCTATCCGAGATTTGTTCAATGTTAGCGCTATCACAATCGAACATGCAACATTCCTACCCATCCGTTTGTCGATTACACCCATGCTATCATTCACTGAAAAGAAGCTGATCTCCCTGGGCAAAAAGTGCTTCTCAATTCCCCTCGAACACCTATCGTACTACCTTAAAATTCCTGGTGTTCTCTACGCGTAGATTGACAACAAGCAAGAGCAGGCGCCACTAGTGACACGAAAATAAAAAGCGACAGCTTGCAACAATAGATGCAATGGTGGAATCAACCCCAAACACACCAGCTCCATCAGCGTTGGTCAAAGCAAGGCCGAGACACCCCATGAAGAAGGTGGTCATCGCATTAGGACCGCCTCAAAAATCAACATTGTAGTTCTTCTCCAAGTAATCATCACAGCCTTGAGGCCAAACTAGTCAATACAATGCATTAGGTCACCATATCAACTGGAAAACCTCTTTATGGTTCTAGATAGATCTCAGTGAGAAGAGTCAATTGCCGCCTTCGTTTTTTGAATCTAACGAATATTGATGACGCTATGGCATTTATGGGAGGCCAAGGTCCGTATGGGACCCCAGGGTCCCACCATAAGGTTCATTTGTGGCTTTTTTTTTATCCTTTTGTTCATTTTTTACTTTTCATTTATTGGACTATTTCTAGAGTTCAGTAGACATAACCACTAATCTAGTTAGTTTTTCTTACATATTCCAAGGTCTAAAATGCACATCATAGAAAAGGAAGTTGATTTAGTTGAGCCCAAATTCAACTTATGTGCATCACTAGTGGACATGATGTGCAAAAAAATCTTGGAAAAATATTTGGTGTCGATAGAAGCATCAAAGTAAATGTCATGATAGTTTTCATATTGAAAACTTTGGAGTTACACTATGACTACCAATCCAATGAAACTTAATGTCCATAAGCAAAAAGAAGGTGAAATTGATAAAAATTATGATACTTGACATTGAATTGAGATTAACATTTCAATTCTTAGAATCATGACCACTTTGGATTACAAAGTTTTTTGAAGAGAAATCAAGAAAAAATGGAACTTGCCCTATGATTTTGGTAAAGCCTTAATTGAAAAAGAGGGATCATGTCATCAAGAAAAAAAATGCATACATTTGTGCCTATGCTTCCAATTGCAAACACTAACAACTATGGGATATGTTTATTTCCAACATGTGCCAAAAATGTTGACCACAAAAAGTCAAAAGTGATACATGTACAATAATGTTTTCAAACCAACCCTTAAAACCCAACATTGGAAGATGGATTGTGGGGTAAAACATATTTGAAATGGTTTTATCATCACATGGAGCACTAATCATAGAGATGTATGGAATGTATTTTAAAATGTACCTAATTTTCCCATTTGTAGTTTTCTCATGCATTTGAGTTTTAAACAAAATACACTCGCTATGGACAAATTAAGGGCCTTTTGTGTTTTTATGAGAACTTGAACTTGCCACTTGGGTTTCATTGATGTATATGTTTAGTATTCACCTACAATCAAAGTTGGAAGACATTTTGAAATATGTCATTGAGCTCAAGCATTGGTGGAACACAATTGAAAAAAGAAAGAAAATAGCTAGGTAGCGAACCTTGTTGGCTAACAACAATCATATTGGCAATACAACAAAATCATAGTTTCTATGCTAGTAGCATCCCAACTAAACCAATTGTAAAGTCAAGCTTACTAGTTTAAAATGGCCAATATGTCCATTTTCACTAACATGTGTGTTGTGGTTAACAAAAATAATATATTAATCAAATCAACCGTATTACTATACACATTATGGATGTAGCCTATGTCAATTTTTAAAGCTTCAATATTGTGACTAAAATAAATCATTCAAATTATGATATGGATTGTCACATGTCATTTGTGACTACAATGCTACTTTTGATGCTTTTATTGTTGGGAATGTGAAGAGTGGATATGAAAGAAACAAAATAAGGTAAATTTTGGAATTTATTTTACTATTGTTGTTCCAAAGCGTTTGTAGCCTTTACACAAAAAAGGTGTAACCTTTAAAATAGTCATGATCTTTCAAGGATAATGATCCAAAACTTTTGTCTGCAAACAATAGAAATTTAACTATAACCTTAATCTTACATTCTCTACACCTATTTATGCATATTAAATTTTTAAAATATATCATGTAATTATTTTTTAATTACTAATTAGTTAAAGAAGGATAGTAATTTGGTTCTCATATTCCTAAATACTTATACATTGACAACTGTCATTTTTACAATGTAAGAAAAAAACATAGAATCATTTATAATTATGTGTTTCTTGTTAAGGTTTTTTTTCACTTTTGTGGTCTAGCCATACTAACAACCATCCATAAGAGGATCTACCTAGATTTGGCTACAACAAAGGTAGGATAGTAAATCTTATTTGTAATCCTAAATTGAATAAATTAGATGTAACTAAAATTTTATATTTGAATTTATCACCCAAATCCAAATTTAGAACATTACATTAGGATTTTTAAATTAAAAAAACTAACATAATACTTTTTTACATTTTGAAATGAAATGAACTTACAAATTTCAATGTAATTATGAGGCTAAAAAATGAATTAAATAAAATAATGATATAAAATGCATTTGTAAATTAATTCCACTATTATGAAACCTATTTATTTACATAAAGTGGTTACAATGTGTAAAATTCAAAAATAAATAAATTGTATTTTTGTGTTTATAATACTTGTCACCATGTGAGGTGGTGGTTAAATGGTAAAGGCTTTGAATTACGCCCAAGGAGGTGAAGGTTTAATTCTCACTTTGAATATCTTATGATCATGATTTACATGATTAAAAACAATCATGATGATGTGACAAGAATTTTTTTAAAAATTTATATGGACATTAATCATAGGTTTGATGTTTTTGGGAGTTTGGAGATTTATGGACAATCAACTAAAAATAAAACATTTTTCATCAACAAAATTGTAGGTCCAAACTATCCATAACTTGATCCAAAAAAAGATGCAAGTTATAAATTGTGGGTCCAATGCCATATGATAACATGTTTATGATTTGAAAGAAATTATTTATATAATTTAATTATTCTAATTTATATATTAATAGTAGTTTAATTAATTTTAAAATAAAATAGTTTTACATTGTTATTAACTAGCCCTTTGATCATCTAAAGTAACATGGATCTGGATAAGTTTTTCACATAAACAACTGATCTATAATAATTGAAGTCAAATTGTCTAATGTTTGTTATGATTGGATTTCAATTTTAAAACCCAACACAAAATCCATAATCTACAATAATGTGGAGAATTGATTAGTCTTGAGCTCAAAAAATTATGTTCATGTACATATGCTTTTTGTTTTTACTAGAAAACAAGGTCACCTTTGTTGAATGCTCCACACTATTAGTCACATTTACAAGTTACAAAACTCAATGGTCACAAACCCATATAAAAAAACTTACTTCAACATGTCTTCTTATGGGAAACCAAATCTAATAGTTGCCATGGTCACAAAAACCACCATAATTACATAGAAGAATTCTCAAGCTTGCTAGGGGAGGTAAGGGAGGAAGGAAGGAAGGAGATGTGTGTTCTAAAGAGGAGCATGGATGTGAGGGCAACATTGGTGATAGGAGCTATAAAAGGCAATGGAAATGTGCGTTTGTAGAGGAGCATGGAAGTGAAGGCAGCATTGGTAGAACATCATGGCTTATAATCGTTGAGGTTTTTTTTTTCCCTTGGGGGGGTTTAGGTTGCCCTTTTGATCCAAGCTACCCTTTTCTAGGTCCAAGTTGCCCTTTTGGTCCATGCTACCTTTTTTTGGGCTAGGCTACCCTTTTGTTCCAGGTTGTTTTTTTTCTTTTTTAAATAAAGGATGGCATCTATTTCTTCTCCCATCCTTCTTTGATTTTTCCTTCTTCTATGGGGGTTTTGTTTCGTTACATTATGTTCTTTTCTCTTATTCCTTTTATATTTTTGCCTTCAACTTTTGGGCTTTCTCCTTTTTCCATCTTGGTGTGGTTTTTAGTGCTCATTGGATAGTTGGTTTTCCTCATCTTTCACAAGTTAAAGTGGGGCACAACATGACATCCCTTGTTCTAAATGTGGGTTATTATTTTCACAACATGGCATGGTGCAACATCAAAAACATTATCAAGCATTTCATGGTCTTTTAACAAGTGATGCCCCTTGCTCTTTGGTTTCCCCCTTCCAAGGTTGATTTCATCTCCACATGCATGGGCCTAAGTTTTGGCTTTGGACCCCTTCAATGCCTTTCCTTTAAATCTTCCTTGATTTGTTTATACTTGTGCATCTCTTTTGCTTTCTAATGAGAAATGTAACTAGCTTTTCGTCTCTCCTTTGATTGCCTTGCTTAGGATTCATTTGACATGGCCACTTGGCACTTATTCTTGTTGTATCGACAAGTGTGTCTCAATCTTCCTTCTAGGGGTGGATAATTGGGCATAAAGAGACTAGGACATGTTTTCAACAAAAAATTTCAAATGATTAGGAGGAGCTTTAGGTGGAACACCTTTTCAAAGCATAAGCACTTGCAACGATGTTGCATGTGGATCAAGCTCCTTAGTGACCATGCCTTTTTTTAATTTTACACCCATCCTTCCCTTTGTTCGTCGACTCAAGGGTAGTTGCACAATCCATTTTTTGGTGTCACAAGGGTAGTTTTTGGGGGGGTACCTTTAAGTTTAGTATAATATGTGTTGGGACATGATTGAAAATTATAAAAGGGATTCATCTAACTAATCTATAACACTTGTAGAATCAATTTTCAGATTTTCAAAATAAAATGTCATCATTTCATTACAAGGTGGACTTTTTAAGTGATGTAACATCTTTTGTCATAATCCATAAAAACATTTATGGACTATTATTACTTAATAAACATGTGTCAAAATGTTGAATTTTTTCCCCCGGTATGATTGTGAAGCCATTATAATGTTAAAATAAGGGCTTACAAGCAAGTTTAATACTTTAATTTATCAGGTTTGGGTAAGATTGTCGATAGTCTATAAAACCCATGATCTTTTAAATTGGAAATTTTTAAAAAAAAATTTCTATAAAAAATGACAATATTACTCTACATAACATTTATCAATTATAAAAATTGAAAAAACCCATGTTTTTGTTTCTAACTTTTCCCTTAGCTAATCAAATTGAAACATGTGTTGCAATTTAAGAACTTGTAAGTTTAAGGTTTAGGTATTCCACTTGCCTCCAACTTTCAAATGGACAATTTTACATTCCCAAAACACCAAACATTCAAATTAAAATTTCTAAAAAAATAAAATTGTGAACTCCACATGTGCAATGTTTGGTTGACCTTAATGCGCATTCACTTTTAAGCGAAAGTTTAGCCCTTGGGCATGTAAAAGAATTTGCACACACTTCCAAGGCTCTTGCCCCTATTGCCCCAACCTTTTTTCCTGAAATTGTCAATGTGTTGTGAACTTTGCATCTTTCAAGATTAGATTCTCTTTGCCTAAATTCATCGATGGATTTTCAGCTAAATGCAAACCGCAAGTTTTTTCTTGATTTTTTTAGGTTGGCATTCATGTGTTTGTCCCATTTATTGATAAAGGGTCCCTTAGGCATGGCCTTTGAGCATCTTTATGATTCTTTGACCTAAAGGATTTAGTGAATGTTTTCATCTAGCTCCACCCATTAAGCTCCCATGTGGTTGTAGGCCATATCCCAAGGTTTATTGATTGGATTTTTGGTGCTGTTAGGCTTTTAGCTTTGGCTAAACCCTTAGGTAACATTTGATCAATAATAGTGGGTGAAGCATTTTACTAACTATTGAAGGGGGGGGGGGGGGGGGGACGTGGTCATTATATTTTATAACAAATTTTTTCCACCCTTTACTCACAACCAATT
>Ga0116231_10013812_pt1 | contig 11141 bp, 6 predicted proteins | sample S1TSphgellanicum_2_FD_89695 | JGI IMG/M metagenome (GOLD analysis project Ga0116231, IMG submission 89695) | Host-associated microbial communities from peat moss isolated from Minnesota, USA - S1T2_Fd - Sphagnum magellanicum MG | ecosystem: Host-associated > Plants > Peat moss > Unclassified...
ACTTGTTATTCACGATAACCTCGTCCTCCTCAACAACCGATGATGTGGGTGAAGGTAGTCGATACCTCAACCCACTACGTGTAACTCCACCATCTCCACCATGGTCCCCCACAAGACCACCAAACTGCTTCGTGATGACCTAATCACCAAACCCAGTACCCAAATTGAATCACCACTAAGTACCGTCAACCGTGTGCTTGATTTGCTACCAGAAATGAATACTCAACTCAACCATTTAGCTGAGTAGCGGCTCAACTCGTCCAACCGGCCCACCACCACAAGTCGTAAAATGTGCTCCCCACTAGCCAAAAGCTTAATTTCCAACGAAATCCCTAATTTGCCATAGCCAAAGGTTGCGAAATTGGGTTGTGAGCATTCAAACAACCATATCTCCACCGTTCCTACACCAAATGCCAATCTACTTCAACTAGAATGTAGAGGACAACTAGATCTTCCTTCCCTCCAAAACTCAACTGAAAAGAAGGTTTGTGTGCCGAAATATGACCTACGAAAGACCGCTGAAAAAAAAACTTGGGCACAAATCTACACAAACTTGAGATCTTTCAAAGGTCAATACTCCCAATTGGCTTTACCAAAAAAAATCCCAAACAATTCCTAGATGCAATTCAGCCCTCCAGCAACAACTTCACAAAATTATAGCACCTAATCTTCCCTAATTATTTAGCTAAAAATCTGACAATGCTTCCACATTAGGTGTGCACAAACCAGAAAAAACCATCACCACAAAAACAAACATAACGCATAATCCGCTCAATGAAAGCATAATATGTCTTTATTAGATTGTAAATCGGCTCTCTAGCTACACTCCTACCAATTTTCAACAACTTTCTTCAAGGAAATTTCCACTTATCTAAGAAATTAACGTCGTTGGTAAACCGTCACTAAAAACTGTCAAACCTTAAACTAGCAACTTCAAATGATCATAACTTTTGATCCGCTCAACAAAATCCAACATTTTTTAGTGCGTTGGAAGGTTCTTGCCAAGGCGTTCCTTCTGACACCACCCACTCCCAATTCGGCCACACAACCAGAGAGCGAGATCATAAAATTCCCACGGTTTAACCACTCTAAAAAAAGAACAGAATTTTTTGAGTGAAAATGACACGAGGAAGATCTATTATCATAAAACTCATGATGAAAACACATACAATCAAGCTAAACCCACTCCACTCAAAGAATCTAGGCCAATGCTAATGGGACATTATAGCTCGAAACTCCATTAACTCCAACTACTCCCAATGCTTTAGGTTCAATTCAAAGAACATCCTCTCTCACACTTTATACCCCCACTCACAACATGAGGGTGGGTCCTATCAGAAGAGCCAATCTCCTTTAACCCTGAACCTAGAAACCCTAAGTAGGCACTACTCGCTACCATAACACACTATAGGTTATAGCTAACATACATATGGTCATGACACGTTAGAACCGTTTCTGAACTAGAGTAAGTTTTTTTCCAATTTATTCATCAACATCTCATTCATCAAGAAAAAAAGGGTTTAATATAAAAATCTTATCGATTTTAAAAAGGGCTTCGATATGTGATCATGAACTACAAAAAACCAATTTGGATGGTGGTGAGATTTTATGTCAAATTTATGAAAAAAAATTAAGTCAATAATTTTTACACTAAAATATCGAGGGAAAAAAAAAACCATAGATAACTACTTTATGATGTATTAGCAAACCCGGATTAATCCAACTAAACAAGAAGATATCCTACCTCCTTCCAGCTATTTGAGATTTTCTCCTCCAACAAAAATAAAAGCTGGATATTTCAGGGGAAAGCACAACAAGATAACTAGATTTTGTACGACTCTTACACTAGGACCTTTAAGGTCAAAAAAAGAATATTACCTCGTCAAATTGAGTAAGCCAAAATTTTTTTTTTAAAAAAAATGATTGGAGTTGGATACAAAGCCATGTAGTAGGTGCTATAAGATATAGTATTGACTTATTTTATTCACTAGGTCTCCCACAAGAGTGGGCTAAACAAACACCGTGACTAAGCTTTCCCATTACTTCTAGAAACGTGACAAAAACGGATGTGGACTGAACTTGATTCTCTCTGAGACCAGTTGGAGTTTTTATTCGAAGTTACAAATGGAAATAAATCGAATTTGAGGTGTCGCACATGTGTTGATGACATGCATTTTTCAAAAACAATTCATACATTTCAAATGTCAAATTTTCCAACTATGTATTGTATCAAATTGCCACACCCACAAAAATACCAAAACACAAGAACTATTGAAAGGGACAAAAGTTTCAAACCAATCGTGACACGGGGTGTGTCACACTGTGGCTTGCCATTTACATTTTAAAGTATTTGAAGGCAAAAGAAGAATTAATGGAAACTCAAATGTTTCAGCATGCCAAAATATAATCTTCAAAAAATCCTCCAAAAGAAACCAAAATAAATCCTTCAACATATTATAATTCTATTAACTACTCTCAAGTTTCAACACAAGCCAAAATATCATCTTTTAAAAAATCCTCATATAAAAAATAAACCTACTTACTACCTAGGGGCCAAAAATCCCTTAAGCTACTATATTTCATAATGAATCTGGCTACGGTAGGCAAGGCCAACAAATGAGTTTGAATTTGATTCCAACCATATAACCATCAAGTACTCAAATGTGTATGCAATTGAGATTTTGTTAAAGCATAATTTTTTTTTGGGAACCTGAAACAAAATAGTTGCAAGCTTAATGTTAACCAAACTAAAAATTGATGGATTGCAATGGGCTTTTTTTTTTCTTTTTTTTTATTCATTCATTTCAAAGGTAGGCCATGGATGCTCTCATAAAACCTTCAATAATAAGGCTTATAATCAAAGGAGACTTCTTAAACAAGTTCTTAAATATTCATTACATGGGTTAAAAAATTGGATTTTGATGAATGAATTTTGTTCTAATGAAACAGAAAACAATGAGTAATTGAGGATGGATTCCATCTTTATTAATTGAAATGTGGATAACCATACATGAATATTCCATGCATCACTTGAAAGACCATTGGCAAGGTGTCCATTAAAATATTTATATATGCACATCTGTGAGTTGCCACCATGTATGGGTTTACTAAGAAATGAGGCTTTAAGGAAGGAGAGAGTGAATGGGGGAGGAGGATGAGAAAGCTTTGAGAGCATGAAAGAAGTGAAACATGAGCGGGACAGAGCTCGATGGGGGTATTTTGTGTCTCACTAATAAACCTAGTTTGGCATAACTAAGTAAATTTATATGCTTTGGGTGGGGTTGACGGCCAATGGGATAAGCTAGAAATAATAGCAAATTATTATCCCTCTTGCGGTTCACGTTTGCTGTGTCTTGGCGGCCTGTTACTCCTTTCCTTTCACACCGTCGAATGGATGGATGCACACTAGGAACAACCAACTATATCCATACCACGGTGTTTTTTTTTTCATTTTTTTTTCATATTTGTCATCTAGCTGAACTAACGATCATCCATAATACAGTTTAGCCAAGTTTGGCTATAAACATGATATGAAAAACTAAAAAGTTCAATATTCTTGACATTTTTGGCTACATGGTAGAAAATAAAAAGAGAAATAAGACAATATTGCCCAAAAAATATGTAGAAATTTGGCGACTAAAAAAAAAACCCCGCATATTTTAGCTATTTTGAAAATTTATAAGCCAAGCTACTAAATTTAGCCAGGAACAAGGAAAAAAGAAAAAAACAAGCTTGGTCCTTACTCCATACTCTCTCTATTTTCATAACTAGCTCTTCCTTGCAGTCATCCTAACACTAGGTAGGTAAGGGTTTTGGTTTCCACTGAGGTGAACTTTACAAATGACTTTAATTTAGGGTAGCCTAGGACAGTTTCCACGTTTTCAAAATGAATAATTAATTTTTTTCAAAAAAAAAAGGTTTTTATTTTGAAATAATATGTTTTTCCATCATCTACTATAAATTATTCACAATTATCACAATTTATTCATAAGTATTTATTCAGTAGTGAAATTATTCAAAGTGTAGCCTATGATGATTTTCACAAAATTTCATTTCACTATTTTGAGGATTATTTAACGACAAAAATAGACCTTAACATAAGGAATCTTTAATTTTAGATGTAAGAAATTTGACACCGCATATGAACCTTTTGACAATCTTTGGGTGGTTGGAGTGCTGAAAACATTCCCCCAACATTGGCCATAGAATGTGACCATAATGTTGTGTCTGTAACATTTTTATTTTTTCATTTTTTCCTTAACACTTTGTATAGGGACAAGGGTCATATAGCCTTGTGCCTAGCAACGGAAAAAAAATCTTATATGTCCATTAACATTGTTAGAGTATCTCCCAATGTCATGTTTTGACGCGTTCCCAAGTTCCTAGTTAAACCCAAAGTGGGTCTAGATTACTCACACAGCAGAATTGTGAAGAACTCGGGGCACGTTCCCAGCTCTTAGCACTAAAAGGGGTAGAGGGGCGTGTTGAAGCTCTGGGATGGGACTAGGAAGAATGACAAGCTTTCGTTAGTTACTCGAACCTGCATCAAACTAATCAACAAGTTGATTAGATCATTTTTTGGAGCACCTTTGGTGCTAGGACAAACCACGGGCAATTCTAGACTCACAAGACTCACCATGGCCCAAACTCGGGGGAAACCACCACCTTTCCCCATATAGTATACTTTGTGCCTCTCCGCGGCACCCACATTCGAATGGTTTTTTGTCCTAGGACTCCCAAGGAGTAGTTCTGAAACTGTCCCGATTTGGACCCTCGAGACTTTACAAAAGCATAATTTTTTTCTCAAACCTCGGATCGGGATGAGGTCTAAAGCAAACTTGTAGCTCTCTTGGAGAGCTTTCCAACAATGTGTCGCACTCCACCTGCACACACCGGGGTCGGGTTGATTCTCGACTTTTAGTGGTCGGGAGTCAAATTGTCAGTTTGACTCTTGACCCGTCTTTTTGCCATAACTTGTGCTGCGGATGTCCAAATGGCCCATGCAAGCACATTTTCGACATCTACACTTTGATAGCTTTCCAATGATATAAAGAACAACCCAATGCAAGGTGTTTTGACCCCTACAATTGAACTCTAAACTTTTGGGAGTTTTGGAGGACTCCCAAGTCCCAATTTTGGGAGTGTGTGTTTCATCCTCACGCTCCCTCAAAGTGGGGTTGCGACATGCTTAGTATGTGACCTTGCAAAAAATATTTTTCACATCCAAGTTCACTTGATGAGACGAGTCAAAAATTTTATTCAAAGTTAAAAATGGAAATAAATCAATTTGAAGTGTTACACATGTGTTGGTGACATTTATCAAAGTTGCTAACAATGCAACATGCATTTTTCAAAAACAAATCATATATTTGAAAGGTCAAATTTTCCAAGTATGTATTGTATCAAATTGTCACACGCACAAAAATATCAAAACACAACAACTATTGAAAGGCACAAAAGTTACAAGCCAAACATGACAAGGGGTGTGTCACACTGTGGCTTGCCATTTACATTAAAAAAGTATTTTAAGGCAAAAAAAGAATTAATGGAAACTCAAATGTTTCAGCATGCCAAAACTCTTATGATGGAATCAAGATCCAAATAGCAACTAAATTACTATGCAGCACTGATAACAATGCATTCATAAAACTACTCAAAATTGGTAGGGGTCGGTAATCAAGAAATTTGGAACAAGGAACTAAAGGTGAGATCATGAATAGGCTCAAGGATATTTGGACAACACAATTTGAATGCGTCACAATTCAAACGAAAAATATAGACTGGTATGCAATTGTAACCATTCTTGAAAAACCAAAGTAAATCTATTAAATCATTCTAGAAATTTCCACAACAACAATTTGAAAGTAACGTGGTCCAATATAAGTGAAGTCATAACCTTATGAACTTTAGCGTAGAAATTAATGATCAAGCCGTCAGCATCTTCATCACACATAGCAGTGACCAGTTGCCACGACTACTTACTGATCATCAGCTTCACAGGGAAGGTGGGTCTCTAGATGAATGTAAATTATCTCAAGTCTCTGGACAAACCATTGTTCAGGTGGGTCTCTAGAATATAAGTGTCTAGAAAATCCATTGTTTCTAGATAATTGTTTCTAGATAATCCACTCAAAATCTGGACAAACCATTGTAAGACCGTGATCCTGCAAAAATGGTTCATTGTAAGACACCTTGGGTGCTACCTGGATCCACAGTCTACCTAGGGAGGACTCATCACTACTGTCGACTCTAGTTTGATTGGCTATGTAGATTATATTATGTACTAATTGTTCCACAAGTTGTTGTTTTCAAAGCACAAATTTTTTTGAATCCTTGTAAGGTCAGAATTTTCAAAGCCATATAATGTATTATGAGAACATTTCAATAAATTTAAAATAACGAATCCAACGAATCCAACAAATCCAAAATAATCAAATTTAAAAAAAAAAATGTAACCAATGGTTTTTTTGCTAAAATAATTTTGAAAATAAAAATCTTATAATTGACAATGAAAAATTTTATGGGAAATTTTTATGTACTCATGTACATAATAACATAATACAAAATCTTTTTGGGGCACATGTATTTATTTTTTAAAAATGATATCATGATTAAAAATATTCTTATGAATATTACATTGTTAAGGACTTAGTCTTTATCCTTGATCGATTCCTATTATCCTAATTAACCCCTTTTTAGAGCTTTAAAAATCTCAAATGACTCTTACCATTGCATATTTTAGTTAAACAATTCTTTCCCTACTAGCTATACTTTCCATATAAACAGTATAACCTACTAGCTAGTTATTGATTTTTTGATGGTCAATTAATTGTTGATTTTTTAGTATTGTTATTACACATCTTCTTACATACTTATGTAAGTAATGTTTAAGAAGGTGTGAGACAAACATGTTGAAAATAATATTTGTGTTTGATAAAAATTATTGCTTTGTAAGCATGTGGTAAATTGGCTAAAGACTTGACATTTTAACATAGACATAAAATGTTCAACTCCTTACATTTGCAACCTATTCACATGCTAAATAGGTTAGGTCAATTAAATTGAACTATGTACCTACCATTTTAAAAACCTACTAATAGGTAGCTTTATGTGTTTACATCATGTGCCCATGATTAGATGCTTGTCATCATATGTATGCATAAATCTATATGTTTGGGCATAGGCACTGAGTTGTAAAACTAGATATAAATTTGCAACAAAAAATGTAATCATAAACTTGGTGTGATTAAACCTATACCATTTGAGACAATGGATGAAAAATCTTAATAAAGTCACATGAAAGATGTGATTGCATGCAACATAATCATGTGCTAAATACTGTCTATTGCAATTTGTCCAAAATGATTTGACATTATAATAGTCATTTCAACACAAACTTTTCATTCTATGGTTTGGTAATAAAAGTCATGTGAAATTCATTTTTTCAACATGAAATTTGTTCATCCTACTTATACATGTTTCATACATGTTTTAGATGCATGATGTCTGTGCACAAAAAATATGAACCCATGAAAAAATGAAATTCACACAATTTGTGTTACCAAGTTGTGATGAGAAGTTTGTGATAATATTTATGATTCCAACTAGTCATAAATTTAATTATTAATATTGAAATTTCTTTTAATGTATGGTTATGTACGATCTACACATCTACTTATATAATATAACCTATTAATAGGGATGTAGGCATGTAGCTTACATAGGTAAGTTAATATTACAACATATTTATAACCTATGTTATGTAAATAAACATTTTTTTGACCTACCTACTCACCATAATACCTGAACAATTTTAGCATAAATTAAATTATTTTTCATTTTGCTAAATTTTTATAATTTTATTTATCACTTGTGCCAATTTTTTTTATAAAATTAGGATCTTGCAAGATTTCAATTGTTAGGTCTAAACTATAGACCTTAAAGTTCAAGAAACATTGTATGCAAAATATTTTGTACATACTTGCTACCTTGTTTCCTATTTGAAAACACCAAAAAAACAATTTAAAAAACTTCTAACTTTTTTTTAGCATATCAAAACAATAAAACTTTTAGTTTTTTTCATGGGCATCTTTAGATTCCTTCTAGTTTCTCAAAGAAATTTGTGTCATATCATTTGGATTTGAAAAAATACTTCAAAAATATCCCCAACAATTTTGTCATTTTTTAAGGGTTGAAAATGATTTTTGTTATGAAGATAGATTCCATTAACCAAAAATATTGTATCCGAATGTTCACCACATCAATATTGAGGTGCATTAGAAAAAAACCAAATATTTGCAAAAACATTTCACCTACTTTTTTAAATATTTGAACTTTATTTTTCAAATTGTCACATTTTAGGTTCAATTCAAGTATTTGCAAGTAGTGTGAAAAAACATAATTATAACAATTTAGCTTTTGAAATTCATGCAAACAAGAGTTAAGAAATAATGTACCCAAAAATAATATCATTATCTTCATAAAATCATCTATTTGTTAGTTCTTTTATATAGAGACTCGAATATATTTTGTTGCTTACACTACTTTTGGTGTATACTTTATCATGTTTTCACTTGAAGTTAAAATTGAAACATATGGACACATTGGCTTGTGCCATAAACTTGGAAAGAATGTGTTCGTTATTTTTATAACCATTACCTGCCAAAAATTAAACAATTTAAAAACCAAGTGTTGAAGTTAAGATTTAAAATTTAATTAATTATTTGACAATTTGTTACTAAATCTGATTGAGGAATATAATATTTACCTACCTAAAACATAGGTACTTATGACCCACCCACCTATGACCAAAAAATAATTTTTTTTTGAATAATATATAGATGGGCCATCAATTAAAAATAGGAATAAATAAATAAATAATTTCCTGAAAATAAATTGTTGTTCAATTATTTTTTAAAGAGTTGACCAACACCTTTTGACCAATCAAAAGGGCTAATGCTAAACTAAAAAAAAAAAAAAGTAGTTAAGTTGCCCATCATGTTGAAATAAAATTGCCCAAAATGGCATTTTGGTTAGATTGACCCTTTGGCTGAAATCATATGTTATGGTTAAATTTTCAAGTTAAAAACCCATAATTTGTTGATGTGGAGGTGACCAAGGACAACCTTCAAAAGACATAAATATGGTACTACAGTTATGTTCACAAGTTTTGTTGCCAAGTGGATTGTTCATGGTTTGGAGATGAAGTTGAATTTTGGGTTACCTCAAGACTTCAATTATTAGTTTTAAAGTCCAAATGTAGGTCTATTCAAACGTTTAGAAAAGACATATTGAGTCCTAGGGTTGTCAAAAGGGATGTCCCTAGGTGCATTTGAGGACGACCAAGAGCTTCCTCTTGTCGTGATGTGTAGTGTCGTGATGTACGGTGTCATAAGGATGTAAATACGTAATAAATTCTACTAAACAAAAATATTAAAGCCATTCAAAGGTATAAACTAATCAACTAAAAAGAGATGCATGCACACATATATATACAATGCACAAGTGAGGCTGAGATGAAATTATCATGTATTGAATTACAAAGAAAGAAGGAAATGAAATGTATGTAGACGGTGGCTGTGCAATGGCCGCCGTGAGCATCTAGAAATCCTAGCTTATTATGGAGGAAATTCTTGACAAAGGAATTCTAGAAAAACTAAAAGGAGAAAGAAAAGTTTGGGCCTTTTATACCGTTGCCAACAAACTGAAACCCTAAGTACCTAATAGCAAAAAGTCGCCTAAGACCGTACATTAACCTTAAAAGCGCACATGGGCATGCCCGTAACTGGCCATCATGTATGAGGCCATGTACGGGCATGACAGCTGTCGTGACGTGTAGTGTCGTGACATATGGTGTCGTAAGGATGTAAATACGTAATAAATTCTATTAAACAAAAATATTAAAGCCACTCAAAGGTATAAACTAATCAACTAAAAAGAGATGCATGCACACATATATATACAATGCACAAGTGAGGCTGAGATGAAATTTTCATGTATCCCCCCTATACCTGAGTCGGGAAAAGCATGGCATGGTCTGAGTAGGAATCAAGGTGCTGTAGGAGAACATGATGAACAGTACCAATTGCCGGCGGGAACTTGAATGAGTTCCGGCTTGAGGCAAAAGAGATGGTATCCACCATTACAATTATCACAAAACAACATCTAATCAGCATCGTCCGTCCTCTGACATACCTGACATGGATAATCAAGTGGAGGAATCCAAGTCGACGTGATGATGGTAGGATCCAAGTTCAGTAGGTGGCAGGGCGCACAATTTTTGGAATGATCACAAATTGTGCGTTTGTCAGCTCCTTGTAGCTCCAACACACCTGAAGGCATGATCGTTTTAATCCTCAAGATAGTGCGACCGGAAGAAGTGTCTAGAGTATCATTTGGTTACCGCTGGAGATATACAAAATCACCAACATCAAATTGTCTCACCTTAGGTTTGTAACTGCCACCTCGTGTGTGTGCATATCGTAAGGTGTCTCGATGTTGTGCAATGGACATGTTTTCCATGGCCATGGGCATAACCCTCCTGAATAGAGTAGCCCTTTCTGCAATGACCCTAGCCCAAGCGGCTGGGGAGTCCAAGTCCACGACCTGGTCCATTTAAGTAGCAATGGAAGAGGGTGGAATGGGATGTCTCCTAAAAAGTAAAAAGTAAGGAGAGAAATGAAATAAAGAGGCGTGTTTGGACATCCTGTAACCCATGGCGATTTATGGGAGGGCCAGGTCCCAATCCTCTTTGTTCTTAGTGAGGCAAATCTTCCGAAGTCCTTTCTTGCACGTTTGAACCATCCTTTCAACAAGGCCATCAACTTGGGGATGATCTCTTAAAGTTTGACGATGGTCAATGAGAGCATGGTCAAGTAGGTCTTGGAATTCTCCCCTGAATTCTGATCCTTGATCAGTAAGGCACTTGGCACAAGCCCCAAACCTATTTAAAACCTGTTGTAAGAAAGCCTGGCTGGTGCTGTGTGATGACTTGTCTGGTGGCGTAACAAGCTCAACCTACTTTGAAAAATGCTCAATCATAATCATGATGTAAACATTACCCCTAGAGGTTTGTGGTAACTCTCCAGCTAAATCACATGACCAACGATAGAACATGCCCTGAATAGGGAGTGGAGAAAGTG
>Ga0116231_10013813_pt1 | contig 11140 bp, 9 predicted proteins | sample S1TSphgellanicum_2_FD_89695 | JGI IMG/M metagenome (GOLD analysis project Ga0116231, IMG submission 89695) | Host-associated microbial communities from peat moss isolated from Minnesota, USA - S1T2_Fd - Sphagnum magellanicum MG | ecosystem: Host-associated > Plants > Peat moss > Unclassified...
CCAATAAACAATGAGAAAGGTGAGGTAAAGAGGGTGGGTTTCATTTTTTTATTTTTGTTTGTTGTTGTTTTGGTTCCGGTCTTGAATGAAAAAAAAAAAAAAAAAAAACCAACCTTGGATGATTGTACATGGATTTATTTATTTTTTCACATGTATATCGACGTGCCTGTGCAGGTCTTCTTAGATGCGGGAAGAGTTGTCGGTTAAGGTGGACCAACTACTTACGCCCGGACATTAAGCGTGGAAGATTCTCTCTGGAGGAAGAGCAAATGATCATTCATCTACATGCCATTCTCGGCAACAGGTAAGTACTGTGAGCAGCAGCTGCATGAAAGTCCTCCTCAACTCTGGAGTCTTTTGATCTCTCTCCATTAGGATTTCAACATTTATAGTTGTTCAGCATGGTTTGGATTCTGAAGCTTCTTGAGGTGATGATGGGTAAGAGCTCACGTGGAAATTTGTTTTGTGTATATGTAACTTGCAGATGGTCAGCTATAGCTGCACATTTGCCTGGTCGCACTGACAACGAAATAAAAAACTACTGGAACACACACTTGAAGAAGCGTCTAATGCAGATGGGCATCGACCCTGTGTCGCACCATCACAAGACAAGCACTGATGATCAGTCTAGTTTGGAGCATCTCGCCGCCCGCGACGTTGTCCAGTCCCAGTGCACTACTAGTCCAGATATAATTGTGTCAAAGCCTTTGATTTCTTCAAAGCTTAGCCATATGTTGCAGTGGGATAGCGCACGCTTGGAAGCTGAAGCACGAGTCGCCAATGAATCAGCTTCCCAGCTCAAATGTTCACAGGTACGTAGTCGTCCCGGGCCGAGCTTCCTGCAAATCCAGTCTTCTTCTTCTTCTTCTTCTTCCTTCTTCATCTCTTTCCCTGATCAGCTCTTCTCAAGTGGGTTTGCTTCAGTTTTTGTGGTAGACCTGTAGTTTGGTCTGGAGTTGTTCTTGTTGTGTTTGTTTCCTGGCTGTGGCTTTTGGGTCCAGGGTTCTAGAGGAGCATCGATGATCTGCGGGATCTCTCTCTCTCTCTCTCTCTCTCTCTCAGGATCCTCGATCTCTGAGGAATTTATCGAGGAATTTTTTCATTTTTGCAGCTTGGAGCTAAAGTGGATTTGATCAGCAACAGTAGCAACTCCTTGGATCATATTCCCAACACATTGCTGGCGCACCTCGTGAGTAGCTCCGATGCCTTGATGAGGTCGTGGAAAAACCAGCAGGTTGCTCATGAGGAATCCTTGCTGCAACAAGACTTGGGCCCGGGCATGGTGAACCTAATGGAGCTTGAGAAAGGCGGCGCTGTAGTAGCGGCAGCTGTTGCAGGGCCGGATCTGCTGCTGGGAAGCAGCGAGGATCTGCATCATGTTGACAACAGCAGCTGCTTCCAGAAGTCCTTGCTGCAGGAGTGGGAGTCGATGCATGCGAGTCCAGGACCAACGGGCCTGAAGATCTACGACTCTTTGACCATGCACGCGGGTCTGGCTGCTACAGATTCTCCGGTGTTCAACCAAGCAGCTGAGAGGCGAAGTCCTGCAGCAGGCTTGCAAACGTTCCAAAGTCTTCCCGAAGCTGCTGCTGCTGCTGCTGCAGCTGAGACAACTGAAACAGCTTCAGATCCGTTCCAGCAGCTTCCGTTGGAGCAGCAGTGCCCACTGTCGAATCTATCAACTTCTTCTCTGAGGCAATATGCAGATCTGGTAGATCATCAGCAGCACATGATATCACCCACCTCCACACTCTGCTCACTTGATCATCAAGCTCATCATCAAGGACTCTCCTCAGCCTCTATTAGCAGCAGTACTAGTCCTGCAGCAGCAAACTCGGTGGAACTCCTTCATGCTGGTTCTTACTTGCAGAAGCCTGCTGCTGCAGATCATAGTTTCATTCTCAACATGATGCAGCTTCTCAAAAACTCGGTGCAAAGTTCATCAGGAGGTTCCCTGGAAATCTCGTGTAACCAGAGTTGTTCTGGGACCACCACCACTGGACTCGTGCAGCATGGCCCCCCAACCACAATCAGTAGTCCCATGTTTTCATCAAGCTCTGCAAGCTCACAAAGTCCTCCATCACCATGGCAGCAGCAGCAGTCTCTGAATCATGACCACAAGAAGGTGGAAGAGTCTATCAAGCTCCACCTTAATGCAGCAAGCCCTGGAATATCAGCCTCAAGCCTAATCTCAGCAGAAACTCAGGAGCAGCAGCAGCAGCTGAATCTTATCTCAAGATCATCTTTGAGCCCTCAGACAACCAGCAGCACCACCAGCATCATCTCCCACAGCTGCTCATCATCATCAGAAGCAGCAGCAGCTATGTCACAAATCCCTGCTGCACCCTCAGAGCTTCTCCTCATGGATCACATTCCAGGCCAGTACGACTACACCAACACGAGTCGACCCAGCTCATGTGTGAGCCAGTCTAAAAGCTCTTCTGCTACTACTGTGGCTGGTACTTGGTCTCGGCTTGGAAGCTCAATGGAAAGCAAAGAGTACTGGACCAACATGCTGCAACTGGTTGGTCCTCCTGCCAGCTGCTGCAACCAGATCCTCACCTGTGCAACAACAGTCCCCACAATCACAAACCAGTGAAATTTTACACAAATTAGATCTATCAAGCTGGTGAGCTGCAACGCTTCAAGCTCATGATAATCACTTAGCAAGTTCAATTCTGGAGCTCATGACTAGACTGAAACTGCTGCTTCATCAATCTTGGAGCTCAGATCATGACTCTGAACCAGCAGCAGCTTCTTCAGTCTTGGAGCTCATTCATGGGCTTGGAGCTTTCTTACCCATCATCAGATCTCTACCCAACATTGAGCAGTTGGACCACACAAACACAACAATTCAAGCTTTCTCAGATTTTTGTGAGCACCTGGAGAACTTCTCCAATGAAATTTCAGACCAGCTGCATGCACTGGAGGAACTGCAGATGCATTTGTTGGCCCAAACTGAGGCCCATCTCTGCACAAGTTCTGCTATCGACCCACCCCAAAACAAAAATAAAACAAAAAAAGACCAATTTTTAAAAATGATTTCCTGGAGAGAATTAGCCTAACAACCCTGGAGACATACATGGAGCTTGAAACTGAAGATTTGTCAAGGTTTGAGTAGACTAGTATTTGACACTAAATTTTAATTTTTTTTGCTGGTGGCAGAAGACACAATTCCAGAGTCTCACACAGAATGTGGAAATCAGAGATGTATCAATTACACAAATTTATTGCTCACAGAGAGAGCTCCCGATTGCTTGCTCACAAAGCACTGAGCTCTTGGTTGCAGGTTCAGCTGAAGGGGGGCGGGGTGCTGTTTCAAGAGTCTAAGATGTAGGAAATTTACCCATAATTTGGACAAATTTGAGGAGTTTGATGATCTGATGAGCATTCATTCATGAACATTCCATGTGACACCAGTGAGTGCCACAAAACAACTTCTTTTATGGTTTTGTTTTGTACAGCACACAATAGTGCAATTGTAAGAGACACCAATGACTCATTCTCCTCAATTAAATTCATGACTTCTGCTACAACTTGATACTTACTTGTCCCTAACAAATTTGGGCTTTTTGCATCCAGGATTTCTTGCAAGCTTGCTTGTTGATGTTGTTGAGAGAACTTGCTACTTTGTGTGAACATGAATGCACTTTTAGTTCCACTAAAAAGTGTAGAGTAAAGCCCTAGGGTGGGGACATTCGCAAAATAAGGGGCCTATTAGGACAAGGTGGTTGTGAAGTTTGGACTTTGGACCCGCATCAAATGGGAATGTCCCTCACCTATACGCTTAACTCATTGTAAAGCACAAGGCCAATGTTCCCATGAACCTACTCATACACATGTCATGTGGCACGGGGCTAGAAGGGATGTACCTAGAGTCCCTCTTGGTGTCCCTACCAAGAGTAACTTCTTTAATCTACTCCTTTTTCACCTATAGTTATTGTTTAGGTTTGGGAAAAGGTTTGGATGTATCTAAATGTTAGGGCAACATCAAAAAGATGGGCCAATCGTACCTTGTCATTTCCCTAGCATGCTTTGTAGTTTCCCCAACATCCAGCAATGTCCCCGGCCTCTTTCCCTAGCATAAAATCGACATTACCAATGTCTCTCATCCTTTCCCCAATGTTGACGTCAACCTCGTTGTGTCTCAAACCCTTTCGCTATTTTCTCACCCATTGCCAAACCTCGCCCAACATGTCTCAATGGTTTTCTTGCCATTGTCGAGCCAAATGATTGTAAGCCTAAGCCTTGATTTGTGACATGTTGGCAAATGACAAGCTCTTGAACTAGTCCAACATTTTATAGACCTCCCCAACTTAGTCCTAACATGGATACATAAAAGAGATAACAAGCTCACTTTTACTTTTCATTTCCATTTGTGCTCGTTTGAGTGAATCAAGAACAACCTCTCATTGGTTGGATTGTTTGTTTCTTGTAACAAGAATTTGACAAGTGTGGGCATGTTTTTTTTCCCCCTTTTGTTTTCTCTATCCCTTGACTAGATCTTTGCCTTAGCCCTTGATGCAATTGAACTTCACAAGTCACAAACCAACCTAAAGGCTAAAACACTATTACAAATCACATCTTATCCACTATCTTTTATGACTAGATTTCAATAAAAAAAAACATTTGGACAAGATGAATTTACAATAAAAAAAATGACCAATTGTTTATGACAAGCAAAACAAACATTTACTTGTAGTTTAGTTAAATTGAATGTGACAAGGTGTTTAGTTATGTCCATTGAATGTCATGTTTGTTTTGACTAAAAACAAGCAAATGTTAGTTGATGTGACTTGTTTATTTTGACTAAAAATTAATACATAAGTGTTATTTTGACTTGAGTAATAAATAGAATAAATAATGATTGGTATTTTATATTTATTATTATACGTTTAAATTTATTGAAAATAATAGTTAAATATGAACAGTTAACCTAAGTAGACTAAACATTTTATAAGTTGCAATCATGAAGAATTGAACTTTTCACCTTCACCTTTGGGCCTACTTTCACCCCCCTATCCCCTCTTTCAATGCCATTTGCAAAATAAGAAAATTTTATTAAATCTTAATATGAAATGTTGAAATTAAACATTTAATGCACAATATTTGAAAATAATTATAATACTTGTACAAGTAGGAACAATGAAAACATATGTAACAACAATGGAGACATCAAGGGAAAAGGAAAGACATGATGAAACTCAATTTACAACCAAAATTGGTGGAAAAGCTAATTTGGGTCCTTTTGTAAAAAATTCATTCCCAATTACGCATTTGATGCCTTATTATATTAAAATTGGCCATTCTCACCCCGTTGCAAGACTTTATGAATAACTCTATCGCTATGAACATGTTTGTTCAAAACATATTTTACACTATTATTGAAATAAATTGGAAGGTAGGTAATAGGTAGACAAGTTATAAGTCTATAGATGGTCAATATTTTGATACACCTATCTACTTATGTACTAATTACATACATGACAATAAGGTCAACCTAGGGGAACATACACACCTACATGCTGACTAGGTGCATCAAATTTTTTAAATAACATTTTAAATGATTTAAATCTAACAAATGTGACACATCATAGGTCACATTGACTTACACCATGTTGGCATCACACAATCCACGTGTAAATGTATTGCTCAATTTATTTAAAAAACAATCAACTCAATCATATTGGACATACTTACTTTGGAAGGAGGAGATGGAGAAAATTTTATCCCCTTAAATCATTTTGGACAAGTAGCTTATTCACATTAGTCATCTTAGTCACAATGTTAAAGGCCTAAAAAACATGTTTTTGTAATACTGAAATTTGAAACCTAGATTGGAGTTTACACCCATGGCAAAAGTGCAAGTGTGAATGAAAGTGGGAATTTGAACAAAAATAGGGTCTAAGAAATCCCAAACCAAACCTATCATGAAGGTAGAAATCACACATGGCACTATATGTCCAAAATATCATTCTAGAACATGAAAAGACAAAGCCTAAATGGGAAAATAATTGAAGGAGGGGGAGTAGGGACAGGGGTAGGGATTTGGAATAAAAACTTTTGCAAGGAATTTATGCAACATATGACCACTTTGCTTGCTATTAGCCACAAAAACAACAAGCCTTGGGCATTTAAAATACCAAGTTGAACATCAACACCTATTTCCATGTTGAATTCAAAAAAATTATCCAACAAGTATGGAGGACATTGAAAATAAATCTAAAAGATAAATGAACAATGGTAACCTGTATTTTAGTAGGTGGTTAAGGCCCAAGGATGTGCTACATAGCTTTTTTTGGATGTGGATGTGGATTAGATGATTAAACCCAAATTTGGTCCTAGTGCAAAACCAACTCTTGGAACCTTTGACACCATGAAACACCAAAAGCCATGTACTTGATGTGTATGCAATGAAGGCATTCATCAAATAAAGGTGCCAAATGACCCATGTCCAACCATAGATTCAATAACAAATATAGCCATAAGTGGAGTCACACATGTGGCACATATGGTGCAATCTCCACCATTGATGTTGTGAATGATATCAATTATATCAATGAACTAGTTGATACTTTAAGAACAATTTTTGTAGTAGATGTACACACAATACAAAATCAATGAATATACATTTGAAAATATAATTTTTTCTGCAAAATTCACAATCAATTACATAAGAATTGGAGCAATGTCGAAATCCTATATATGTGGACACTATAAACCTCAACTATGATCATGCAAGATTGTTAACTCCATTGCAACATAGCAAAAGGAAGCACAAGTTCTTGCACATGATACGAATTCCATAGAAATCAAAACAAAAAAGTTTAGACAATTAAATTTGAAAAACTATTATATTCTTCTCATTAACACAAAGAGGTTAAGGCACATGGCAAACTTGGAGACCATTGGTTCAAAAGCAATATGGAAACTAAAGCCATGCACAACAAAAATTCATTTTTTAGGTTATCATGGAAGTTGGTTCTAGGACATTTTGGAATGGTTTAGGGGTAATGCAAGTTACACTAAACCAAAATGGAAGTCACAATGGCAAATCTTGCAATGTGCATGTAATTCAAATGGGGGAAATGTGTTTTTAAAACTAGAATTATCAATTTAAGGACTTTAAAAATTTGAACTTATTAACTTGCATACATATATATGATATAAGTATTTTTTGTGCATAATAAATAGATTTTAAAAAGGTACATGTTAATGTGGGTACACCCAAATTGTATTTAAAATGAACATTAAATATTTTAAAACAAAAAAGGACTTCAAAGTGCTCCAATCATTGATATTATGGTTGTTAGGGACTCAAATTTAACCAAATAATATATCAATGAAAACAAGTTTCAAGAATTCACACCATATCAATTGTATGCTTTGCATAGACTTCTTTTTGTCAAACAAAAAGTTTGTAAACAATGGTTTTTAATGAAGTCCATGTCATGTTAAACAAATGAATTTTAAGCTAGATTTGTATACACATGCACACAAAATAGTGATCTCTAGGTGGGTTGGAACATAGATGAAAAAAATTGCTCAAAATTAATGGATTGTTTTTACCCAATTACCACATCATCCTAGAACAACAAAACTTGAATAAAATACAAAAGAAATGCTTCTAAAATGGACTTATATGGGGGAAAATTTTATTTTATTTTTTCAATTCATTCAATCTTTGACTCAAAATTGGAACATCATCATGAAGGACAACCTCATTTTGGGATTACTATAACACTTCACCAAATTGTATTATGGCATGATTTATATGGTCATGAGTGGAAAGTCATGCATAAATCCCTCACATTCTAAAGATTTCATGAAGTCAAATGATAAGGTATACCATGTGCAATTGTGCAACCAAGTATTTGTAATCAAATGTTAAATCAATAGATGATGTTAAAACAACTTCAATGATTTGTTCCAAGTAAAAGACATTGAAAGATAATCATCTCCATTCCTTGCCAATCCCAATGTATAGCAATGTCTAAACATTGTAGAAGAAGATAACAATTAGTCAAATCTTAAGTTCATGACGATTTCACTTTATCACAATTCCAATTAAAAACTCACTTTAAGTAACCCTCCAATTTGAACCTTGTTTAAACCAAATTCATGAATCCAACCACATAAGATTAAAATAAATCATTCGAGCTTTTCATACATTCTAAGGATAATTGTTTCTATACAACCAAACAATGTAAACAAAATTGTAAAACCATTTAACAATGATGATGATGATGATGATGATGATGAAGAAACCCTACACCATCAAACAAAGCACCCAACAAAAGGGGAAAGGAAGAATAAAAAGAGAAAACTTAAGTCAACCACAAAAACAAAACCTAAACAAGTTCATGAAGAAGGTAATGAACAAATTATGTTATAGAACCTCCATTAGTCACAAGAAGCATATCAAAAAGAAAAAAGGAAAGGAAACCTAAAAAAACCAATAAAAAACTTACAACTACAATGATGGCATGTTTCAAAATAAAAATGACGTGCTCTTTATGAAGCTACCAACAACTTTTGCCTATAAAAGGCATGTAGAACCGCTAGAAGAAAGCCACCAATGCCCTTTGTTAACCACACCACGTTAGCACATCAATGGCCATTTGTTGATGTAGGCAACCAAAAACCTCTATGGCAAGGGGAAGAAACGTATTTATCAGGTGCTGATCATGGTAAAAATCCTTCCATCGCCTAAATCACCACCATTGTGGCTACCTTACAAAATGAAACAACATGCGAAACCAAATTTGTTCAAGTGGGATTGGCAATGACCACAATGGCTAAAATGTGAATGTCATTAACCAATAACACAATGTCAACTTGCCAACAAAACAACTTAAAGAAAGCAATGGAAGGATATGATTTTATTCACATGAAACATGAAACCTTGTTTCTTTCATGATGAAGGCATCCCAAACGACATCATGGGATGTAGTCCATTCCCCACCATGGGAATAATAGACAATGAATAATTTTGGCACTAAAAGCATAGAGTGAAAAAAAAATTATACACACAAAAGTCTTGTTGAAGTAATAAAAAATAGAAATTAAAGGACATGGAACTTATGGATTCAAAAAATTGCATGTACATGAGGTCAATTGGGTGTCCACATTAGTAGGAACCATATGACACATAACCAATGCTTAATTTTACATGTTTTTGTGTCAAAATTTTAATTAATGTTACAAACTTTTAATTTGTTTACATGATAATGTTTTTAATATATTATTGAAACATGTGCTATGATTCGGAATGAATTTAATGATAGAATATTCAAATGCATTTATTAAATATTGTAACTATTATTTATTAATCATTGTAAGGACTTTTACTTTTAGGGGAATTATTCCTAAATGACATATTATGGGGTTCTTTAAACACATATTTACATGATAATAAATTGTAACATATTTCTGAATTAAACTTGTTTTTTCTAAAACTTTCAAACAAAATATTTTAAAGATATTTTGGGAATGTTTCAAAATAAGTAATCACATAAGTGAGTGAGTGTGGCTCCTATGAACATGGAAGTACCCAACTTACAAATTGAAAGGAAACAAAAATTATAAACACAATAAGACATTTTAAAGCAACAACTCTGGAATATTTTAAATAAATTCATGATAAATAAATCAACAAAATTCAAAGAAGCATGGTTCAAGCAATTATGAGTATAGCGAAATTGAGGCAACAAACATTATCAACATATTAGAAGTTGTTTAAATTTATAAAATCTTGCAAAGTTATTATCATTAAATGATTTTTTATAATGTTTGAATGAACATCATTGATCTCTTGTAATTTTGAGCATTACAATGACACCTTACAAAGTTGATATTTCACACTATTTTATGTGTAAACTTTTGCAAGAATGACAAGAACAATTATAAGATACAACAAACAATAATAATTAACAAAACAATGCAAACAACAAGGATAAAAAAACATAAAGCAAATATAAAATTACACTTTGTTGTAGGTACCTAGGATGTTACAACAAAGGTGTTTGTGAGTTGTGAAAGGACATGTGTTGTTTGATAAAGGTATTACAAAATGGTGGAAAGATGTTGTAAAACAAATGAGCTACAAAACTTTGCAAAACAAATGGCATACAAGACAAATTCATTATGAAACAAAACACAAACAAGACAAAACTAAAACAAAAATAAAACAACACATTACAAAATGCAAAACAACACAAAGATGTCACCAAACTTGCTAAAAAAAATGTTGTAAAGCGAGAAATTCAAAACAAAAATGTTACAAAGTGAAAGCATTCCAAAATGGAAGGTTGAATGGTGTAAGACAAAGGTGGTAGGAAAACATTCCACGACAGTTCAAGCAATGCAAGATAGAAACAACAATTGAACGTTTCAAATGGACTTCAAGCGATGCAAAACAAGGAAGCTACAAGGTGTTACAAGAACATTGCAAGGGAGGTTGAACAACTAAAGAAAGAAGTGGAGTCTACAAGGGAAATGAAAGGGAAATGAAATATTTTTGCAAGTGAAGACCTCATCACTATGGAGGCACTTTGAGTGGGAAGACACAAGACAAAAGAAAAGACAATCCAAGCCAAAAGTTGGTGTGGGCATTGTTTCATCTTTTGGCATTAGTACAAAGTCTATTATAGCTAGTGGACATTGTTTAGGTGTGAACATGTCATGCTAGGGTTAGGTTAGATGGTATTAGGGTTGGCAATGTTCAAAGGTGTAGATAAGTCGCCATGTGTTAGGTTAATGTTTGCTAATATAGGGCCTACCATTAGGTCTAACCATGTCATAAATGAAGGAAACAAAGTTTTGTCTATGTTAAGGTGCATTCACAGTTAGTGTTAAGGACTCTAGTATTAAGTCCCTTTAACGCCAAGCTAGTCATTTAAGACTAAAACTATTTACCATGAAGATTTTATGATAAGTTAATACTCACTTAATATTAAACAATCACTCACTTAACATTGGGTGCCACCTATGATGCCACCTAGATTTTCACTTAACATTGATTCAACATTAGGTGTGAATGCACCTTTAGGGTTTGATTGGTGAATGGGAAAGTAGCAAATACTTCAATTGTTATGTTAGTCATTGATATGGAATAAATCAACAATTGGCGGGTATTTGC
>Ga0116231_10013814_pt1 | contig 11139 bp, 14 predicted proteins | sample S1TSphgellanicum_2_FD_89695 | JGI IMG/M metagenome (GOLD analysis project Ga0116231, IMG submission 89695) | Host-associated microbial communities from peat moss isolated from Minnesota, USA - S1T2_Fd - Sphagnum magellanicum MG | ecosystem: Host-associated > Plants > Peat moss > Unclassified...
ACGCAGGCCACCGAGGTGTTGCCGCCGGTTTCGGCGTAGGGGCCGGAGAAATCGCTGCACACGCCGATGGTGAGCGATTTGCCGGCGGCGCGCGCGGGGACGAGGGGCAAGGCGCTGGCGGCGGCGGCGGTGCCTAGGATTTTGCGTCGGGTTGTTTTCATGTTGGAATCTCCCTTTTGTTAGAAAAAGTTAGGCAGGAAAGAAGCGCTTTTTTGAAAAAAAGCGCGCAAAAAACTTTTGCATGGGGGCGGTGCAACTCCGGTGTCTCTTTAGGCGCCCCTGTCGGGGGCGCCGAAAGAGACACCGGAGTTGCACCGCCCCCATGCAAAGTTTTTTTGGTTCTTTTTTTTCAAAAAAAGAACTTCTTCCCTTTTCTATTCTCATATACCCAGCCTGCGATGCAGCTCATCCATCTTCGCCGCCAGCTGGTCATTCGGTATCATATCCACCACCTGCCCGTGCTCCACCACGTAGTGCCGGTCAGCCAGTTTGGAGGCGAAACGGAAATTCTGCTCCACCAACAGCACGGTAAAGCCGCGCCGTTTGATCTCGGCGATCATCAGCCCGATCTGCTGCACGATCACCGGTGCCAGGCCCTCGGTCGGCTCGTCCAGGAGCAGAAGTTTCGCGCCAGTGCGCAATATGCGCGCGATCGCCAGCATCTGCTGCTCGCCGCCGGAAAGTTTGGTGCCGGGGCTTTTCGCGCGTTCCTTCAGGTTTGGGAACAGGGTAAAAATATCCTCGACGCTCATGCCGCCGGGAGCGACGACCGGTGGCAGAAAAAGATTCTCCGTCACGTTCAGGCCGGCGAATATGCCGCGCTCCTCCGGGCAGAAGCCGATGCCGGCGCGGCCGACTTTGTCCGGGCGGGCGTTGATGAGCTCGGCGCCGCGGAATTTGATGCTGCCTTCGCGCCGCGGCACCAGGCCCATGATGGATTTCAGCGCGGTGGTCTTGCCGGCGCCGTTGCGGCCCAACAATGTCACCACCTCGCCCTCGCGCACCTCGAAATCCAACCCGTGCAGCACGTGGCTTTCATCGTACCAGGTGTTTAAACCGCGCACCTCAAGCATGGTCGGTGCCCAGATAGGCCGTGATCACGTCGGGATGATTCGAAACCGTCGCGTAGTCGCCCTCGGCCAGAATTTTGCCGCGCGTCAGCACGGTGATCTTATCCGACAGGCCGGAGACGACCGAGAGATTATGCTCGACCATCAGAATCGTGCGTCCCGCGCGCAGGCGCGAGATCAGCGCCACGATGCGCGTCACATCCGCTTCCGTCATGCCGGCCGTCGGCTCGTCCAGCAGCATCAGCCGCGGCTCCAGCGCCAGCGTGGTGGCGATTTCCAGCGCCCGCTTGCGGCCGTAGGAGAGTTCGGCCGCCGGCACCTCCACCGCGTCGGACAGGCCGACGTCGAACAGCAGTTCATGCGCGCGGTCGTTATAGCGCCTCAGCACCCGGTCGCTGCGCCAAAAGTCGAAATTTTTGCCGCGGTCGCGCTGCAGAGCGACGCGCACATTTTCCACCGCCGTCAGGTGCCCGAACACGGCGGAGATCTGAAAGCTGCGCACCATGCCCAGCCGCGCCACGTCCGCCGGCTTCATGGCGGTGATGTCCTGCCCGGCGAAGGAGATTGTTCCCGCTGTCGGCTGCAGGAATTTCGTCAGCAGGTTGAAGCAGGTGGTCTTGCCCGCGCCGTTGGGACCGATCAGCGCGTGGATGGTGCCGGTCTCGATCCTCAGATTCACGCCGCCCACGGCGGTGAACCCGCCAAACACCTTGGTCAGCCCGTCTGTCTCCAGGATCGCTTCGGCCAAAAATTTCCACCCATTAAGTTTCTTAACTTATGAGGGATAACTCGCACACAGTCCTGCCCCGCGCAACCGGCGCGGGGGTTTTTACGCGGCTTCGCGGCGGTATTTCAGCAACAGTACCACGCCCAAAGCGGCGGAGACGAAAAACATCGCCGCACCCAGCGCCAGCTTGTCCGCCTCGCTCGGCACGCTGCCGCGCCCCAGCAGCGCAAACACCACGGTCTGCGGGATGAAGCCGAGCAGCGAGGCGGCCAGGAAGGGTGCGGTGCGCACCGATGACATGCCGGCCACCAGGTTGAGCACCAGGTTGTTGCCGACAGGCATCAGCCGGAATGTCAGCGTGGTCATGAAGGGCCGCGCCGCCAGCATCGCGTCGATTTTGTTCAGCCGCTTGCCGAAGCGGCGTTTCACGAAATCCCGCGCCACGGCGCGCGCCCACACAAAATCCACGGTGCAGGCGATGAGCTGGGAGAGCAGGGCCATGGCGACGCCGCTCCATAGCCCGAAGGCGTAGCCGGCGACGAAGGCCGGCACCTGGCGCGGCAGGCCGATGGCGGTGAGCAGGCTGGCGAGGCCCAGAAACATGATCTCGCCCTGCACGCCGCCCTGCGCCACTAGGCCGGAAAGGGTGCTTTGCGCGGAGGCGGCGCCCAGCAGCGGCAGGCTGAGCGCCACCGCCACCATGGCGCCGCCCATCAGCGCGGGCTTCACGGCTTTCGCCGCGACGGCGGAGGCGGCGTTCGCGCCGCTCATGGGTTGGTGTCGATCACGGGCAGTTTCCATCGCCGCTGCAGCCAGGCGACGCCGAACAGATCGACGATGCCGACTTTCAGCCGGTCCCATGTGCCGTAATGCGAGCGCCCATGTTCGCGCGCGTGGTGGCGGACGGGCACCGAAACGACCTGGCCGCCGGCGCGGATGAACAAAGCGGGCAGGAAGCGGTGGATATGGTCGAAATGCGGCAGTTCCAGAAACGCCTGGCGGCGGAAGAGTTTTAGGCCGCACCCGGTATCGGGCGTGCCGTCGCCCAGCATGCGGCTGCGCACATAATTGGCGATTTTGGAGCCGTAGCGCTTCGCCTCGGAATCAACCCGGCTGACCCGGTGGCCCGCGATCAGCACCGGCTTTTTGCCGACCGCTTCCGCGGCCAAAGCGGCTTCCAGCATGGCGGGGATATCGGCCGGGTCGTTCTGGCCGTCGCCATCCAGGGTTGCGATGAAGGCGCCGCGCGCGGCCTTCACGCCGGTGATGACGGCGGCACTCTGGCCGCAGCTGTGTTTGTGGCGCACGCGCACCAGCGTCGGCAAAGACGCTGCCAGCGCCGCCAGTTTTTGCGGCGTGTCGTCCGTGCTGCCGTCATCGACATACACGATTTCGTGCTCGATGCCGGCCAGCGCGGCGCCGATTTTTCCGATCAGCGGCGCCAGGTTCGGCGATTCGTTATGCACCGGCACCACCACGGAAATAAGCGGGGTGCCATCCAGAAATTCAGGCGTTGTGAGGGGGCGGGGATCTATTTTCATGAGGCTCAATTGGCTGGGGCATTAAGGCGTATTTGCGGCTCAACTTCGGACAAAAAAAGATTCTTGGGGCCGAATCCCGCGGGTTTGAAACAGATTGTTGCGCGCTGGCCGTGCAGCCAGCGCAGCGTGCCCATGGCGGCGCCGGCCACCAGGTCTTGGCTCTCCGTCGCCTCCAGCACGGCGCGCGCGGCGTCCTCTCCGGCGGCGATGAATTTTTGCACGCCCATCGCTAGCAGCCGGGCGGCGGCCAGGCGCAGGCCGGGGGCGGGTTCCGCGCTGGTGATGACGATCGGGCCCGGCTGCGCGCGGGCAAATTTTTCCGCCGCCGCGGCGGCGGCTTCCGGTGCGGCAGAGGGCATTTCAAAAACCTCGCACACGCCGCGCAGCGCGCCGATCTGCAGGTTTGTCGTGCGGTCCGTGGCGGTGGAGAGGATGGCGAGGCGGCCGGAAGGCGGCGCGGGTTCCGCCGCATGCGGCCTGGCCGCCAGCCAGGCGGAGCCGCCGGACGCGGGAAGGCCCGCGAGTGCCGCGGTGATGACGGCGGCGTCGTCATCACCGATGGCGTCGATCAGCGCCAGAAGGCGGCCTTGTTCCTTGGCCGCCGTGCAGGCGCGCTTCACGGCGGCGGCGCCGGCGCGTACCGTTTCGTGCGGTATTTTGGCCACGGGACGGCCCAGGGCGGCGGCAAAATGCTGGGCCGCGTCGCCCAGATTCTTGCCGGCCTCGAACAAATGCCCCTGATACACGGTGCGCCCCGCCCAGGGCGCGGCGAGGCAGGCGGCCAGGAAGCCGGCGCCGGAAACATCCGCCAGGGCCTCGATCAGCGGCGCGATTCGGGCGGCTTCTGCCGGCGCGGCGTTGCCGAAGGCCAGGAAATAGGTTTTTCCGCCAGGGCCGGCAGCCGCCAAAAGCTCGGATTCGGTGAGCCAGGCGGCGGCGGGCGCCAAAATGTCGCGGCCCGGCACGCCCACCCCGATGGACGCGCCTGGACCGAAGGCCTCGGCCAGCGCGGCGGCGTCGGACAGGCTGGCCGCCAGGCCCAAAGATTTCATAGCGGGTTGATCCTCACGGACGCGAAGATGGCATCGCCAGGCGGCCGCATCCAGAGGATTTGTTAATATTTCGCGCCAATGAGGTGCCCGCGCCCGAAAAACCCGGCGAGAACGGCTGGCGCCGCGGGCTCGCCCTTGCGTTGGCAAAACCCGCCGCTATAAGCCCGGCCAAGGCCGTTTGGTTCGCCACGCCGCGCCGCTTCTCGAGTCAAAGGATATGCTCGGATGTTGATGTCTCTGCCACCCGACTACCGGCCCTCGGATGACGAGGAGTTCATGAATCCGATGCAGGTTGAGTATTTCCGCCAGAAACTGTTGCGGTGGCGGGCGGACCTGGTGAAGGAAGCCAACGGGACGTTGGCATCGCTTGGCGAAGGCGGGATTCTGGAGCCGGACATCACGGACCGGGCCAGCGTGGAGACGGACCGGGCTTTGGAGCTGCGGACGCGGGATAGGGCCCGAAAACTGATTTCTAAAATCGATCAGGCGCTGCTGCGGATTGAAAACAATTCTTATGGCTATTGCGAGGAGACGGGGGAGCCGATTGGGCTGCGGCGGCTGGAGGCGCGGCCGATCGCGACGCTGTCGATCGAGGCGCAGGAGCGGCATGAGAAGATGGAGCGGGTGCACCGGGACGATTAAAGGCGTCTCAGGGGGTCAGGGGTTTGCGGGAATTTGGACGGGTGTGTTGTTTTTTGGCGGGATGGTGATAGCGGCATAGGGGGTTGATATCAGAATTATGTTGCGTGAGACTGGCTGATTCTGGATGTATATTGCGTGGGGCTGGGGATCGAGCGGGGCGCAATGCTGATATAAAGGTGCGTCGCTTTTGACAAACCCATCGTGATGGGTTATTGAATTTTGAAATGGTCACCGTATTCCGTACGCAAGGGCTGCGCGTGATCATCTATACCAATGATCACCAGCCGGCCCATGTTCACGTCTTCGGTGATGGACAGGCCAAGATCAATCTGCGAGGTGCCAACGGCGCGCCGGAGTTGGTTTGGGTCGATGGTTTGTCACGCGGGGAAGTGCGCCGGGCGATGCGGATTGTAGCAGCGCAGCAAAAGTTCCTGTTGGCAAGGTGGGAGGAGATTCATGGTTGAACTGACAGACGCAGAGATTGATGCCGCAACGAAACGTGGCGAAGCCGCGCGAAAAAATGAACCTCGCGCGACGGAGGCAAGGTACAATAAGAAACTGGGGCGCGTGGTGGTGGCGCTGTCCAATGGCTGCACGTTCACATTTCCGCCGCATCTGGCGCAAGAGCTGGAGGCGGCGACGGATGAGGAACTCGCGCAGGTGGAGATTCTTGGCAATGGGTATGGGCTGCACTGGGAAAAGCTGGATGCCGATTTGTCCGTGCCCGGGCTGCTTGCCGGGTTATTTGGCACCAAGAGCCACATGGCGCGGCATGCGGGAAGGAGCACATCCGCCGCCAAGGCGGAAGCGGCGCGGGCGAATGGGGCGAAGGGGGGGCGGCCTCGGAAGGCGGGGCGATGAGTGGCGGGCCCGCCAGTTTGACCGGGGGATGCCGGTGCGGGGCGGTGCGGTATGAGGTGGCGGATGCGTTTGAGTATGCGCTGAACTGCCATTGTTCGCAGTGCCGGCGGGCGACGGGTGCGGCATTCAAATCGCTGGCGGGTAGTCCGCGCGGGCGGCTTGCGCTGACGGCGGGGGAGGATGCGCTGCTGATCGACGGGGCGTTGGAGGCGGCGCATGATGTGCGGTGCGGGGTGTGCGGGTCGCTACTGTATTCGGTGGTGCGGGAGGGGGCTTATGTTCATGTCGCGATGGGAACGCTGATGGACGACCCGTCGATCCGGCCGGCGGCGCATATTTTTGTAGGATCGAAAGCGAAATGGTATGAGATTACGGATGGGCTGCCGCGGTTTGAGGAATTTCCTGAGGGGTGAAATGGCCCGGGGTGGCGAAGAGGGATGGGTTTCGCAAGGGTTCAACCTACCACATGTTATTGACCGGTGCAGCGACAATCGCACTGGAGTTATGAGGGCGTGTGAAGTCGGTGGGGTGCGAAAGAGCACCTCACCCTACGCTCGCTATACGGACTTCGCGGTGATATGAATTCGCAACAGTCCAGGGAGCATAATTAACTTTTTATCCGGCCGGCGACGCGTTACCTAGGCGCTTCAGCAGGGGGCATTCGCGGCATGAGCATCGTCGTCAGCACGGGAAAGACGTATTCCGTCACGTCCGGCGTCATCGATACCGGCATTCAGGTCGATAGCGGCGGCACGCTCTACGTTCTGAAAGGCGGCACGGCCAGCGCCACCAACGTGATATCCGGTGGCACCGAATACATCGCCGGCACCCAGACCGCCGCCACGGTGGCGGGGTCCGCCACCATCGAAGCGGGCGGCATCACCTCCGGCACCACGCTGGCGCGCGGGGCTTCGATCACGGTGTCGTCCGGCGGCAAGGCCGTGTCCACCAGCTTTGAGGCCTTCGGCATGATCGAGGTGAGCAGCGGCGGTGTCCTTTCGGACACGACGATCACGGCGGGCGCGGACGGCGAGGTTCATCTGAACGCCGGCGGCAAGGCGGCCGCGACGACCGTCGAGCAGTACGGTGAATTCGCCATCAACCCGCATGCCGTCGCCACCGGAACGAAAGTCAGCAGCGGCGGCAGCGCCTATGTCGCGGGCACCGAAAGCGGCGGCGCGGTGTATTCGGGCGGCGTGATGTCCGTTTCGCACGGCAAGGCCAGCGGCACGGTCATTTCGTCCGGCGGCCGCATGGAGGTCACCGCCAAAGGCGACGCCAGCCACGTCACGGTGGCATCCGGCGGGCTGGAACTGGTGTTTTCAGGGTCCAAGACCAGCGCCACGAAAGTCGACTCTGGCGGCTATGTCATCCTCTTGGGCGGCGGCGCCACGAAAAGCAAGGTCGCCGCCGGCGGCCATGTCGTCTCCACAGGTGTGGCGCTCGTCAGTTCCGGGGGCGGCGTGACGCTGTTTGCCAAAAGGACGAGCCAGAATTTCGGCGCCGGCGCGGTGGAATATGTGCTGAGCGGCGGCGTCGAGAGCGGCGCCACCGCCACCGACGCGACGCTCGCAGTCTATAAAGGCGGCGTCGTGAGTGACACCGCGTTGGGCTTCTCGGACCTTGACATCTTTTCCGGCGGCAAAGCCGTCAGCGCGACGATAAGCGGCGGCGGCGGGGCTGACATTGCCGGCGGGACCGCCACGGCGACGGTGATGGATGCCCCCGACGGCAGTATGTATGTCATTTCCGGCGCCAGAACCTTTGGCACGGTGGTCAGCAGCGGGCTGGAACAGGTGCAGGAGGGCGGTGTTGTTTCGAACACCGTCATCAAGGGCGGCGAGGAAAGTCTACTCCGCACGGGCAGCAGCTACGGCACGGTGGTCAGCAGCGGCGCGCAGTTCATTCAGGGCACGGCCACCAGCACGACGATCGAAGCCGGCGGCACGCAATTTATGTTTGGCGGCGTGACGAGCGACACCGTGATCAGCGGCGGGACGGCCAATGTCATTTCGGGCGGCGTCACTTACGGCACGATCATCAGGGGCGGCCAGGACAACGTGATGTCCCGCAGCGTCGCCAGCGACACGGTGATCTCCGGCGGGACCCTGAACGTCGCCGCGGGCGGTATCATCGACGGCACCGTGACCTTCGCCGGCGCGTCCGGCAGCCTGGTGATCGGCGCGACGACGTTGCCGACCAACACCATCGCCGGCTTCGCGGCGGGGGACACTATTCAGCTCGCCGGCATCGCCTATGTCGGCGGCGCCAGCGTCGCCGTCACCAGCGCCAACCAGGTGCAGATTACCGATGGCGGCAAAACCTACGTTCTGCATATCGCCGGTGCGGTGGTGGGCGAGACCGATTTCCATTTTTCCTCCGGCAGCCTGCTGACAAAAGGCGCTGCGCCGGCGATGGGCTTTCTGCGCCCCGCCAGCACGGCGGCGCCGGTGGACGGCGCGTTTTGGGCGCCCGCCGTCGCTGCTGCCCAAGGCGCCGTGGACCGCGAGGCCGGAAGCCGGGTCATGATTTCGTCCAGCCGCGCCTATGGCGCGCTGCCATCGGTGGTGGTTTCCGCCGGGCATCCCGCCGTCGTACTGCCGCATCTACCGTAGGACCAACGGGGACGGACGAGGTTACTCGTCGTCCTCCGCGTTTTCGGGTTTGGCGGGGAGGGTGTAGGATTCGGTGAGCCAGCGGCCTAGGTCGATGTCGGCGCAGCGTTTGCTGCAAAAGGGTTTGTGGTCTTGGGTCGCGGGTTTTTGGCAGATGGGGCAGTTGGTCATGGGGGCAAAAACTCGTGCAAGGGGGGGCGGAGGCGGGGGCGTAAAAGTTCGGCGTAGCCTAGGTGGGTGAAGCCTAGGAATTTGGGTTTTAGGGGGTCGGAGTCCAGCGCGGCTTTGAGCGGGGCGGCGAGTTTTGGGCGGGCGGTGGATTTTAGGCCGGCGAAGTCGATGAGGATGCCGCCGCTGAGGTTGCGTAAGACAATCTGGCGGACCAAGGCGGGGAGGAGGGCGAGGTTGAAGGCGAGCTGAGCTTGGGATTTGGGGGCGCGGGCGGCGGTGGCGGGGCCGGTGTCGATGTCGATGCAGGTTAAGGCCTTGGTGAATTCGAAATGCAGGGTGGCGCCGGTGGGGAGGGTGGCGGTGGGCTCGTGCAGTTCGGCGATTTCGTCTTCCAGGGCAGGGTGGAAGGTGGTGGCCTGGTGGGTGAGGCGGTTTTCGAACGTGGGGCGGAGTTTGGCGATCAGGGCGTAGTCGTCGATCTGGATGGGGGCGGTGGGAAATGTTTCAGCGAGTTCGCGCAGCGGGCCAGGGGCGGGGCGGAAGAGGCCTGGCTGGTCCGCGGGTTTTTCGGTGGGGACGAGGGCGAGGCGGGGGCCTTTGCCGGATTGGGGGGTGCGGGTGATTCGGAAGACGGCGTATTGGCCGGTTGTGAGGGATTTGGCGCCGGCGGTGTCGGGGAGGAAGCCGGTGATTTCGGCGCCTAGTTCCACGAATTTGCCGGCCATGGCGGGGGCGGCGGCGGTGATGCGGCCGGTGTGGAGGGCGTCGATGTCGAGGGGGTTTTCGGGGTTCCAGAGGTGGTATTGGGTAAGGGTGTTGTTTTGGAGGAGGGCGATGCGGGCTGTGCCGTTGCGCACGGAGACGGCGATGCGGGGGGTTAGCATGAGGGGGGTGGGGCGGCGGGAAAGGCGTGGATGCCGGCATTCGCCGGCATGACGGGGTGGTGGGGACGGGGGGTTACCACTGGTAACCTAGGCCGCGGAGGAGGTTGGCGGTTTCGTGGAGGGGGAGGCCGACCACGCCGGAATAGGAGCCGGAGAGGAAGTCGATGAAGGTGGCGGCGAAACCTTGGATGGCGTAGGCGCCGGCTTTGCCGCGCCATTCGTTGGTGGCGAGGTACGAGTTTAGGGCGGCGTCGTCGAGGCGGGAAAAACCGACGACGGAGGTGACGAGGCGGGAGGCGATGCGGCCGTCCGGCGCGCGGACGGCAACCGCGGTGAGCACGTGGTGGCGGCGGCCGGAGAGGAGGGTTAGGCAGGTTTTGGCCTGGGTCTCGGTTTCGGCTTTGGGGAGGATTCGCGTGCCGGCGGCGACCACGGTGTCGGCGGCGATGACGTAGGCGGCGTCCGGCACGGTGGCGAGTTTTTCGGCGGCCATGCGGGCGGCGTAGAGGCGGGGGGATTCGGCTTTTTGGGGGGTTTCGTCGATGCCGGGGGCGATGATTTTGGTGGGTTCGAGGCCGATCTGGCGCAGCAAGGTTTCGCGGCGGGGGCTGGCGCTGGCGAGGATCAGGGCCGGGGGGGGCAAAATTATTTGAAGCGGAAGGTGATACGGCCTTTGGTGAGGTCGTAGGGGGTCATTTCGACGTTGACGCGGTCGCCGGCGAGGACGCGGATGCGGTTTTTGCGCATTTTGCCGCTGGTATGCGCGAGGATGACGTGCTCGTTATCCAGTTTGACGCGGAACATCGCGTTGGGGAGCAGTTCGGTGACCATGCCACTGAACTCGATCATATCTTCTTTAGACAAACAGGAAACCTCGCGGATTGTGGGATGCGGAAGGGCAAATGGGCCGGGTTTTTGGTCCAGTCAAGTTTTGGCGAACCGGGCGGCGATGGAGGCGGCATGGCCGGTGAGGCTTTCGGCGTTGGCCAGCGCCACCGCCGAGGGGCCGATGTCCTGCAATGCGGCGGCGGTGGCGGAGACGTAAGAACTGCGTTTCAAAAAATCGTAAACGGAGAGGCCGGAGGCGAATTTGGCGGTGCCGGAGGTGGGGAGCGTGTGGTTGGGGCCGGCGATGTAGTCGCCGATGGCGGTGGGCATGTTTTGGCCGAGGAAGATCGCCCCGGCGTGGCGGATTTTTTGGAAGAGTTCGGTGGGGTCGGGCAGCATGATTTGCAGGTGCTCTGTAGAAATGCGGTTGGCGAGGTTGGCGGCTTCCTGCCAGGTTTTCACCAGGATGATGGCGCCGTGGTCGTGCCAGGCGGCGGCGGCGATTTGGCTGCGGGCCATCGCTTTGAGCAGGATTTCGGCGTGCTGGGCGACGGATTCGGCGAAATAGGGATCGTCGGTGATGAGGATGCATTGAGAATCCTCGCCGTGCTCGGCCTGGGCGAGGAGGTCCAGGGCGACGTGGGCGGGGTTGTTGGTGGCATCCGCGATGATGAGGACTTCGGAGGGGCCGGCCATGGAGTCGATGCCGACTTTGCCAAAGACCTGGCGCTTGGCTTCGGCGACGTAG
>Ga0116231_10013815_pt1 | contig 11139 bp, 13 predicted proteins | sample S1TSphgellanicum_2_FD_89695 | JGI IMG/M metagenome (GOLD analysis project Ga0116231, IMG submission 89695) | Host-associated microbial communities from peat moss isolated from Minnesota, USA - S1T2_Fd - Sphagnum magellanicum MG | ecosystem: Host-associated > Plants > Peat moss > Unclassified...
ATATTCAGCATCAATTGAACGAAGCCAATGGATCGCTCGAAATCGAAGGGAAAGTGTCGCCCATCATCAGCGACAGGCTGGCGCTCGACCAAATTTTTGGCAATTTGCTCGATAATGCGGTCAAATATAAAGATCCCAACCGGCCGCTGACGCTCAAAATCCGGGTTGGCAATGAACTTAACCGGCGCATTTACGTTGCGATCGAGGATAATGGGCGCGGGATCGCAAAACAGGATCATGAGCGCGTCTTTGATCTGTTTCGCCGCTCCGGCACGCAAGACCAGCCTGGTGAGGGTATTGGGCTCGCGCATGTGAGAAGCATGGCCCGAAACCTAGGTGGTGATATAATGCTGACGTCCGAAGTTGGACGGGGCTCAACATTTAGAGTCAGCATCCCCAAAGACCTGCGCAAAACGATTGGAGTGGCTTGACGTGAACAAAGACGCAAAACCCGTCAAGCTAGTCATGATCGAAGATGACGAAGGACATGCGCGGCTGATTGAAAAAAACATCCGGCGTGCCGGTGTCAGCAATGAAATTGTTCCCTTCACGAATGGAACGGCGGCGCTGCATTATCTGTTTGGAACCGATGCGTCCGGAAATCCCAATTCCGGGCGTCAGCTTCTTATTCTTCTCGATTTAAACCTGCCCGATATGACTGGTATCGATATCCTCGAAAAGCTCAAATCGGACCCGTCCACAAAACGCTTGCCGGTTGTGGTTTTAACAACAACCGATGATACGCGCGAAATTCAACGCTGCTACGATCTTGGAGCTAACGTCTATATTACGAAGCCGGTGAATTACGAAGGCTTTGCGAATGCGATCAGACAGCTTGGGCTTTTCTTCGCCGTCATGCAGGTTCCGGAAGCTGGCTGAGCATGGCAGATGACTCTGTATCAGTCTTATATATCGATGATGATCCAGCACTCACGCGGCTTGTCCAAAAGGTGTTGGGGCGACGCGGCTATGAAATCGAAACCGCTGCCACGAGCGAAGCTGGCCTTCAGCGTATCGCAGCAGGCAACATAGATGTCATCGTTCTCGATCATTTTTTAACCGCTGAGACCGGTCTTGATTTCATGGCAAAGTTAAGCGGTCTGCCGCTCAATGCGCCACCGGTGGTTTATCTCACGGGAACGGACGAGGCGGCTGTCGCGATCGCAGCGCTCAAGGCTGGCGCGGCGGATTATGTTTTGAAAACGGTCGGCGACGAATTTCTGGAACTGCTCAGCAGCGCCATCGATCAGGCCATGGAGAAAGCCCATTTAGAGCGCGAACGCGACCGGGCTTTGGAAGACATGCGCGCCGCGCGCGATAGAGCCGAAATTCTTCTCAATGAAGTCAATCACAGGGTCGCCAACAGTTTGTCGCTTGTCGCAGGCCTTGTTCAGATGCAGGCGAAATCAATCGATAATGCGGCGGTAAAGACCGCGTTGGAAGAAGTCCAGGCGCGTATCTCGGCCATAGCCGGTGTGCATCGGCGGCTTTATACAACCGACGACATCCGCCATGTCGAAATATCCGGCTATTTAACAAGCCTGTTGGAGGAATTAGAGACCACAATGAAAGCCTCGGGGCACACCTCTACAGTGAGCCTCGTCGCAGACCGCACGAATGTCCAGACGGATAAAGCCGTTTCCATTGGCGTCATGATCACCGAACTGGTGACAAACGCTTTCAAATACGCTTATCCCGGAGAGAAGGTCGGCGAAATCCGCGTGCGGTTTTTGCGGCTTGCGCCGAATAAGGTCAAGCTGAGCGTCGAAGACGATGGAATCGGATGGTCTGGAGAAGGTGTCCCGCAAGGCACGGGCTTAGGGAGCCGCATTGTGACGGCGACAGCGAGAAGCCTTGGCTCCTCACTCGAATATTGGGGGCAGAGAGGGTGCTGCGTCAGCCTTGAATTCGACGTTTGAAACCGTCATCCAGCCCTGCGCCAATCAATCCGGGGCAGGTCCGGTTCACCACATGCGCTGGTGTCTCCATTGGCTTCGTCGAGATCAAAGAGGGGACCATAAGGCCGGGAATGGAAGAGCTGGCTGCCGATCGGAGCGTGAAGCAAAGATCGTTTTCCAGTTTTATGCGGATCGATGACCAGATCTGGCTGCTCATGAAACTGCTGTCCGGCTTCGGCAATGATGCTGCGCATTAAAACTCTTCCCAACCGTCTTCTTGCGGCTTTTGCGCGGCGCCACCGCGGCCCATGGTTTTCATGGCCGCGACCGGTTTTGATGAAGCAGCTGGCGCACGCGATGGGCTCGCGGATGTCTGCGCTTTTGCCATGCCGTTGTCAGCCGCCACCTTGAAGCCTGCCATCAGCCTGAAGAGTTCGGCGGTCTGCTCCGCAAGGCTGTGCGTGGCGGCCGTCGATTCTTCAACCATTGCCGCGTTTTGCTGGGTCATCCGATCCATCTGATTGATGGCCGTATTGATTTCCGCGAGCGCGGACGATTGCTCCTGCGCCGAGCCTGCGATGCCGTTGACAATGTCATTGATCTCGGTCACCTGCCCGACAATTTGGGTGAGCGCCTTGCCTGTCTGACCGACAAGATCGACCCCCTCTTCGACCTGACCTCTCGACGTGTTGATCAAGGCCGTGATTTCTTTGGCCGCCTCGGCTGAGCGCTGTGCCAAAGCCCGAACCTCGGAAGCAACAACGGCGAAGCCGCGTCCAGCATCTCCTGCGCGCGCCGCTTCGACACCGGCGTTCAAGGCAAGCAAGTTCGTTTGAAATGCGATTTCGTCGATCACGCCGATGATCTGACCGATCTGGCCGGACGATTTCTCAATATTGTTCATCGCCTCGACAGCCTTGCGTACGACCTCGCCGGATTGCTCGGCACCGGTTTTGGCTCCGCCGACAACTTCGCATGCGTGTTTGGCACCGGTGGCGGTTGTACGCACTGTCGCCGTGATCTGATCGAGAGCAGCGGCTGTTTCTTCGAGGCTCGCGGCTTGCTGCTCGGTGCGTTTAGAGAGGTCATCAGCGGACGCTTGAATTTCCGCGGTGCTTTTTTGAATGGCCATCGCGGTGCCGCCGATGTCCCACATCGCCTTTTTGAGGTTGCCGCGCGCCTCGTTAAAATCGGTTCGCAATTTTTCGATGGCTGATTCTAGCGGCTTTTCGATTTTGAAATAGAGCTCACCGCGAGCCAAATGTTCCAGCGCATCGCCGATCACATTGATAGCCTGGACGCGCTCTGTAATGTCCGACGCAAATTTCACGATCCGTATGACTTTGCCGTTGAGATCGAAAATTGGATTGTAATTGGCCTGAATAAAAACCTCTTTGCCGCCTTTGCCGAGACGCTTGAAATCCTGAGAGACAAATTCCCCGCGGGCTAGCTTTGCCCAGAATTCGCGATAATCGGGCGATTGCACTTCGTGCGGGTCAACGAACATGCTGTGATGGCGGCCGGCGATCTCGTCGAGCCTGTAACCAAGCAATTGCAGAAAATTATCATTCGCCGTGAGAATGGTGCCATCAATGGTGAATTCGATCACCGCGCTAGATCGCGAAATCGCGGTGAGCTTACTGGTATTCATAACCGCTTCAAGCTTTTCAGCGGTGACGTCTATCGCGATTTTAACGACCTTTTGAACTTTTCCCTGCGCGTTCAAAATCGGATTGTAGGAAGCCTCGATCCAGATTTCCTTACCGCCCTTGCCGATGCGCTTAAATTCATGCGCTTGGAACTCACCGCGGCCGAGTTTGGACCAAAATTCCTTATATTCGGAGCTTTGCGCATATTCCGGTTCGACAAACATACGATGGTGCTTGCCCACGATCTCACTGAGATCGTAGCCGACTACGTCGCAGAAATTCTTGTTCGCGCTTAGAATTTTACCTTCAGGATCAAACTCGATGATCGCCTGCGATTTACGGATCGCGCTTAAGATAGCTTTGGCATCGGTGCCAATGTCGAAAAGTTTCGGTATCATTTAGCAACTGCTCTATTACGAAGGTGTTATCATGGCGTACGATATGCCGCATGATTTAATAAAGGATTTATCCCAAGAGCTACTGCATATAGACTTTATACATATAGTGAGCTGCATCGTGGCCCCGGCTGGATTCAGGCCCATAAAGATTGCTCGATCCCCATGTTCACCAGCAAAATTTGCCGCAGTCGATGCAGAAAACTGCTATTTGCAGAATGTTTAAGCTCAAGCCGAATTGATCAGAGCCGATCGTCTCGCAGCTTCGCCTCTTCAAGCAAGCGGAACGAATACCTATCTGTTTTGTAACGATAGGATGACACACATGCTTGAAGACTTTTCCCAATCATTCATCCGCGATGAATCTCCACATGACCCGCCGGAAACTTTATTCCAAGCTGTTCCGGGCGACGCTGCGCTTCTCGATGCTTATTCGCAGGCCGTAACAGAAATTGTAGACCACGTTGGCGCGAGCGTCGTTCGCATCGACATCCGCCTCAATGGCAGGCCCGCGGGCTCCGGTTCCGGGGTCATCGTCTCGCCCGACGGGCTCGTGTTGACGAACAGCCATGTCGTGCAAGGCGCCAAACGCGCCGAGGTGACGACGCTCGATGGCCGGTCACTCTCAGGCCGCGTGCTGGGCAATGATCCAGATACAGACCTGGCGCTGATCAGAATCGATGAAGACACGAAACTGCCCGCGGCGCGGCTCGGCGATTCGAAAATGTTGAAGCGTGGTGAGATCGCAATTGCGATCGGCAACCCGCTCGGCTTCGATGCGACGGTGACGGCTGGCGTGATTTCGGCGCTTGGCCGCTCCTTACGCTCGAAAAACGGACGCCTGATTGATGATGTGATTCAGACTGATGCCGCGCTGAACCCCGGCAATTCGGGTGGCCCGCTTGTTTCCTCACGCGGCGAAGTCATCGGGATTAACACCGCGATCATCACGGGTGCGCAGGGTATTTGTTTCGCTGTCGCCTCAAACACAGCCAGCTTCGTGCTGGGCGAGATTGTCCGGCATGGGCATGTACGCCGCGCCCATCTCGGGATCGGGGCGGGCACGGTTGCCCTGCCGCGCAAGATTGCCTTGCGTCTGGGTCTGCCGCAATCGACGGGAGCCGTCGTGACTTCTGTAGAGCCTGACGGGCCAGCCGATCACGCGGGCCTTTTAACAGGCGACATCTTGCTGGCGATCGACGGCACGCCTGTGTCAGGCGCTGACGATCTCGTACGGCTGCTCAACCACGATAAAATCGAGCGGACGATCCCGCTCGATTTTTTGCGCCGCTCAGATCAGCGCCGCGTTTGGGCCGCTTTGCGCGAGCGATAGCAGCCTTAAAGACAGCTGGCGTTAGAGCTCGACTTTTTCGCCAGCCTGAATCCAGGCCAGCATACCGCCTGGATAATGCGCCTTGACATCGCTGCGTCCGGCCGCTTGCGCCGCTTCCAAGGCCTTCAGCGACCGGCCGCCCGCGCGGCAGGACAGCACAATTCTTTTGCCTTCTGGCGCCGTTGGAATATCGGCGGGCTTGAAGCTCTGCAGCGGGTTGAGGATCGCGCCAGGCATATGACCTTCTTTGAATTCATTCGGCTCCCGCACATCCACAAGGATGATCGAGCCATCGGCCAAACCTGCCTTCAATTCATCCAGACTTACGTTTTCAACCACTGCCATGTTATTTGCCCTGCTCTTTTAGGAAAAGACTATCAACGCCTAGAATAGCGCTTCCCGCGGCAAGGGCCAAGTTCCTCGCTTGAGCGGGTTTTACCCACTGAAAGTTTTTCTGTTTGAAACGGCCTTATTATCTGCTCGATGTTTTTACGCAAACACCGCTTGCGGGCAATCCGCTTGCTGTCGTTATCGAGAGTTCCGGCCTTGACGCCCGCCGGATGCAAAAGATCGCGGGCGAGTTCAATCTGTCCGAAACTGTTTTCGTCTTCGACCCCGTCGATCCCGTGAATACGGCCCGGCTGCGGATTTTTACCACCGTCAAGGAGCTCCCCTTCGCCGGTCACCCGACCGTCGGAACAGCGGCGCTTCTCGCAGAACTGCGGGCGCCTGAATATTTGAAAAGCCGCGACGTCGGCGTCGTTCTCGAAGAAGCGATCGGCACCATTTCCTGCACCGTGCGGCGGCCCCCATTGAGCAAGATGCAAGGCGGCGCGACAGTCGCTCATTTCGATCTGCCAAAACTGCCAGAATGCTTCGGTGCTCCCGCGCCTAACGCCAAGATCGCAGCGGCGTTAGGTCTCCAAGAAGCTGATATTGGCTTCAGCGCGCATCTCCCGTCCCTCTTTACAGCTGGTCTTCCGGCGACACTCGTTCCCGTGAAAGATCTCGCGACAATCGCCGGCGCCTGCCCCAACCTTGCCCTATGCGACGAAACCTTCGGTGAGACGGCCATCTATCTCTATACAAACGAAACCTCCGAGGCGGGGAACGCCTATCACGCCCGCATGTTTGGACCATCGCTTGGCGTCTTTGAAGATCCAGCGACCGGCTCCGCCGCGGCCGCTTTGGCCGGCGCGCTGATGGCTTTTGAAAAGCCCAAGGATGGCGGCCATACGATCCAGATCGAACAAGGCTATGAACTCGAGCGCCCAAGTCTCATCATTCTGGGGCTCGAAGTCGCTGGCGGCGTTTTGCAAAGCGCCTCGATCGGCGGTCCATCTGTAATCGTCGGGCAAGGTACGATCGATCTATGATCTGGGGCCCGCCACGCATCGAAACCGTCCAGCGCATCGACTATGTGATCGATGACTACACATGGGCTTTCGTTGACGAACAAGCGGCGCAAATCGACGCCTATTGGGAGCGGCTTCGCGCCCAAAAACCGCGCCTCTTCAATGGACGCGTGATGATGATGTCTGGCTACCGCATCGAACAAGATGCGCAAGGCAAGGTTCTTTACGGGACGGGTTTCGAGACCGATTATAAAGCCTTTCTGGCCTGGCGCGATTTCGGCTTTCCCGATCAAAATGCGATGAACTGCTTCGCCATGGCTGCGCTGCGCTCAGCCGACGGCGCCTTCATGCTCGGCCGCATGGGCAATCATACCGCAGCCGCGGGACGGCTCTATTTTCCAGCCGGAACACCAGACCAGGACGATCTGAAAGACGGGCGTATAGACCTCGAAGGGAGCGCCTTGCGCGAATTGACGGAGGAAACCGGCATCACGCCCGAGGATCTTGCCATCTCGCCGGAATGGACGCTCGTCTTCGACGGGCCAAGGCTCGCCTGCATGATGCCCGTTCGAACAAGCCTCGACGCCAAAGCGCTGACCGCCCGCTGCGCCGCTTTTTTGGCAGAAGACAAAGAGCCTGAGCTGACAGGGCTCATCCCTATTTTCTCAGAGGCGGATTTCGATACGGTTCGAATGCCGGGCTTCATGCTGGATTACATGCGCCACGCGATGTGAAGCGAAAAGCTTTACGCCATCGTCATGCACGGCTTGACCCGCGCATCCAGGCCGCAACGCACAGTATGTAAAATTGAGTATTTTCCGTCTTCTTATGTTCGCCACAGGCCCCAACGACAAAGAACGTTCCTGGATGCGCGGGTCAAGCCCGCGCAAGACGCACTGAACGATTGCATCTTTTCCTCGTCACATATGATAACCGTGCCGCTCCTTCGAGGCCTGGAGCAGCGAACGCGCCTCTCCGTCATGGCCGGAAGAACAAGCCGCCGCCGCGCGCGAAATTTCATCTTCTATCTGATGATAAACCGATTGATTGACGTTGCCGGTATCGGCATCGTGCTGGATCACGGTTTGATAGGCGCCGATCGCATTGGTGCAAGGCGCCCCCGGCGGCATGCCCGCGATCGCAGGGCCAGACGGCGCCATAGGCTGTGGCGCTGCCACGGCGACAGGCTGGGCCGTTTCATTGCAGCCGGATAAAGCAAAGGCCGCAATAATAGCCGCCGGCAAAACCAACCCGCGCATGACATGTCTCCGGACAGGGCAAGAGAATGATTCTTGATCAATACTGAAGATGATGATCACGCAGACGGCAGCGTCAAGCAGAAAGAGGTAACCTTCTTTCGCTTTTGAAAGCCAAAACGCGGCGGACACGATAGGCTCCGATCTCGTATATCGCGGAGGACTAGATGGACGGAGCCGACGGTAATCTTTTCCAGGCCCTCGCAGGCCCCTCGCCCGATGAAGATGTCCTGACCCTCGTCTCAGCGGCCGGCGTCACGATCGAACGCATCGTATCGATCGGCCATGCGAGCCCGCCCGATGTCTGGTTCGACCAGCCCTTGACCGAATGGGTCATGGTCGTTTCAGGCGCGGCAGGCGTCCTTTTCGAAGGTGAAACAGAGCCCATCGGCCTGAAAGCCGGGGATTATCTGCTGATCCCGCCGCATTCGCGGCATCGCGTCGCCTGGACCAGTCCTGACCAGCCAACCGTCTGGCTCGCCGTGCATTTCAAAGGTTGAGCGGCACTTTTACAGTTGATTTCGGGCCGCATTTCCTGCACCTCACAGCAATGAACGAGAGAGAAGCCATTCTTGCCGCCAATGCGTCCTATTACACGGCGTTCATGGCAGGCGATTTCACCACGATGAGCGGCATCTGGGCCGACGATGACGTGTCATGCGTGCATCCGGGATGGCCGGTGCTGATCGGCCGCCAGCCGATCCTCGAATCCTATGCCAATATCCTGCGCAATCCGAGCCAGGAACGCATCGAGCATCGCAATGATACGGCGCTGATCTCAGGTAATGACGGCCGTGTCTTTTGCGTCGAGATCGTCGGCGGCATGGCACTCGCCGTCACCAATTGGTTCCGCCGCGTTGATGGCCATTGGCGGATGATCCACCATCAAGCAAGCCCGATCTCCACTTTGATGGTGGAAGATGATTCCGATGTGCCAAAGGGGCGGCTGAATTAATCGAACGCCGCCCAAAGCAGCGACAGCCCCGAGCATAACAGCACAGCATCGAGCACATATTGGAATGTGCGAAGGCTCATGCGTTGCACGATCGCCTTACCGAAAAAGGCCCCGGCCATGACCGACGCGCCAATGATGAGACCTTGCAGGATCATCGGCAAAGGCAGAGCGCCAAGCTGCTGAAAAGTGGCAACCTTGCTGACCATCAAAGCCAGCGAACTGACGGCTTCGGTCGATAAAAAAGCGCCTTTCACCAAACCATAAGCCGTGAACGCCGGCACACTCAGCGGCCCTGTGGAAAGGACGACACCTGTCACGAAGCCGATCGCTGCTCCGGCTAAGGCCAGCTGCCAGAGGCTGATCTTGAAATCATGTTTTCGCAGCCAATGCCGCGCTGGAATCATCGCGAGAAAGAAAGCGCCAAGCGCGATGTCGATCACATGCGAAGGCAAAACCAAAAGCGTGCGGGCACCCAAGGCCGCGGCCGGAACACCCGGAATCGAATAGGCCGCGAAGGCGCGCCAATCGACCTCGCGCCACCACGACATGACTTTGGCAAGGTTCGACATCAGCGCCGCGATGGCCATGATCGGCACCGCCTGCTTAGGACCATATTGAAACACAAGGATCGGCAGAAGAATAATGGAAGCGCCGGTGCCGATGATGCCGCTCAGTGCCCCCGCGGCCAGCCCTGCGATCAAGACAAAAACATAAGCCAGTCGCAGGTTCCTTTTCGTCCGGCAGGCCGTGTCTCAGTTTGGGTTTTTATTTGCCCTCAGGCTTGGGCGCGCCCCAAGGGAGGCTTTCAAGTTTAGGCTTATAGCCATTTGAAAGGTAGGCATCCTCCGTAATCTCTTGCCCGGTGTTGCCGTCCGTGACCCACACGCCATCTTCCTTCGGTTCCGGGTTTTTAATTCTATGCGTACCGGTCGGATCCATGATTTCACCTCATGCTTTTCGTTCAACATACCGAAAAAATTTGGATGCTGCGAGCGTCGCGCAGGCCGCGCTTGCCTTGGCGTACCAAACCGGCTAATTTTAATTGAGTTGCTATTTAGAGGTTTTCGTGCCGTTCGACGCCATCTCGATGCAAAAGTCTCATGATGGACTAAAACCGGCGGGGCTTTTGCCTGCCGGAGCGTTTCTTTGCGTTTGCACCCCTGCGCGGCCACTTCGCCAGCTTACGTCTGGGCTTCTCCTCCTTATCTGCCCCTGAGGGCCGGCCGGGCTTCGCTTGGGCCTTCAGGGGACCCGAGAGCGAATAATTGCAGCGTTTGCAACCCGGATCAGCTTCCTTCAGGATCGTCACATGACCCAAAACACCTCTATTCCCAGCCAGGGCGCGCCATCAGCCCCTTCGACTTTTGCCAATACGGATCAGGTTCTGATCTTCGACACGACATTGCGCGATGGCGAACAATCGCCCGGCGCCTCGATGACATTCGAAGAAAAGCTCGAAGTGGCCGAGCTGCTCGACACCATGGGCGTCGATATTATCGAAGCTGGCTTCCCTGTGACATCCGAGGGCGATTTCGAGGCCGTTTCAGAAATTTCACGCCGCGCCAGGCGTGCGACGATCGCGGGTCTTGCACGCTTGGCCGCGAAAGATATCGACCGCTGCGCCGAAGCGGTGCGCCACGCCAAGCATCAGCGTATTCATGTCTTCGTCTCCACCTCGCCGCTTCACATGAAATATAAGCTCAACAAAGAGCCGGAGCAGGTTTTGGAGATGATCAAGACCCATGTCGCGCGGGCGCGCAATCTCGTCGGCGACATCGAATGGTCGGCCGAGGATGGCACCCGCAGCGATATTGATTTTCTCTGCCGTTGCGTCGAAACCGCGATCACAGCGGGCGCCACCACGATCAATATTCCAGATACGGTTGGCTATGCTGTGCCCGACGAATATCGTGCCATTTTTGAGACTGTCCGGGCGCGCGTGCCCAATTCGGACAAAGCGATCTTCTCGGTCCATTGCCACAATGATCTCGGCCTCGCAGTTGCCAATACGCTGGCTGGCGTGAAGGGCGGCGCGCGGCAGATCGAATGCACGGTGAACGGGCTCGGCGAGCGCGCGGGCAACGCCGCGCTTGAAGAAGTCGTCATGGCTTTGCGCGTGCGTGCCGATAGCATGCCCTATCACTCTGGCATCGATTCCTCGATGCTGACCCGCGCATCGAAACTCGTTTCGGCGGTCTCGTCCTTTCCGGTGCAATATAATAAGGCGATCGTCGGCCGGAACGCCTTCGCGCATGAGAGCGGCATCCATCAGGACGGCATGCTGAAGAACGCCCAGAC
>Ga0116231_10013816_pt1 | contig 11138 bp, 12 predicted proteins | sample S1TSphgellanicum_2_FD_89695 | JGI IMG/M metagenome (GOLD analysis project Ga0116231, IMG submission 89695) | Host-associated microbial communities from peat moss isolated from Minnesota, USA - S1T2_Fd - Sphagnum magellanicum MG | ecosystem: Host-associated > Plants > Peat moss > Unclassified...
CCATAAGGTCCGGCTTGCGCCTCATTCGGCCCCTGCTCAGCACGCCGCCCGGCCGCCTGCGGGCCACGCTGATGGGCGCGGGCATTCCCTGGGTGGAGGACCCAAGCAATCGCAACCCGGAAGCCGGCCGCACGCGCGCACGAAAAAATCTGAACGATCCTGAGGGCAACGCCCCCTCAACCGCTGCCCTGTTGCGGCAGATGCGTGCCTACGGCCATACCAGGGCGGCAACGGAAGCGCGCATCGCCGCCACACTCGCCGAACGAGCCTGCATTTTTCCGCAAGGCTATGCGACGCTCACAGCAGGCCCGATGGATACCGAATCGCTCGCCGCCCTGATCCGCATGTTGGCCGGCGCACCTTACACGCCGGCGCGCGACGCGATCACCCGCCTGGCTGCCGGCGGCATGCGCGGCACGCTCGGCGGTGTCCGGCTGATGCCGGCCGGCCGCCTTGGCCCGGGCACGCTGTTGGTGCGCGAGGCTGCAGCCGTTCAGCAGGCCATTCCGGCGCAGCATGGCTGCGTATGGGACCGCCGGTTCAAACTGGATTGGCCCTTCCCCCTGCCGGAAACCGCTACCGTTGGCCCGCTCGGCGCGGATGCGCCGCTGTTTCGCCGCTCGCACAAGCTTCGTTCAGCTATCCTCGCCACATTGCCGGCGGTGCGCGACATGCATGCTCTGGTTGCCGTGCCGCATCTGGGCTATTTTAAGGAGTGGACAAACAAGCGACTTCGGCTGAGGCTCTTCCCTTCTTCTCCCGCCGCACCTGCCTGCTTCGAGGTATGCGCGCCGGGGGATGCGCAAACGCCGGAGGAACACCATGTCCTCGATGAAGCAGCGCGGCATCCGGGTTAACCGAGCGGCCTGGCGGTACTTTCTGATGCGAACCGAAAAGGTTTGCGACGTTGTTGGAATTGCAGACGCGCTTTGTCTGCCTGGGACTGGAATCGAATGAGCAATTTCGGCCGTAACCTGGCACTCTGGGTGATCATAGCCTTGCTGCTGGTGGTGTTATTCAACCTGTTCCAACCAGGAACCGGGCAACATGGCACAAGCCCCATGGCCTATTCCGACTTCATCAGCGAAGTGAATAGCGGCCATGTGCGCGATACGGTGATCCAAGGCCATACGGTGACGGGCCAGCTTTCCGATGGCCACGGCTTCCAGACCTACGCCCCGGAAGACCCGAACTTGTTCCAGCGCCTGACCGACAAGGGCGTGCGGGTGATCGCCAAGCCTGATGACGACGGCATGAGCCCGCTGCTGCGCCAGCTGCTCGGCTGGTTCCCGATGCTGCTGCTGATCGGCGTGTGGGTGTTCTTCATGCGCCAGATGCAGTCCGGCGGCGGCCGCGCCATGGGTTTCGGCAAGAGCCGCGCGCGGATGCTGACCGAGAAACAGGGGCGAATCACCTTCGAGGACGTGGCGGGTATCGACGAAGCCAAGACCGAGCTGCAGGAGATTGTGGAGTTTTTGAAAGACCCGCAAAAATTCCAGCGCCTTGGCGGCAAGATCCCCAAGGGCGTGCTGCTCGTTGGCCCTCCCGGCACCGGCAAGACATTGCTGGCCCGCGCCATCGCCGGTGAGGCAAACGTGCCCTTCTTCACCATCTCAGGCTCGGATTTCGTGGAAATGTTCGTGGGCGTGGGCGCCAGCCGCGTGCGCGACATGTTCGAGCAGGGCAAGAAGAATGCGCCGTGCATCATATTCATTGACGAAATCGACGCGGTGGGCCGCCATCGCGGCGCTGGCCTCGGCGGCGGCAACGATGAGCGCGAGCAGACTCTGAATCAGATGCTCGTCGAGATGGACGGCTTCGAGAGCAACGAGGGCGTGATCCTGATCGCCGCCACCAACCGGCCGGATGTGCTCGACCCCGCCCTGCTGCGCCCCGGCCGCTTCGACCGCCAGGTTGTGGTGCCGAACCCCGACGTTTTGGGCCGCGAAAAGATCTTGCGCGTGCATATGCGCAAGGTGCCTTTGGCCAGCGACGTGGACCCAAAAACCATCGCGCGCGGAACACCGGGTTTTTCAGGCGCCGATCTCGCCAATCTGGTGAACGAGGCGGCGCTGCTGGCGGCGCGCCTCTCCAAGCGCGTGGTTGCCATGGCTGAGTTCGAGTTCGCCAAGGACAAGGTGATGATGGGCGCCGAAAGGCGATCACTCGTAATGAGCGACGCCGAGAAGGAAATGACAGCCTTCCATGAATCGGGCCACGCCATCTGCTCGATCTACGAGCCGGAATGCGACCCGATCCACAAGGCCACGATCATTCCCCGTGGGCGCGCGCTGGGCATGGTGATGAGCCTGCCGGAGGGCGATCGGTATTCCACAAGCAAGGCCAAGCTGGTGGCGCAGCTGGCCATGGCGATGGGCGGCCGCGCCGCCGAGGAATTGATTTTCGGCCCCGAGAAAGTCAGCAACGGCGCCTCGGGCGACATCAAGATGGCCACTGACCAGGCGCGCCGCATGGTGACCGAATGGGGCATGAGCGAAACCCTCGGCATGATCGCTTATGGCGACAACAGCCAGGAACTCTTCCTCGGCCACTCTGTTCAGCAGAACAAGAGCGTTTCGGAACACACGGCGCAGTCGATCGACCGCGAGATCAAGGCGATCATCGATGCGGCCTACGCCAAGGCGAAATCGGTACTGACTGAACATATGGACGAACTGCACCGCCTGGCCCGCGGCCTGCTGGAATACGAAACCCTGTCGGGCGACGAAATCCGCCAGGTGCTGCGCGGCGAACCGGTGATCCGCCGCGTGGTGGATGAGCCTGCGCCGGAACAGCGCCGCGCGAGCGTGCCGACGACCAGCAGCAAGCCGAGCGCGATGCCGCCTGGGTTGGATCCGGCCCCGCAGCCGGGATAGGAAGGCCTTCTTTTCTGAAGAAAAGAAGCAAAAGACTTTTATTGTCTTGGCTGTGTCCAGCTTGGCGCAGAGCCTCGATATTGCCGCAGGCGAGGGAATAAAAGTTTTTTGGTTCTTTTTTTCAAAAAAGAACTGCTTCCTTTCTTTGCAGGCATTTCGTGCGACCTCTGCGCCTGATGGGCATCCTCAACCTAACCCCCGACAGTTTCTCCGACGGCAACCTCCACACCGATCCCATCGCTGCCGCCTTCGCCCTGCATGAAGCCGGCGCCGACATCATCGACATAGGCGGCGAAAGCACCCGTCCCGGAGCCACCCCCGTTGCACCTGAAGAGGAACAGCGCCGTATCCTGCCAACCATAAGAGCCCTGTCCCGCAACGGGATCTGCGTCTCGGTCGATACACGCAATGCCGCCACCATGGAGGCCGCCCTCGATGCGGGTGCTACGATCATCAACGACATTTCCGCCCTTAGGCACGATCCCGCCTCGGCGCCTCTGCTGGCGCGCCACGTCTGCCAGGTGATCCTGATGCACATGCGCGGCACACCGCAGACCATGACGCAACACGCCACCTATATCGATGTGGCCGCCGAGGTGCGCGCCGAACTTGCCGAAAGCATCGCGCGAGCCGAGGCGGCCGGCATCGCGCGCCACCGCATTACCGTCGATCCCGGCCTTGGCTTCGCCAAGACCGCCGACCAGAGCATCGAACTTCTGAGGCGCCTTCCCACCCTTGCCGAACTGGGTCTGCCCATCCTCATCGGCGCCTCGCGCAAATCTTTTATTGGCCGCGCCTGCAACGAACCCGATCCCCTCCGGCGCATGCCCGGTTCCATTGCCGCCGCACTCTTCGCTGCCTCAAGCGGAGCGGCCATTCTACGCGTGCATGACGTCGCTCAGACTCGCCAAGCCCTGTGTGTATGGCAAACGCTAACCCTCTGATACAGCTACGCCCAGTGCAGCTGCTCACGTGTGTGCCCACGGCTTAAGAAACAAAAGTTTTTTGGTTCTTTTTTTCAAAAAAGAACATTCTTCCTTTCTTTGTTAAGTCCAGGATTCGCGTATGACCCGGAAGTTCTTTGGCACGGACGGCATTCGCGGCCGCGCCAACACCGACAAGATGAGCCCCGAAACCGCGCTCCGTGTCGGCCTCGCCGCCGGCCTGCAATTTGTTCGCGGCGACCACCGCCACAAGGTGATCATCGGCAAGGACACGCGCCTTTCCGGCTACATGCTGGAGCCTGCCCTGGTGGCCGGCTTTACCAGTGCCGGCATGGATGTTCTGCTCGTCGGCCCCATGCCCACGCCGGCGATTGCCATGCTCACAAGATCCATGCGCGCCGATTTGGGTGTGATGATTTCCGCGAGCCACAACGCCTTCGAGGATAACGGCATAAAGCTGTTCGGCCCTGACGGCTTCAAGCTGTCGGACGAGACCGAACTCGACATCGAGCGGCTGATGCAGACCGATCTTTCAGCGCGCCTCGCTGCCCCCGCAAAGCTCGGCCGCGCTCGCCGGCTGGAGGATGCGGCCGGCCGTTACATCGAGAACGCCAAGGCCAGTTTTCCGCGTGGCCTTACGCTCGATGGCCTGCGCATCGTGATCGATTGCGCGCATGGCGCCGCCTATCGCGTGGCGCCCACCGTGCTTGCCGAGCTAGGCGCCGAGGTCATCCGTGTCGGTGTTTCGCCCGACGGATTCAACATCAACAAGGAATGTGGGAGCACGCACCCTACGCGGCTATGTGGCGAGGTGCTCGCTCATGGTGCGGATTTCGGCATTGCGCTGGATGGCGATGCCGATCGCGTGCTGATCGCCGACGAGCATGGCAGGCTGATCGATGGCGATCAGGTGCTTGCCCTCATCGCGCAATCCTGGGCCGCGGATAGCCGGCTGCATGGCGGTGGCGTGGTGGCGACGGTCATGTCCAATCTCGGGCTGGAGCGCTATCTGCAGGCGCAGGGCTTGAAGCTGGATCGCACCCAGGTGGGCGACCGCTATGTGGTGGAGCGCATGCGCGAGACCGGGATGAATGTTGGCGGCGAGCAATCCGGCCACATGATCCTTTCGGATTTCGCCACCACCGGCGACGGCCTGGTCGCGGCCTTGCAGGTTTTGGCTGTGATCATGACGGAGGGGCGGCCCGCGAGCGAAGTGTGCCGCCGCTTCGATCCCCTCCCGCAACTTTTGAAAAACGTGCGCTACGCCGGCGGCCAGCCGCTTTCCGATCCGCGCGTTCTTGCGGCGGTTCGCGAGGCAGAGTTGCGGCTCGGCACGAAAGGCCGGTTGCTGCTACGGAAAAGCGGCACCGAAAGGCTGATCCGCGTGATGGCGGAGGCGGAGGATGAGGCATTGGTGGCATCGCTGGTCGATCATTTGTGCGAGGTGATCGAATCTGCGGCCACGATGCCCGCGGCGGCTGATTGAGCGGCGCTGTGCGGGGCCGTGTGCTGGTCGTTGCCGGATCGGATTCCGGCGGCGGGGCAGGGATACAGGCCGACATAAAGACGGTGATGGCGCTAGGCGGCTTTGCCACTACGGCGGTGACGGCCATCACCGCGCAGGATACGCTCGGCGTGCATGGCGTATTTCCGGTGCCGCCCGCTTTTACCCAATTGCAGATGTGCCGCGTGCTCCACGATATCGGCGCAGATGCTATCAAGACAGGCATGTTGGCGGATGCCGCCACGGTCGAGGCGGTCTCTGAAATCATTGCGGGCGTCAGCGAGATTCCCTTTGTGCTCGATCCGGTGATGGTGGCCAAGGGCGGCCATCCGCTGCTAGGCGGGGATGCGATGAGTAGCCTGAAATCCGTGCTGATGCCGCTGGCGTCGGTCATTACACCGAACGTTCCGGAAGCGGAAACGCTCACCGGCCTCGAGATACGCACGTTGGACGATCAGTTGCGTGCCGCCGCTATGCTCCTGCGCATGGGCATGCGCGCGGTGCTGCTGAAGGGCGGCCACATGCAGAAGCCTGAACTGACCGACGTGCTCGCGAGCGCCGATGGTGTAACGATTTTTCGCGCGCGGCATCGCGACACGCGCCACACGCACGGCACGGGCTGCACGTTGGCGAGTGCCATCGCCACCGGCCTGGCCCAGGGGATGACCTTGCATGATTCCGTCGCGCGTGCGCACGCCTATGTGCAGGCGGCGATTGCCCAGGCGCCAGGCTACGGCGCCGGGCACGGCCCACTGAACCATTCGGCGCATTGGGAGGAGTAAGCGGTGCCCGCATTGAGTTACTGGGTGGTGGATGCCTTCACCACCACCCTGTTCGCCGGCAATCCCGCGGCGGTCGTGCTCCCCGAAACGCCGCTCCCCGATGCGCTGATGCAAAGCATCGCCGCGGAATTCAATCTTTCCGAAACCGCCTTTGCGGTGCTGCAAGATGATGGTTTCCGTCTGCGCTGGTTCACCCCCACCGTGGAAGTCGATCTCTGCGGCCACGCCACCCTCGCCACCAGCTTCGTGCTCTCCCATCTGGGCAAGGCCGGCCCATTCCGCTACCGCACGCGCTCCGGCACTTTGGTCGCAGAAAAAATGGGTGACGAAATCGAACTCGATTTCCCGGCTGCCGGAAATCGAGAAATCGCCGCAGCTGAAAACATCGCAGTGGCGCTCGGTGTTCAGCCCGTTTCCGTTCTCCAATCCGCCAATCTGATCGCCATTCTCGACAGTGCCGAAACCGTCGCCTCGTTGCGGCCCGACATTGAAGCGGTGGCAAAGTTACCAAACGGCGCCATCATCGTTACCGCCGCAGGCGGGCTGGGCGCTGATATCACCAGCCGGCTTTTCGCTCCCGGTTACGGTATCGCGGAAGACCCCGTAACCGGCGCGCTGCACACCCAGGTGGTTCCCTACTGGGCGAATCGCCTCGGCCGCCAAACCCTGATATGCCATCAGGCAAGTGCGCGTGGCGGGATAATGACCTGCACCCACGCAGGCGATCGGGTGAAGATGCGCGGCGCGGCTGTTATGGTGGCGGAAGGGCGGCTGCTGTTGCCGTAAAAAAAGAAAGAAAGCTTTTAACGCAGATGAACGCAGATCAGCAGGGATAAAAACAGATAGGAAGAACCTTCTATTCCAGCATGGAATTTGCCAACCAACTCAGTTCAAAGCGCCACCATCTGCGTTCATCCCTTCTTATCTGCGTTCATCTGCGTTAGAAATCTTCTTTCATTTCGGTTAGCGGATCCACCGCCTCCCCTTGGCGACACATCAACCCACTACTGGCACCCAGCCACAGCGCGCCGCGCCATCACGCTCACCAGATGCGCGCGATAGGCGGCACTCCCGTGAATATCCCCAATCATGTCCTCAGCCGATGTCTCCACCTCCGTGATCGCGCCCACGGAAAACGCCGCCTGCAACGCCGCCTCCATCGCCGCATGGCGAAACACCCCGCCTTGTCCCGCCCCCGTCACCGCCACGCGAACACCCATTGGCCCATCAGCCACAAATACGCCGGCCATGGCATAGCGCGATGCCGGGTTGCGGAATTTCTCATAATTCGACACCCGCGGCACCGGAAACGAAACCGCCACGATTAACTCGTCCGGCTCCAGCGCCGTCGCAAACATCCCCTGAAAATACTCTTCCGGCGCGAGCTCCCGCCTGTCTGTGCGGATCGCCGCCCCAAGTGCCAGCACGGCTGCCGGATAGCAGGCCGAAGGATCGTTGTTGGCGAGCGACCCGCCGATCGTGCCGCAATTACGCACCTGGGTGTCGCCGATCCAGCCTGCAAGTTTGGCGAGCCCCGGAATCGCCCGGCGCACCTCCGGCGAAGCGGCAATGGCCGCATGTGTCGTCATCGCACCGATCTCGATCCGCCCGCCATCTGCCCGAATGCCGGCGAGGCCAAGCCCGGACAAATCCACAAGCTGAGTTACCCGGTTCAGCCGCTGCTTAAGCACCGGCAAAAATGTCTGCCCGCCGGCCAAAGGTCGCGCCTCCGGATCATCGGCCAGCAGGCGCAATGCCGCTTGCAAATGTGCCGGCCTCACAAAATCAAGGTCGTACATCCGCTCAGGCCGCCTGCCGCGTATCGCACAGTGCGGCCTGGGCGGCGGCAATGGCGCGAACGATGTTGTGGTAGCCGGTGCAGCGGCACAAATTGCCGTCCAGCCCCTCGCGGATTTCCGCGTCGGTCAGCCCCTGCGGGTTTTGCGCCAGTAAATCGATCGCACTCATCACCATGCCCGGCGTGCAAAAACCGCATTGCAGCGCGTGATGTTCGCGAAACGCCGCCTGCATCGGGTGCAGCGTGCCATCCGCCGCGGCCAAGCCCTCGATCGTGGTCACGCTGCGGCCCTCCACCTGCAATGCCAGCATGGTGCAGGATTTCACCGACTTTCCGTCAACATGCACCACGCAGGCGCCGCACTGGCTGGTATCGCAGCCCACATGCGTGCCCGTTAGCCCAAACTTGTCGCGCAGCAACTCTACCAGCAGCGTGCGCCCCTCGACCTCCGCCTCACGCCGCGTTCCATTCACGATGCAGCCAACCACAGCCATGCGCGTTCTCCCTGCCTGCGCTCCCATACCAAAGTGAGCCGCCCTCGCCAAACACAACGCCCCTAAAGAGAATAAAAGTTTTTTGCTTCTTTTTTTCAAAAAAGAAGATTCTTCTTTTCTGAAGAAAAGAAGCAAAAGACTTTTATTTCCTCGCTCTGTCCAACAGCCGTTTCCCTGCGCCCCTGCAAAGCGCGATCACAGTGAGAACGGCAAGCAAATGCACCAGTAGATCGTCGGCGGTGGCGTCGAACGGGTGAATGAGCGTGAGCAGGCACGAAGCGGCGCCGGCGCTCGCAAGCCCCGCAAGCACGGCCGTAAGCCCAGGCCGCAACGGGCAGGCCCGCATCAGCCGCCAGGTCAGCAGCGACGCCAACGGCACCGACACAAGCAACAAAAATTTTAAGCACTCTATCGCATGCATTGGCGGCTCCGGCACCGTTCCGGCAATGGGCGTAAGGCGCAGGCAGCCCGCCGTGCTGGCGCAAACCCACAGCAGCGCCGGCGGCACTGCCACCCAGGCGGCCTGCGGCGAGCGGCCCGGCACGCTTGTTTGGAAAGCAGCCCAGGCAGCGAAGATGGCGGTGAGCGCCGCGCCAACCTGGCTCAGCCACATATCCGGCACCGATCGCAGGCGGGCCGAGAGGGCGGCAAAATCCGTAAAGCGCGACAGCACAATGCCAATCAGCAGAACCGCAACCAGCCAGAAAGCGGTGCGTTTCCATGGCGATGGCAGGCGACGCACTGGTCGCAGGGTGCCGGCAAGCCGGTCGATCAGCGCCTCTTGCGTGGCAGTGTCAGACATCCGGGTCATTCCCAAGGCGGCCGCGCAACGACTTCAGCGCGCGGAAAAAATTCACTTTGAGGGCCACCTTGCTGCTGCCGGTGGCGGCCGAGGCCTCCTCCAGCGATTGCTCGCGCAGCCCGATGATCTCGATCGCCTCGCGCTGCCGCGGCGGCAGGGTGGCGATGGCGGCCCGCAGCCGGCCGGCATCGCCCAGCCGGCTTGCCTCCTCGAACACATCCGGCCGGTCATCCGGATGGTTGAGGTAGGCAATTTCATCGTCCGCCTCCCGTGCGCCGCGGCGCCCCTGGCTGCGCAGCGCATCGATCGCGCGCCGAACCGCGATCGCGCGCAACCACGGCAGGAACGGCCGGGCTGGGTCATAGGTCGGCAGGGCGCGATGAATGGTGAGAAGCACATCCTGTACTACGTCATCCACCGCGTCCCTGGGTACGCCGGTTCGGCGCGCCGAGGCCGCGACGATCGGAACAGAGGCGCGCAACACCGCCTGGTAGGCGGCCTTGTCACCTGCCTGCGCGGATCGCATCAGCTCGGCCAGCGCTCGGTCATCGATCGGGATGGCTTTGTCCTCGCTCGGCCCTGCCATGGCCCGCTTGGTTTGCGGATGGCATATCGGGGAACTCGCAACGGTTTGTCACATTTTCAGGAGGCTGCGTCACCCCCAGGCCGAAGCCCTAGACTATGTTCGGTATGGGCACGGAGAAGTGCCAGACCACAGAGGAAAAGAAAATGAAGTTTTGGACAATCGGGATGACCGCCGCCATCGCCGGAGCTTTGGCGATCGCCGGTGTCGCCAATGCCCAACCCCATGGCGAATTTGGGCACGGCCCGGGGCCCATGGGATTCCTGCACGGAATCACCCTGACCGACGAGCAGAAGGCCCAGGTGAAGTCGATCGAGCAGGCCAGCTGGGCCTCGCTCAAGCCACTGATGGAAAAGATGCGCACCGCGCACGAGGCACAGGTTAGCAAGCTTCTTGGCGCCGGCACCGTGACGGTTGAAACCCTGAAGGCGGATGTGGCGCAGGAAGAGTCGCTGCGCGAACAGATCGATGCCATCCACACCAGCACCATGGTTGAACTCCGCAACCTGCTGACCCCCGAGCAACTGGCCGCGGCAGCTTCCAAGCACGCGCAGATCGAACAACTGCATGAGCAGGAACACGCCCTGATGGGCGAGCCCGAGTAAGCCATTGGTCGCCCTGCGGCCCGGCCTAAAACCGTGCCGCAGGATCACCAGCAATTAAAAGTCTTTTGCTTCTTTTCTTCAGAAAAGAAGACTCTTCTTAAACTCATTGGATTGCTGCATCGGCTTTAGACCTGTCGATTCCGCGCGCCCGAAAAATAGCGGAGGAAGAGGCTGTGGTAACGGCCCGCGTGACGAAAGCACGCCAGCGCACCGGCATCCGCCACGGTGGGGCTGCGCGCAACCTCCGCCGCGACAGCCTCCGGGCGGAGCGGGCTGGCGAGCGGAAAATAGGATTCCAGGGAAGCGCCGCATTCCGCCCAAAAACGGAACGGCGTCAGGCCGCGCAGCGTGCGGCGGACGGCATGCATCCGTTCGCGGCGTTCGAAGCAGCCTGAGGCGTTTGCGTCGTGCAGCCGATGGTCCACGAGCACGCGGTCCAGCACGCCGCGACGGCCAGCCGCCATCGACAGGCTCGGAGCCGCTTTGGACCTATGTGCGTGGCCTCCCCGAGTAGAGGCTGTACGTAACCTCGAACCTTGCGCTCTCATCCCCGGTATCCGCGCCGCCCTGCTCGCGTCCGCCCACCGGGTTGCCGGCCGCCTCGTTCACATAGTGGCCCCAGCCCGAAACGCCGAGATCGGGGTGCGGCGGCGGTGGCGGCTGCGCCAGGGCCAGCCCTGCCAGGCTGATCGCGAAACTGCGCATGCTTCCTCCAGGTCTTTTGGCAGGCGTCAAACGCAAGACGTGCAC
>Ga0116231_10013818_pt1 | contig 11133 bp, 10 predicted proteins | sample S1TSphgellanicum_2_FD_89695 | JGI IMG/M metagenome (GOLD analysis project Ga0116231, IMG submission 89695) | Host-associated microbial communities from peat moss isolated from Minnesota, USA - S1T2_Fd - Sphagnum magellanicum MG | ecosystem: Host-associated > Plants > Peat moss > Unclassified...
ATTCGTGGAAAGCTCCTGTACCTTGTCTTTTGGCGAGGTTATCCTCCTTCTGAAGCTACTTGGGAGCCTGCTGGAAACTTAGTTCATGCCCAAGACTTAGTTAATCGGTTTCACCAACGGTATCCTAACAAACCGGCTCCATCTGGAAAATGTCGCTTAAGGAGAGGATAATGTCATGGCCTAGGATATTTTGGGGTACTTTTGGCAATATCATGGCCTAGGATATTTTGGGATACTTTTGACAATATCATGGCCTAGGATATTTTGGGACTAGTATGGTTCAGGGTTATAAAATGAGATAGTTTGGGGAATAACCCTTCAGCAAATCAGCACCAGTTGATGGGTCAATAAAGCTTGTCTTGTCTTGTAATTCTCCACTTGTTTGTAGTCGGTCCATAACATTTTTTTCCCAAAATAATTTTTTTAATACAAAGGAATTTTTGAATGATTTTTTTAATCACAACCCTAGCCTTGGGCTTATGACCAAGGTAAAGGGCTTGCGACCAAGGTAAAGGGCTTGCAAGGGTGCGGGCCAAGACTAAGCTCGAAAGTCGCATTTTCATGCCCCCGGGAGTGCTAAAGAGTGTGAGGGAAAGAACCCTAACACTCCCAAGTGCTCCCATGTTGGGAGTTGGAGTCCTGGTGGACTCCCGAATGTTCAGAGAGTGATTGCAACGGCCAAAACCCAATGGCTCAAGGAGTTTTTCATACCATTGGAAAGCTATTGAAACGTAGATGTCTAAAATGGGCTCGCATGACCCATTTGGACATCTAAAACACAAATTATGGCCAAAAGAAAGGCTAGGAGTCAAATTGGCAATTTGACTCCCGACCACTAAAAGTTGAAAATCACCCTGATTTCCTTGCGTATAGGTGCCGTGCGACATACCATTGAAAAGTTCTCGACAAGGGCTACAACTTTGTTTTAAACCTCATGTCTATTGGAGGTATGCACATAAAGTTATGCGGCCCCGAAGTCGTGGGAATCCCAACTTTGGCAATTTCGGGACTCCCACTTGGGAGTCTCGGGACAAAATGCCATTTGGATGTGGGCCTCGTGGAGAGGCACAAAGTATACATAAGGGGGAAGGTGGTGGCTTCCCTCAAGTCCGAGCGGTGGTGAGTCTTGTGAATCCGAATTTGCCCGTGGTTCTTCCTAGCACCAAAAGTGTTCCAATTATGCATTAACCACCTTGTGTTAGTTTTGTGTAGGTCCGTGTGAGTAGTTGATGTTTATCACTCTTCCTAATCCCATCCGAAACTTCAACATGCCCTTCTACCCCTCAAAGTGCTACGAGCCAGGGAACGTGCCCTGATTATTTGCTTTTCCGTTGTTTTCAGTTTGGATTCACATTTGAGTCCATTAAGGAGCTTGGGGGTGCGTCATTTTTGGGCAACTTGTTATGAAAAATGGTTAAAATTTCCCTAATAAGTCAATTTTTTTCCTTGAATCATTTTTGAATAAATATCAATTTGTAAAAATGTGTAGTTTCGTTGCAAATTCTATGTTTCATCTTGAAAAATGATGATATATGAAATCATATTTTAAAAAATGTTAATTTTAAAAGTTGAATTTAATGTAATATAAATACAATTTTGATCAATACATCATGTATGTTATACGTTATTTATATGGGTAAAACACTCTTAAAATTTGAAATTCTAAATTTTCAAGTGTACATACTTTGGTTTTTCAAAGTTTTAAAATTCCACATTTTTCATCTCATAGTTGAAACTATAGTTCAACCACCCAAAACATGAAAAATGCACAAAAGTTACTATATATTAGCATGGCATGTTCACTTGGAAAAGAGTGTTAGGCCAAACTCTTCTCCATTTGAACATGTTGTAAATAATCAAATTTTTTTTTGGGTAGTTTAAGTGTGATGAATGTATGAGGCTCATGAAAATTCTATGTGTGTAATTCAAGAATTGACTTTTGGGGTATAGTTTGTTGTATGTCCTTGGATAAGGAATGAAGAACTATTGGATGATATGGAAAAACATGGATGCCATGACATTTTTTGGTGACGTGGTGATTTAATGGTTGTTGAGCTTGATAAGCCTTATGGAGGCCCTTCATGGACATGGAATACCGAGCTGTGTATGGACTAAGGTTCACAATTGATTCCCCAAGGAAGAAGAAAATGCAAGGAAAATAATTGTAATATGGTTAGTATTGGAACAAGTTTACTTTGTTGGTGAAGTGGATTTATGCATGTTGGAAGTTGTTGGTTAGTTGTTTGATAGTTTGAAGAGGTACTAGGTTTCTATGTTAATTTCAAAACACTAGATCTTGGCATTTTCTTGAAAGATTGTTACATAATAATTCTTAAATTACTTGTTGTGACAATGAAAAACCTGTTGAGTGGGCATGGTGAAACATGAGTACACTATTGGGGGGTAGTTGCAAGATAGGGTGGCTCATTTTTTGCATCACATTGGATTTTTTGTAGAGTGTATATCATTCAAATGCAACAAACATATTATGAAAAAAATGAATTTTGACCATGTAATATAGGTTAGATTGCAATCTTTGACAATTTTTTTAATTTCACAAAATGATGACATTACAACTTTGCCATTTCTAGTAATTGTTTATGCCATCAATAATCCATTAAAGTTTCATATGATGTTGAAATGGTTAAGATTTTCAACTTTTACAAGGCTTGTGACATCGCAAATTGTTTGTGTTAATTAAAAGTTTCCCATTTTATGTAAAACTTTTGGTTTAAGTTCAAACACAATAATAGGACCAATATTTTTTAAATGACATGATGTGTTGTTTTAATGTGTGGACATGACAATATTTCAAATATATTATGTAAACATGTGGTATGATTTGAAATGAATCTAATTAGGGTAAAATGCTAAAAAATATTCATTTTAAGTACTATAACTAGTGTTTAAATTTTCAGAAACACTTGAAAAACTCCTATTTTTTTGGAGATTTTTTAAACATATATTTACCCAATAATATAATGCAATATTGTTTTAGGTCATAATAAGGTTTTAATGGTTTTAAAACTTACAAAATGCACTTTTTGTAAACATTCATCTAAATAGGTAGGTGTGGTTTATGTTAGCATGGATGCACCTTTACTTTATTATTAATTATCCTTGATGAATTTCATTCAAATAAAATGACTAGAGTTCAATCTTAGAAAAAAAATGTTTGAAAATTCAATTGTAAAAAAAATAAAATGGAAACAAACATTTTTGGACCCTTGAAATGACAATTGAAATTCAATCATCACAAACTTCATGGGCCACAACTTGGTAATAATTGTCGTGCAAAAATGTTTTTTAGTAGGTTTTTAGGGAATAGACACGGATGTCATTCATCTATTTGTATTGTTTGAACATTAATGTTATGCGCATTGTTTAAACATAATTGTCATATGTTTATTTGTATTGTTTAAACACGGATGTTGTATGGTTATTCATGTTATTTATACACAAAAGTCATGCACACAACTTTCGTGTTTAAATAATGCATCACATTCGTGTTTAAACAATATGAACCTATGAAATAATAAATTTCGCATAGATTTGGAATGAACCCATGAAGCCTATAAATTTGTGATGGTTGGCACGTCCTGATGATTTGGATTTGTATTTCTTTGTGATTAAATTTTGATCGCCATATGGACCAAAACCTAAGTCTAAACAATCATTATGTGATATTTGAATTTTAATTGCCATTGGGATAAAAATTACATTTCTATTCTTTTTTTCTTTTGGGACCCAAGTTGACTTTAAATTGATGTGATTTTGAGTTATATTGGCATCAAAATTGATGTGATTGACATGACATGACAAGTTGTCACATTAATAACCCAGATTAAAACCCACAAAACATGTAATGATTATTTAATTTTTCATGTTTTTAAATGATAAATTAAGTTACTATTCAAATCCATTTGATGTACTATTACAATAATGCTTCAAATACATTATGGAAATAGTTGTGTAAGTTTGAAATAAATCTAATGAATATAAAATACCCAAGAAATATATATTTTTGAAGTGTAATTAATAGTGTTTTCATTGACTAACTTTTTTTAAAAAGTTGCTTGTGAATACTCTATATTCATTTTATATACACACATCATAAATTTATAGGTTTCATATTCGTGCAAAATATATTATTTCATCAGTTCGTATCATTTAAACCTGAATGTCATGCATTATTTAAACATGGAAGTCATGTGCACAACTTTCGTGTGTAACTAACATGAATAGACATACAACATTTGTGTCTATTTCATACAAACTTATGAAAAAGCAAATTTCACATGATTATTATTGTCAAATCATGACCCATGAAATTTGTGATGCATCTAATAACAATATAATGTGACTTTCTTGGGTTCGTATGATTTTACATCAACCAATAAATAGCGATTTAAAAATTATTCTCCTTGATTAATGAATATAATTTTGTTGCATCATCTTGCTAACTCATTGCTTTTTGAAGCAAAACACCAAGAGAGGTTGCACCCTAGTATTATGTTTGCAACCATTTGAAATGATTTCATTTTTGTATCACATTTAGATTATGTAAGAATCATATAAATTAGTCTCTTTTTATAAAATTGAGAAAAAAATCACATGAGACACATTCCAATTCATAAAAGGAGCAAAAGAAATGACAAATTTGTCAAATCGATTTATGGATATCCAATCCAGCTAAACCTTGCAAATTCCTTATTCCCGTGACATGGAGAAAGTACATGCACTTTTGACTAGTCTAATATTATGGAGCTTGCCTTTTCTAAAGATTAGGACAACTTTTGGTTGTAAAGTTTGGAGAACTAACCAATGCCTTCAACATGGTTTCTTGTTTGATTCTTTCAACATTAAATTCATCAACTTCAGAGGCTTTACTAATTATGACAATTTGGTGACAGTTTTCTTACATTCATGAGCCTAGTTTGAACTCTTTATTTTCTCAATTGATATTTCCTCTTAGGAGGAAAACTCACATGCTTTAACGTTGAATCATTTTTAAAGTACAATAGTAGTGGGAAAGACTGCATTATCTCCTCTTCCTCTTGGTGGAGGTGTAAGGGGAAATTTCTCAGGGAGAAGTGGTGAACCAGCACCCATGTTGGTACCATCATAAAAACCCCCAAAATTAAATTGCTTGTAAATATTACAAATATCCCATGCTAAGACTAAATCATGGTCCCTGAGTTCAAATCTAACATTTTTTGGGCTTAATATGGCCACTAAGAGGCCTCTGCTAAAAAAGGTGCAGGTACCAGTGTAGGTGCTGGTTTACCCTGGCCAAAAAGAAACACGGTGAAATGGTTTTCCTTTGACATCAGTTTGATAAAAAAAGAAAGAAAAGAAAGAAACAAGGCTGATTGCTATTGATGTCCAAATTGTCAAAAAAATTCACAAATTTGGCACTCAACGAATTTGTCACAAAATGTCAAACTTTTCAAAACAAATTTGGCACCAAACAAATTTGTGGGAGATTGAATAAAAATGCTGAATTGGGAAGAAAGACATTGAATCATCTTCTTCACCTGATTTAATTTTAGAGAGGTCAAGGATGTTGTTGATAAGCTGGAGATAAAGTCACCAGTTGTAACATCACATCCACGAGCTGCCTTTGTTCAGCAAGGAGATCAGTAGTAGCCAGAACTTCTGCCATGGTCACTACTCCAGAGAGAGGAGACACTAGCTCATTTGACATAGTTGCCAACATTTGCTTCGCTTGCATGGTCTCCTCTGCAAATTAGAGGCTGCAATAATTTCATATCAAAATTTCTTCCCAATTGTCTCTCCTCTGCAAAATTAGAAGCTGCAAGAAAATTTCATGTGAAAGAAAACAGTTAGCAATTTTTTTTAAGAATCTAAAAAGACCAATAAAAAAAACATTTGCTTGTGTAAAAAATCACTGTGCAATCCTCACTCATGATAAAAACTAAAGACCCCAAAATCCATTTAAATTGTTTCTAAATATTACAAATATCCCATGCTTAGGATCCCTGAGTTCAAATCTAATATTTTTTTGGGATTTCTAAGACACATCACTAAGAAAAAGCAAAGGTTGCAGTGACGGGGTAATCATGGCCGAACAGAAACAGGGCGAAATGGTTTTCCTTTGACATCATTTGTCAAAAAAAGGAAAAAAAAAAGAAACAAGGCTGATTGCCGCTTTGCTACCCAGGAAACTTTCCAAATGCTCCTTGGGTAGGTGTCATAGGTAGGGAATGTATGCAATTACTATGTTTGCAGGTAATCAGGTAAGGCACTTGGTGGCAACTAGGTAGGTAAATGTATGTGAATGGTTAGAAAATAGTTCACTGCAGTGAAGAAGACAGCAAAATAAGTGTTTCCTTTCGACCCATCATCCCATCTTGCATGGTTTGCTGGTGAGTGCCAGTTCAAGCTACCAGTGAACCCAAAGTAACAGGTTATTAAAAGAAGCTGGCCGGTCTTTACTTTCTACACTTTATAGAAAGTCCTAACGACTGCCACACGGGCTTTTTGCTTTGAATTTAGTAAGACTTGGAACCACATCTCCTAATTTTTTTTTTAAGCATGATATTATAAAAGCAGAAGCTTTTACATTTAAACATCTTGAGCACAAGTTGACAATTCCAAGTTGTAATGATCCCAGAGGTCCTGATATGATCTAATAATATGATCTAGCCAAAGAAACATAGCATGTTGAACACCCACAAGTAGCAATAATGGATTTAGCAGTTTTCTTTCTTTCTAAAACTTTCTAGAATATGATAGATGTTGCAAAAAAAATAGTCAGTTTTCCACAAAACACCTTTTTAATTATGATCAATCACAAGCTACAACAAAATCTAAGTTTCAATACAGATCTGCCAGATATAGCACATAGTCAGCATAGTATTTGCAGGCAGATCATTTAGAGCAACATTTTAATCACACCTTCCCATATTACATTTTATCAAGGTGTGCAGTAATTTATAGTAAGGTAGTTCTGGTTCAAAAGTACCATATTGTTGAATTAGGTACCATAATTTTCCCAAAACCACTTAATTACTTTTCACTCTTTTGTTAACGCCAGTGCAGCAACCTTCTTCCATGCTGGCCGCGAAGAAATATCCTCCCACCAAGCGTTGACATGTTTCCTGGAGGTAATGGCGGCGCCCTTCTTGGCGACGTTGATGAGGTAAAAAGTGTAAGGGATGTGAGAAAGATCGGCCAAGCTAAAGAAATCGCCTGCCAAGTACTTGTTCTTGGAAAGATGAGCCTCGTAGATGTCCAGAAGCTTCTCGAGCTTGTACGTGTGATCTTTTACAACTGATTCAACTGGCTCCTTCCCCTGCATTGGAGCGAACACCAGTTGGACAACAAGTGGCTCAATTATAGGATTGTAGCTGTGGCTTTCAACTTCTAGCCATTGGTTCACCAGTGCCCTCTCCTCCACTGTCTTCCCAAACAGCGCTGTTCCCTTACCCTCGAACTTCTCGGCAACGTATCTTGCAATGGCACGGGACTCTGCCATCCAAACAGCAGCAGCAGGTTATTGATAAATCATTGAAACCAGCACAGAATTCAGGAGAATTAGGACGTCTTTCAATTAGGCTGCTTGATCACAGCAGCTTTCCATTATATCTTTCCAATTAGCTGTGCTCACAGTCATCCAAACAGCAGCAGGTAATTGTTACATCAGTGAAACCGGCGCAGAATTTAGGAGAAGCTGTGTGTAGCCACAACCCAGTATTTCCAGGGCGTGCACTAATTTGGAAAATCTGGTGCCGTTATAGCTCAAGATCGATGACCACATCTCCAATCGTTAAATTATGGCTTATCATCAGATCAACAAGGACAGAACAATTAACAACAGGCTCTTATATAAGAAACAAAATTTAGGGATAGGCGCTCACCGAAGAGAGTCAAATTTCCATCTTGAAGAACGGGGATCTTTCCGAAAGGCTGTAATACCAGTGAAAACAATTTAGCACGACATCGTTGAATTGGCAAGACCTAGTCCCCTAAACCAATGAAGACGAAATCTCCAACAACATCAAACAGAGAAGAAGCTTGCCATGTCCATCTACACATTTCGGGTACTGCGTCATTTCCAAACGTTAAGAAATGTGATGACATCTCCCAAGCGACCACAGTACTAGGGTGGTTTAGCAGAATTTGTAACTACAAACACCTAGATTTTGCACTCTGTAGGTTGACAAAGAGACGACATCTATCCCTGTAGTTGATTATAACTAACTCGGTGAACAAGAATCTAATGCAAACGAACGTATCGGAAACAAATCATAACACAGTGCCTTCACAGCTCTTGTACATCCTCTGCACTAACAATTGAAGTCAACTTCCAGCAAAGATGGATCTACGTGCAAATCGAGTTCGACCAAACAGCGAACTCAGGGTTATTCCGCAAACAACACTCAAACTACTCCAAAAGAGCAGCAAAACATCGTGCAGGAATGATTAAACACGAACCTGCAATTTCAGGAACTCGGGGCTCTTGTGAGCTCCAACTTGGAGATCGATGGGCACAATCTCATAGCCCTCCTCATCCTTCTCAGCGAGAGTGGTCAGCACTCTGACAGTGCAGGTCGAGTAGGGCATTCCATAGACCTTCATCAGCTTGATCGTCATGTTTCGAATTAGGAAATATTTTGGAACACACTAGAGAAAGATCAAATGTTCTTCTTGCTCTCAAGCTCGCAAACTGAAGATTGACTAGAGAATTTGCAGAATGTAGAAGAAAAATCGATAGTCGAGCAAGAAACAGCAATGCTTAAAGATCAGTGCAGGGAGTGGAGGGAGCGTCTCGGAGTTTTATAGCGATGGCACAGAAACCTTCGCCAGGGGAGCTTGGTCTTTCGTGGACTCACTCTCTCGTTCGTTCGTGAACAGAACAAGATGTTGACCAGTTTTCTGTCTGAACGTGAACAGCGTTTTCCACCCTCATAATTGCGTTGCAATGTTGGGCCAGAGTGAACCAGCATCCACCAGCGCAGCACCATCCACTGGATGCCTGTTATGACTCCAGTTGTGGATGAAACTCAGCTGAGTTGACGTCTGGTTTCACCTTGGTGTTACCATTTTGTAAATAGGTACACTAGGAGGAAAATACCTGACTATTAGGTGATTATATGGTTTATACCAGTGTTGGCATGTTGGATTTCAGCAGGTTCAGATCAGGTTATTAGGTCAGGTTAGAATCTAGGGTCTTTGGATCAAAGGTTTTCAAATTTAAAAATCATCCTCCGAACTTAATTGAAGAACACGTGTATTTTCAAAATTGAATTAGAACCTGAATCAGAGGTGCTGCCCTATTTTTAAAAGGTTCAGGTTCTCTAGGTACATGTGCACAATTTTATTAAAAAAATAATGAACTTGGTCATACATTGTAAACAAGTTATTGCAAGTTAAATTGATTGTATATAATTAATATTTCATAACCTTTGTGTTGGAGTTTGTATATTAGTTGAACAAATTAATTAAACACTTTTTTTGGGGTTTAGTTGGGGATAATGGAGATGGAACCATGCAACACAAGTTTATATCAATGTTGATAGGTTCTTGGATTTTAGCAAGCTTAGGTCCAAGCCATAAGTTAGGTTCTAGGAACTGGATGTTTCAAATTTTCTTGGAATTGCCATTGGAACCTAATGAGGGAACCAGCCTAGTTTTAAAATAGTATTAAAACTTAAACCAAGGGTGCTGTCCTATCTTCAGAAGATTCTTGTTCTCTAAGTACATATGAACAACTTTATTGAAAAAAATACAAATTCAGACCTGCATTTTAAACAAGTACATTACATTTGATTGGTTGTACATAATTCATATTACATATAATTTTTATATTGAACTATGTGCTCTAGTGGAATAAATTAATAATATACTCAAAATATTTGATTTGATTGTCTGTAATGGACATGAAAGCAGACCTTATCTTTAATCAAACCAACTCCAAATTCTTTGTGAAAATTACTGGAACTAAAGGTTTAAAAAATTCAAAAAACTTGTCTCAAGACCAAACCAGAGAGTCCATCAAAAACAAAAAATAATTAGAACCAAGACTGAAGGTTCCTTTTGAAATCAAGAACTGAACAGCACTGGTTTACACCAATGACCAATGTTGGATAGATATTATAAATAGGAACAAACCTTATAGTTGTTCGGGTGATTCTTAAGATTCATAACCATGATTCTCAAAAAAAATCAAAAAGACAGATTCTGCTGTGTAACCATAGTTCTCAAAAATTGGAAAAAAAAAAAAAAAAAAAAAAAAAAAAAAAAAAAAAAAAAAAAAAAAAAAAAAAAAAAAAATTAAAAAAAAAAAAAAAAAAAAAAAAAAAAGCCACTCATAAAATTGCTAGTCCTTTATCAGGTCTTTCATTCAAACTGGTGGTCCATTATTCTGGTTTTTTTCAAAAAACCAAAATGACAATTCTCTGATTCTGAAATATTTAAACAATGGGAACTGGGAGTTCTTTATAACTTAAAAAACAACTGCAGAACCATGGTTTATACACTACGCTAAGGGCTGTTTTCATTACCTACCTTCCAAATAGTGCACTGGTGGGTGCCGGTTCACTTCTGGCCTGTTGCATTGGGAACATTCTGATCATGAGAGAGTAATTTTCTCTATTGACTGCCCGGTAATGGATGAGAAATCAAATTATTGACTATTTAAATTATTTGTGGGGTAGAAGGTAGGTGAAGATAAGCTGCCCTTTTGACTGGAAAAAAGTTTGACAGAAGTAGAGAAGGCTCTAAATGAGCTTTCTTTTCTTTTTTTTGGCATGTAACAAAAGGGTTCAAAGTTCAAACCCATGGAAAAAGTGAAGAGCCAAAAAGTTGAAATGAACGTTTCTAGGTGGGGCTCCTTAGGTGAACCAGCACCTACAGTCACACTATGGTTAAGAACACCTCAAAAGAAATTTGGACGCTTCTAAACTTTATTATCATCCCATCCTAAAACTAAATCAGGGTGTCTGAGTCCAAAGTTAACATATCCCGGGTTAAATATATAGTCACCAAGAGGCCTCACTCAAAGGCCAGGTGAACCAGCACCTACACTCCTACCTTCACCTTCCTCAGTGAAGCGTTTGAATGGCTATATTTAATCTGGGGAAGTGTTAAATTTGGACTTGGAGACCC
>Ga0116231_10013819_pt1 | contig 11133 bp, 8 predicted proteins | sample S1TSphgellanicum_2_FD_89695 | JGI IMG/M metagenome (GOLD analysis project Ga0116231, IMG submission 89695) | Host-associated microbial communities from peat moss isolated from Minnesota, USA - S1T2_Fd - Sphagnum magellanicum MG | ecosystem: Host-associated > Plants > Peat moss > Unclassified...
TAGAACTCATGCACAAAGAACCATTTCTTCTTTGTATATGCACCTTCCACAAGATTCAATTATTCAATTTTACACCAATTGTCTATTTGGCAAAGAAGCAAAAGAAAATTTCCTCTTAATGGATGATGCATGCCTTAAAGGCTTATAGATTTAATTGAAACTAATAGTTAAAACTTTGCTTTGAGGTGAATATGTCTAAAACATAAAATGATATTCTTTGAAGTTTTCAAATCCAATGTTGAAACATTAATGAACATTTAGAAACCTTTCATATTGTTGATGGTTAATTAAAAAAATCAACTCGTTCAATTGTGAAGATTTTGTGATATCAAAGGTTGGCAAGTTTTTCCAACAAAATTAATTGAGTTTATAGTTCAAAAATGGGAATTTTAAAAATTCCATTAAAAAAACAACAAAAATTGTCCCCCCCCCCAAAAAAAAAAAGACACATTTGACATTAAATTATAGTCCCACTAGTTATTTTAATTGGACAACGTGAACTCAAATCTAACATGTCATTTCCCATTTTCAATTTCCACTATCTCAATTTACAACAGATTATTCTTGAATCAAGGTCTAGAATTGTGAAAATTTTGTTCAAACAAACTTTATTAATATCTTAAAAAGAGGCAAAAGAACCTATAAACCTTCTTAAAAAATTCAACAAGAAAAAAAAAAAAATGTTCAAATTGTGATGAGTTTCCAACATCATTTACAAAAGCCATGTAAGCCTAGCTGTGTTTTAAAACCACCTAAAAACATAAATGGGTTTGGACGTTCATGGTTATTTAAAAGCTAACACAAATAGATGGTTCAAAATTTCAATAGATAGATACAAGGCTTGATGAAAGGATGTTCTCAATTTAAAGAGTTGATTTTCTAAGAATAAGCATTTTCATTGATTGGTAATATCAATTGATTATGAGTGTTATGGACATTGGCAACATAATTTAACCTTAACATGATGTTTCATTGTTGTTAGAATGATTTTATTGCAAGGAAACTTATATATATATAATCAAAGAGGGAAAGAAGACATGGTTTTGTAAGTTGCTAAAAATCATGTATGATCTAGAAAAACTTTCAGATTTTGATATTATATATACACATTTATGGTTAAATTAGATTTGGACAACCCATAATAGACAATAATGTTTGCCAAAAAGAATTGAAAGGAATTTCATGATAATAACATTTTATGGTGATGGCCTCTTTGTTTTCACAAATGACCCTATATGATTATTGATTGTTGTCAAAACAAAATTAAATGTACAATTTCATGCATGATGTAAAGCTAAGGACCAAGGTTAAGTTGCAATATATATGGTTTTTGAAATCATTAGTAACAAAGTTCACAAAGGACACAAACTTTGATTACATAGATGATGTTGAAGATTGACAATCCATTTTTATGACTTATTCAAGTTGCCCAAGTTTTAAAGACAAATAACAAGTATTTTTTGAAGTGAAATTTCACAACTTGGAACATGAAAAACTTGTGATTTTAATGACCTTTCTAAAAGATTTTTTTTAAATGAAAAACTTTAAATTCTAATATCACTACCTTGCTCATTCAAACATTGACAAATGTCACACAAGGAGCTGAACCTTCAAACAACCAAAAGTGGAAAAGGGAGGTCATCAAAATTCACACATGGATAAGAGTTATTTGCCTAAAAAATTCAACATAGAGGTTCATTTAGTTGTTACATTTGGCATGATCATGGCCATTAGATTCACCAATCTTTCTCTATCCTATGCGTGCAATTTGCCATGGTTGTGAACATAGCAAAGATTTTGAAAATTCATCATGCCCACCATTCCGTGGCTACAAGTTGGGAGTTTTCATGATTATTCTTTTTGTGATTTTGTTGTATTCTATAGACTAAGGACTTTCTTTCCATTTGTCTTAACTTTTGAAGGTGATTATATTCTCAGTGTGGTATGTCAGCAGTTAAAACTTGATAGTGATTATGGAGTCATGAACATAGTTTTCATTGTTAATCAAACATAATTTGAAATTATGTAAAGTAGTTCCAAGTTCTTTTTCAAGTGAACCTTGGCTTTACAAGTTTTTTGGTTTTTTTTAAAAATAAAAATTAATTTTGTCAGGTTGTTGAGGACAATTTTGTGTGTCATGACCCCATTAAAACTTCCATCAAATTTCAAATACAAGGCCTTGTTTGGTTATAGGGTTCTTGCATCTTCCTTCAAACCTCTTGCCCTTAAATCACCTTGATTTAAGTTAACTATACAATGCAGAAAGTTAACTATGTGGCTTTGCTTGTGATGAAGTGATGTTGGTTGACAACTAATCTTGGTTATCAATCCATGTGCACATTATTCAAAACTAGACAAAGGTCCCCATGTTGTTGTGTTTAGAATGTGTAATTGATGGTTCTAATGCAACTAACTTGAAGATTGTCATCATACACGTTATTTTCAACAATGGTGTTAAACAACATTCTAATGTGTTTTTTAGGAAACTTTTATCTTTTGATGTTAATGGGGTTGATTTTTTTTAGATTGTCACATGGGTGTTACCATTCAAGTTCAATTTGCTTTGTTCATGATTCGTGTCCATAGTATGGTACATTAAACAACCTTGGTTATCAAACCTTTCAAGCTTTGCCCATTGTTAATCATTTGGAAAAAACTTTAAACTCACTCTACAAGTGTTTTTCCAACTCTCCAAAAAAACATTTGGAACTAGCTAAGGTAGGGGAGATCTTGGAAACAAAGAACTTGAAAATCCTAACCAATGTCAAGACCCCTTGGATTTTATATTGACCCCATTCAAAAGGGTGTTATAGGTGTACTATTCACTATTGGAGTGTTGTTGTCAATTGGGAACTCTTACTTAATGTTGAGACACTTTTAAGCCTTGCATGCATGGTGCCTTTTATGAATGTTGTGAAGAACTTGATTTAGTTCACTAATTTAGTCTTTGTCATTAATCTAATGCAAACATTTGAGCTTTGCCAAGTTGAATTGCACAAAATATTCATGGATCCAACTATTGCCTTCACTTCTAATGCATTTATGTCATTCCAAGCTCTTGTGGATGGTAGGCATGAGACCATTTTGATGAGGTGGATTATTAATTTCAATAGTAGGACTGGTCAATTGGCATTTGAATGTTAGATAGATCGTGTATGGGCAAAGGCATAAGGTTTGTACACAAAGGTGACATGTTATGCGACTAGACCTATTTTTGACCACATTGTGTAAGGTGTGAAGCTTTAATGCACGGAGGCAACAACAAAATTGTTTGGACAACTACAAGCTCAATTTTCACAACATGTAGTCAATGAGGCATGAATTATTGTTTGGCTTCACTATTGGATATTTACAGATTGTCATGAGTCTTTCAATAATGATCTCAATGTTGTGAAGTCTTTGTTTTGCTCCCTAAAAAAGATGGAGGTTGATGAGGTTGAAGAGATGTCAACAAGCTTCCGTTTACATTTAATTTATATTTGGAAAAATCCATGTTCAACGTAGCAATGAAAAATGATGTTCGAGTTGTGTTGGGCTCTCTCAATACTATTAATCATCTCATTAAAACATGAAGGTTGATCACAAAAAATTTAAATATTTTCTCACAACATTTAAAAATATGTCAAATCGACAAAAATTGTCATGATCCAAGTGCTACATTCCATGGAGGATGAATGGGTGTTTAATGATTTAAACTTTATCAAATCTAGGATCTTTAGTTAGATTTGTTTGCTTACATGTTTTGGTAGTCTTTTTCATCGTGAACAAGTTTCTTTATGACAAGGTAATGCACATTTGGCAATATGAGAAGCATCAATATGCTTTGAATGCTTGAAGCTTTTGCTTTGGCCATTGAAATAGTTATTGGTAGTTGTAGGCCACAATCTTAAAACTTCTATAAGTTTTGAACTTTAGTCTTCTCCTTTTTGTTTTTATTAAAAATATTACTAACATTTTTGCCAAATGTAGACATAATGTTGCCATGGGTAGAATCTCTAAGGATTGCGGTTTGATCCAATTTGGCCAACTATTGATTTTTTCCCTAGTTATCAAATAGGTTATTAATAACTTACCAACCAATTTTTTTGATAACTAATTAAATTGATAATTTCCCGATATTAAAATTTTAAAATCTAATAACCTACATGGCGACTTAATCATCATCCATGTAGTAATCAATATGTAAATAATAATATAGTTTTTTAAAATAATTTTTTTTAGTTTTTAAAAAACACCTTATAACCAATATGTTAATTGGCAATTATTAATTAGTTATTTGATAACCTACCTTTATGCATAATCAATGGTCATTATCAAAAAAAATTTAATAATGTACTTGACACCATTTTTTTTATGTTGATATTGATAACTTGCACATGGTCCCCCCCCCACAAAAAAATAAAACCTACCCAATGGTTATTAAAAAACAATAACCAACCAACATTGGTTTGATCCCTTTACAATGTCCATCCACCTAGCATTAGTTGTAGCCAAAATTTCCCTTTTATTTTTCTAGGTGTAACCAATTTTTTTAGAACAAAAGACTTTAGTCACTAAAATATTTCATGATCATCCCTAGCATGTTGGCAACAATATTCACATTGATAATAATCCATGTCGCCAAATACACAAAAAAGGGTCATAGACTTTTTGCTTATGGCTTGAAATATTTGCAAAATATATATGCAACTATTTTGTTTCCAAGATTACAAACAGTGCAACTTTTGAAAAAAAAAAAAAAAACACTGCTTCTAGTAACACTTTTGCAAAAATACTATAACCCACCTATGACAATCACCATTTTATGTTAATTAATGATGGGGATCCTTGTTAGTGGACCTACTTGAGGAATTTGAAAAAACTACCTTGGTAGCAACCAACAAAATTAAGGATATAAATTCACATAATCTCCCTCCCATAATCAATTGATATATAAGGTTATTAAATTCATAGAACTTGAGTTCCCATACTAAACAAGATTCACAACCACTCACAAATGGGATAAATCATAAAAAACCACAATTAATGACAAAAATAACTAAGAATTTAGAATAAAAGAAATTTTATTGTCATCTCTATTTTCTTCCAATAAAAAAGTAAAAGTAAAATCTATACTTTAAAATTTTCATTGTTGAATGTGACCAAACACCTCATGGGCAATGTTTCTTTTTCTTTGGGACAAGTTTTGTTGATTTTCTACCAAAATGTGGAAAACATGGATTTTTTTTCTAGTGTAAATTCGACTAAATTTTCTATTTTGTTGGAGAAATTTGCCAAATTTTCAATCTCACAAAGTTGAAGAAAAAAAAATGGGTTCCTAGGTTCAAATGTTATTAAATATTACAACATCATCCTTTCCACTTAGGTATAAAATATTTTTTATTTGTTGAACAATTGGAATTCTTGGCCAAAAGAATTCACAACAAAAATTGTGACATTGTATGATAGTTTCATTTGGTAGAAGCATACATTTTGCTTTGGATAAAATGACATTGTTCTACACATTGTTCATGGATTTTAGATGATCCCCAATTACACCTATCTCTAACCACAAGTAACAAAGGAAGACTATCAAGAGAATTAAATATTTAAATTAAGAAAATATACTCCTATAATGACAAATGATTAAAATTGTAGAAGGCATGCATAAATCCAATAATTACATTCGTTGCACAATTGATTGTGAATCATTCTTGGGACTTTGGTATGCTATTGCAAATTTGATTTGATGGTTGCTTAGTTAAAACTCTTGCACTAAATTGTCACTTAACTTGGATGTTGATTTCATCTAAATCCCAAACAAAAGATGTTGGCTTCATTTTCTTGCACCTAGTTTTCCCATTTAGGTGGTTTGAAATAGACGTAAAAAGTACCATAACCTATAGGTCCCTTTCAAAAAGGTTTGCTTTCTTTCCAATACATCCATAACTTCCTCCAATTGTTGGTCAATCTGAACCACACAACTAATATGGACATCTTTGTGGGGTGTCCATAACAATGTTGGGTATGATGTTTTCCTTATCTAGATTGTTCTAGCTTATCATGCCACTTCAATGTTTGTGTGGAACATCAAGATTCATGGTTGTTATTCTTGTCATAGTCCCAACCTCTAACAAGTTGGGGGCATGCATTTAGGTTCAATAAGAGGTATGTATTTTTCTCTCGGGAAAAAACCACAAAATCAATAAATGATTTCCCATGAAATTAGGAAATGTTCTAGACTAGGATAGGGAGTGAATGTGATTTCTTTAGTGGTAAAAATCAAAGTAAAAATCCTTCCAAACTAAATCAAAATTTGTTGTTATTATCCAAGTTATGTATGTGAACTTCAAAGTGCAAGACTTTCTTTCCAACTAGTTGTGAAATTTTGCAAGATCTTGATTGGATTGATGTTCTTAGAATTATATGGACTATAAATTGTTGGAATCAACAATTTGGAGAACTTTTTGGTGTATAACTTGTCTATTATTGTGATTCTTGTTAGATCACATTTGTGTTTCACTTTTATTCCTACTAAGGCAAATTTCTATTTCATTTCTATTCCTACAAAATTAGGCTCTTGTTTCCTTTGTACTTTTATCAAATCATATTTTTATTTCAATTTTGTTCCTATTAGATCTCATCTCATTTTTATTAACATCAAATCAATGTCATATTTCACTTGTTCTCCTATGAAATCAAACTCATGTTTTGCTTTGACTAAGATTTTGTTTTCAACACCCTTAAACAAAGAACTAACAACTTTATGAAAATTTGAAATTCATGTTCCATAAATGCTAGTAAAAAACTCATCTTTTGATATTATGAGAAAGGAGGAAAGGTGAGTGGAATTTGTTTAAATGAATTGAGATTGGGCTTCCTTAGCTAGCTTGTTGTTGTGATGCACATTTTTGAAAAAGGGGATATAAAGGTCTAACTTTGTCTTGAATGTGCATGCAATGAGTTTTACTACTTTGATCCATTATAGACTAATGATAGATGAGGTTTTATGGTTTAGGTTAGTTGCTTTCATGATAAGCATTTGCTAATTGTGGGTTGATTATGATATCTTGTTGCTTTAATCCTATTATTAGATAGAAATGGACCCATATCTATACACCTTCTTACATCTATGCCAAATTAACATCCCATTCCCAAACATACTTATAGGGTGTTTTAGAAATTTGAATTTTTTTGCAACCCCACCCATTACCAAACACATTGTTCCAAATGAACATTTGCATTATTTTGACTGTGGGATGTTTTGAGGCCCATGACCAAACACAAACTCTTTCATGATGTGATTAATGTTCAATTTCTAAACAAAAGTTGAAAAATCGATTTAAAGATATGCTTGTTCAATTATGAGCTTGAATCTATTTGTCTACTGAATGTTTGATCATGAATGAATGTTCGATGAAAGGCGATTCTACCCTAGTGATAAAATGAAACTTTGAGATGAATGACCAATGGATTATGTTTCATTGATGATAACCACATTCATTCACTTCAGGGACAAACTCTTTTTTCCTATATTTTTAGGAATGAATTATGAGAAGGGCTTTTTTTTCTTCCATTTTTGTGATGTTGTCACAGTTGCAATCATCCACAAGAGGAGGAATTAGCCAAATTTGTCTACAGATTAGAGAGGAAAGTAGAAAAATTTAAGAATCTTGCTATATTTTGGTGACTTGTTGGAACCTATTGTCAAATAAGCCAAGTTCAGAAATTGTTTCCTCAAAAGACTTTGGCTCATATTTTTCTCAAATATCCTTTGTTACCGAGTGGCAAAAATTCACCATGTAAAAAAACACAGCTGATTAGGAGTACTGAACCTTAATCACCTGTAGAGACTGACCTGAGAGTCAGAATTAACTTCAAGGGTTGGGCAGATGGAAAACAAATTTTCCTTTCGGGACACATGGGGTGAAGGAAGGAAAAGGAATTTTTTTTTCTTTTGCATGAACTTGAAAATTGGTGGTCAAATTTCAGTTTCATTCTGAATTATTTTGAGTTTTCCAAAATCTTTGGGTCCTTTTATTGTGCTCTATATATACAAAATTAGATGAGTGCACTTTGACAGGCGTTGGTCCCTCGGGCACCATGGCAACTCAACATTTTGCAGACTGCCCATGAACCACCCATATATTCAGAAGGAATTTTTTTTGTTGTACTTTGGTTGTCCAAATGGTCTCAAAAGACAAAAGAAAGCTTGTTGTCATGGACCCTCCCCTCTGCCCTACCCAGGAAAAGTCTAATAATTTGGAATGGGTCAATCATAAATATTTTTTTCCTGCCCCTCATTTAATTTCTGGCAAGGTCAAAAGTATGTTATGTATGGCATATACGTTACAAGGGCAAGATTGCATGTGCCCATTTGCCACAAAACAAAAAAGCTAGCCAAAAAAGCCTTTGAGAACATATAAAAGGGGGCAAGGAGGGGAAGGCAAAAAAGAGGTTTCCTTTCTGGCCCCTCTACACAAAAAATAAAAAGGAAACGAAAAAGAAACTAGTCACCAAATTCTACTAACAATTTTTTTTTAATTATTCGTAAAGTCAGGCGATTAGGGAGGCGAGAACGGCCAGTTTCTGCATAATAGGCCGTCAAATGCGTAAGTGCGGATGAAATTTTACAAAATGAAATAACTGGGACCTAAACTGAGTTTCATCCCCTCTTTTATTTTTCCTGAGCGCCTGCACTGCTGCTACATATATTTTCACTGCTCATACTTGTAAGACTACTATAATTAATTTCGAACCTTGTGCATTAAATGCTGAGTAAGACTACTATAATTAATCTCGAACCTTGAGCATAAAATGTTGAGTAAGACTACTATAATTAATCTCGAACCTTGTGCATTAAATACTGAGTTTCAGCATTTCATACTAAGATTTAATAAAATTTCCTTACTTTGCGGATACTACTGAAAGAGGGGATAGGGGGTGAAAGAGAGGGTGGCTTTATGTATAACTTTATTGTATACCACTTTGAGAGTACGAGTTCTACTTAAATTCTACTAGGCTAACCCAAAAACTAGAGGAGAAAAAACAACTGGCTAGTCTCTTTGTGTGGTGTAATAAAAGCTCACCTACGGGTTTCTTGAGAGGGCCCCAGACAGACAAAAATGTGAAGTTGTTGGAGGTACAAAAGCACAAACAAACAAACAAAGTTACCTCCCCCACAATTCTCTCCTTGTCATGAGCCTAGGCCAAAAATGGTAAAGAACACATGTAGGTGTAGAAAATTCTTCTTGGCAGTCAACAAGGTCAGCTAGCATGCACCCATGGGGCCCAATTATCTTTCCCCTTTTGGGTAAGGTGAGGGGTGTTGAAGGTTTGGAAATTTTTCCTTGTTATTCTCAATGTGTGTGCTATCATGTTCCCGATGTGTTCCCAATAGGTTTCTCAAATTCTCAATGTGTTCTCCAACATGTTCCCAAGACCATCTCACTTTGTCCCATATGCTTTGCCCTAAATCCTACTCTTGTAACCTATATAACCAGCCCAAAGGAGGAGACTACAATACAATACCTACTAGTTTGAACCCCGTGCCTAATGCACAGGTGTGTGTGCATACAAACTACATTTCCAAAACCTCTTTATATACAACATTTTGCATGTATCCATCGGGACCCTGGCCGTTGAAAATCTTGATGTTTGCACTACTTGTGACCTGTGAAATAGCAACATATAGCTGACCATGGGAATAGACCGGAGACGACAAATATACCCCAACATTGTTGAATGTCTGACCTTGACTCTTATTGATTGTGATTGCAAATGCCACTCGAACAGGAAATTGGCGACGACACAAAACAAATGGCCAATCAGTCCCGGAGGGGGACATGATGATGCAAGGTATGAACACACGTTTGTCGACATTGTTCCCTGTGATGATTTCCGCTTCAATGACACGCTAACCTAGTCTCTTGACAATCAACCTTGTACCATTGCATAATCCTATTGATTGATTGAGATTGCGTAACAAAAGAATTGGCATGCCCACTTTGAGTTGCAACTCATGATTTGCGATACCGCTGAATCGCAAAGTGTTTAGAAATTCCACCAAATACAATGAATCCATTGAAACTCCTGCAGCAACATTTGCACCTTCTTCTATTGGAGTCAAAGAATTTGCGCTCAGGTACGTGTGTGATTTTTCAGATAGTGATTCTAAAATTGCATTGTTGATTTCATAAACGTCAGTATTTTTGGGGGCTAGAATGTTGCGTTGCATAAAATACATGGCATCTCCAGAGTGGCATTGGTGATCCAGATAGATGGTTCAGATTAATCCTCTTAAGCTACAATCTTCTGCTAGTAGCCTCATATGGGATGGAATCTTGATCCAATCTGGATTGACACCTTCTTCTTCTGCAATGGCGGGAAGACTACCGTCTCCAACATTCAACACCCATTTGGAAAACTCTCGCTGCTTTTCAGAATTGGTTGCCATGATTCGCATGTTGATATGAAGACGAAGAATTATAACATGTTGCCAAAGATGCGATCGAGGCAAAGAAGCACTGACAATGTCTTCTCGTCCTCCCTTGGGAACCACAGGCAAGATCTGTCGAAAATCCCCACCAAGGACCATGGTTTTCCCACCAAGATTTTTTCGGTTGCCTGTGCATCATCCAATTGCATCAAATCACGCAGGGTGCGATCAACAGCTTCGAAAGCTCGGCGATGCATCATCGGTGCCTCATCCCAAATGATTAAATCAGCTTTACGCACCAACTCGGCCACTTTCATCTGTTGTGTGATGTTGCAAGTTGACTCATCATGCAGATCAATCGGAATCTTCAATCTTGAATGGGCGGTTTTGCCACCCGGAAACAATAGAGATGCAATTCCTGATGAGGCAACTGCAAGCACGATTTTGCCTTGCCCTCGTAGACGGGATAGAAGTGTTGTCCAAACAAATGTTTTACCAGTTCCACCACTGCCAAACACAAAGAACAGTTTGCCCTTTTTGTTTATCACGACATTCAAAATAGTTTCGTATGCGTTGCGTTGATCATCATTGAGCCTATCTTCTGCATTGTCCGCATCTGTGGTCAATGAATGTCGATCATAAGCCAGTTCTTCTTGGACCAATCGGTTTCCTCCATGAACAGAAGGGATGTAATTAGACTTAGGAAGCGTTGGAAA
>Ga0116231_10013820_pt1 | contig 11132 bp, 8 predicted proteins | sample S1TSphgellanicum_2_FD_89695 | JGI IMG/M metagenome (GOLD analysis project Ga0116231, IMG submission 89695) | Host-associated microbial communities from peat moss isolated from Minnesota, USA - S1T2_Fd - Sphagnum magellanicum MG | ecosystem: Host-associated > Plants > Peat moss > Unclassified...
AATGTTACCCTTTTGATCCTCCCCCAAGGCAAGTTCCTCTGCTTGATAAACCACCTACACACAAGTGGTTTAAAAAGATCTCAAATTAGTTCCCATTTTGACTTCTTGCATCAACCAAATGATCATAGACAATATCATGGGTAGAATTCACAAGAAATGAATGACAAAAGGCCCATTTCATTATTTGACATGACATGAATGACCACCCAAGTGTGCATATTAATTACCTTGTTGATGTTGAGAAGTGTTTGCAAAATTGAATTACAATCCATGTCGAGGGAAGCATACATTGTTTCTAAATAACCATTGATTGAACTCTCTTTTGATGCATGTGGGAGCCCAGATGTGTCTAGATAGAGGTTCCACTACACACACAACTAGTAGTTAGATTTAACATTGAGCTCATTGCGCAAACAAACTCAATCCAATTCAATCCAACTATGGCTTGATCTATGTTGGAATTTTTGATACCTTTGCCTTTAACATTGGGGCCAAAAAAAAAGTTGAAACTTATGAATTTAGCTTTAAACTAAAAAATCATTTCAACATAATAATATGGAACTTAACAACAATGGATTGACAATTACATCAAGTATTGCAAGGGCAATTGCTTCAATCTTGGCCAACGAATTAGCACGCATGTTCGTGAATATGCTTATGCTATTAGTCTCAACTTGTAATCGTTCATGTTCAGCTTTCAACCATGCTTGTTTTTTTTCAAATGCTATTTTTGCCTCCAACTTTAACCTTGCATCCTCCTCTGCTTCTCTTTGCAACCTCTCTATTGTGAAAAAACCCAACAAAACACCACACATTAACTCCCTTATCAAAAATTACAATTCATCATAATTTGTTCCACAAAACAATCATAGTTTATCAATCACAAGTATGTTTGTGTATGCATCTAAAGAAATAAAGAAAAGGGAGGGTCCAATACCCAATTCATCATTAATACCAAATTAAAATCTCTTGTCAACAAAGTGAAAACACATTATACCTTGTTCCAATCTTCGGTCAATTTCAGCAAATTGAGCTACAGAACACCAACCCCCGTCAACCCTTCAATTACCCACCATTCTTCCATTTTCTTGCTTTGCATGTGGCTAATCCTACTAGTTAATATTATGCAATAATAACAATTTTTGTAACAACATTTTCCTTTCACCCTAGTGTGCTTGAAATCACCCTAGAAAGTTTCTTCCTACATTCTTACATAATCTATCTATCTATTTATCTTCCCAACCATGTAAAAACACATTCTTTGCAATCATTTTTAATGACTTTAATCTTTTTAATTCTTTTCAATGGAGCTTCAAATTCACATACACTTTTCTAATTTCTTGAGAGCAGCTTTCTCCTTCTTGTTTAGCTTGGGACCCATTTGGTAGGATTGGGTGGGTGTATTTAGGAGTGAAGTGAAATTTGAGTGTTTGTTTGTTCAAGGTTCTTATTGTTGTTGGGTGAGGTGAAGAAATTTGGGTGATTGTTTGTTCAATTGTTCTTATTGTAGGTAGGTGAAAGGGGAAAGAAAGCAAGTTAGTTGTGCTTTCATGTGAAGCCCATGAACATCAACCTAGATTACAGTTGCAACCTTCCTTCCTTCCTTTCCTAGCCTACAAGTTTGGGCCTAGGTTTGTTAGATGGAATGGATTCTAATTGGAGGCCTAGGTTTGATAAATGGAATGAAATTCGGTTTGGGCCTAGTAGGATTGGTGAATGTATGGAATTTTGGAGTTATGTGATTTTTGGAAGATTAGGGTTGACCTTTCAAAATCAATTTAAGATTCCAAAGGTGGCATTAGGGAGGGAGGGCAAAGTGGGAAGGGAAGAAAACAAAAGAATTTTTTTGGGTTCATTTAATGAATTTTTAATTTCCATATCGCCTATATTAAATCATAATAACATGACACCATGCCCACCATATTGTGTGAACTAAAATTTCAAACATGAATGAATTCAATCCATTTGGATTAAATTATCATCATAGATGAAGTCTATAAAATGGATGTCCTAATGAATGAATCCAAATGGTTTGGATTAAATTATCATCATAGATGAAGTCTATAACATGGATGAAGCTTGATGAATGAATCCAAACAGTTTGGATTAAATTATCATCATAGATGAAATCTATAACATGAATGAACCTTGGGCTTGAGGATGACATTGTATTCACTATGGAATTAATCACGTGGATTCATATCCTCCTTTTTAATCTTGCCAATTAATGGCGAAAACAATTGTGTGTCATACCAACACAAAAAGCTCAAAATGCTAAAACCCTATAAAAATGAAATGAAAAATAAATGTTTTATTCATATGTTGATTCATTTCTCAAAGTTTTTGAAAACCAACCATAATCGGTTGGGATGGATGTTATATCCCAACAAAAATGATAATTAATACTTTTTTATTGACATAGAAAGATGAATCCCTAATTTCATATTGTTTGACATTTTATATAATTCATATGTCATGGATGTAAAACACCAAAACATTATTGAAAGCAAATTATGAAGACATGATATGTGTGATATTATATCATAGTTTGGCATTTCATGTAAGGTTAATGTAGTATGTACTACATTGAGATGGTTTAAACTAGTGATGGTCAATTCTTCCTTCTTTTCAATAATGGGTGAGACAAGGTTTTGTTGGTTCTTTTTTCCCTTGCACCATGCACAAGGTATTGAAAAATTTTTAAAATAAAAAATAATTAAATTCACATATTATTAATTTCACTAGTTATTATTTTACCCCATTATTTTTGCACAAGGGTTGATTTTCAAATACTCAACCTTGAAAATTGTTTAACATATAGACCAGGTAAGTTTTAGGGTTTAGGTGTTTTTTTTTTTTTCCCTTCCCGCCTACTTTCTTCTTTGGATTTTTTTTACTTGTATATTATTTATAACCAGATTTGGCTAAATCATTGTATGGATGATTGCCAAATTTAACCACATCACCAATTTTTTTAAAAATCTAAATTAATTATTTAAAATTAATTAATTATATATAAAAACATAAAAATAAAAATAAAAATAAAAACAATGGTTCAAGGGGGTTTGATATAGGTAACAAGCAAAGAAAGGTGTGCAAATAATTTGAAAGTTTCTAGTTATTTTGCACACATTAAAAAGTTTTTAAAAAAAAGCTTGAATTTTTTTTCTAGTGTAAAATGTGTGTATACTAGCCTATGTCTAATTTTGGGAGCAATGATATTTTTGTGACAAATTTTAGTCATTTTTCAAAAAAATACACACACACACTTGAAATTCTTTTCCAGTGTAAAATGTGTGTTTTTCAGGATAATAATAATAATAATAATAATAATTTAAAAACTCCACTCTTTATTGAAAAGAAAACTGAAATTTGAAGAAAAAAAAAGAAAAGAAGACAATAATCTCAAAACTGTTGGACAGTGTAGATGGTGAGTTTTTTGGACGGGAACATCAACCAGTGGATTGTTTGACAGACCATTGGACAAAGCTGCTTCAATTTTCAATTTCCATTGGTACGTATCTTTTGGACCGGAAACATTAGACCAATGGATTGTTTGATAGACCGCCGGACGGACACTGCTTCTGCTTCAGTTTCCAGCCAGTTCCTATTCTTGTGCGCCTTTTGGACAGGAACATGAACCGATGGATTGTTTGATGGACTGTACCCAACTGGTATGTTAAAATGGACATACCCGCCCAACCCCGGTTTCGACCAGTTCCTGTTCTTGAGCGACTTTTGGACGGAGATATCAACTGGTGGTCTGTTTGACGGACCGCCGGACGCTGCAGCATCTTACGGTTTCGAACGGTTCCTGTTCTCGCCTCGTGCGTCTTTTGGACGGGCGACATCGACCAGTGGAGTTTTTGACGGACCACCGGACGCAGCTGCTACGGTTTCGTCTTCTTGCGCGCCGCTTTGCGTTCCGTCCCGGGCGTCGTCTTGTCGGAGCGGCAGGGAAGGAAAAAAAAACTGTTCTCTCTTCTTCTCTTTGTGTGGTGAATCGTCAGTTTTTCTTCTTTTGTTGAAGCGGTTTGCATCAGACTCCACTTCTCGGCGCTTCGTTTGAGATTTTCGCTGCAAAAAACAGTGTCCTTTAGCAACAGGGACGACGTTTCTTAGCGGACCTTGAGGAGCGCGATCTCCTCTCTCGACGGCCTTCGCAGGAGGAGCAAAAGAAGGAGCACTTATATATATGTCAGCTTCTGCTTGCTTTCTGATGCATTTCCTTCCTCTACAATCCGCCTGATTTTGGAGTGAGTATTTTTTTATTAAAAAATTCCCCGTTTTTCTTTATCTTCTGGACACTCCACCTATTAGGGTTTCGCAAACCAGCGGTGCCTGTGTTTGTAGACGCTTTCTTTGCCGATCGATCGGTGGAGTTCTTGATCGGATTGATTTTCTCAGAAAAACGCGATCCATTCCTAACGCAATTTCTTTTGCTCGTGGATCGGATTGGTTTTCTTTCTTCCCCAGGGATGATGCTATTACGGAGTGTGAGTGGAGTTGCAGCAGCAACTCCATATCCAGCAGCACCAGCACCAGCAGCGCGCTGTTCTTTGTGCCATAGCAGCAGCAGTAGTCCATCCACGTCTTTCTCCGACGTCCAGTATGGATCATCAAAGGCCTTTCCATCTCTTCAAGGCAACAGAATGATGAGACCTGTTGCTGCAGCAGCATTAAAGGACAATGCCCGCACTCCTTTCCTGACTGGCCATGAGCCTCTCAGATTTACGCCTGTGAACTTCGGTGTCCGGTTTGAGAAGAAGAAGGCGTCATCATCCGCGATCGATGCAGGGAAGTCGGGAGCAGATGCATATTCACAGGGAAATTCAAACCCTGAGGCGGTGGCAGAAGAGTCCATTCCAGAAAACAATGCCACAGACAAGAAACAGAACTCCAGCAGCAAGAATTTCGATTTCAGCAATGCTCAAGGGCTTTCAGAAGATGCAGCCAGAAAAGCATTAGGCATACTGCGGGAGATAACAAGCCAACTGCTAGAGCAAGCTGAGAAGGCTAGATCATTGCTGGCTGCATCTGCACAAGAGCTTCCCATCAGAGGGAAGGAAAACCTCTCCTATGTTGCAGAGAATGGCCCAGAGCCAGTGAAGGACATTGTTGAAACTGCACTCAATGCTCATTATCCTGAGAATGCTAGTGGAAAGCCGGGCTCAAAGATCCATGATTTCTGCCTGGGAATTCCTTATGGAGTTCTTCTTGTGGTTGGAGGCTTATTGCAGTTCATCCTCACAGGGAGCACTGCCTCAACACGGTTTGGTGTGCTTCTGGGTGCGTTGCTTCTGGCCTTGACTGTCACCAGCCTCAAGGCCTGGAAGCAAGGGGAGTCATCCCTGCCCTACATTCAAGGCCAAGCAATTATCACACTAGCCATCTTCTTCAGATTCATACGGAGATATGGGGAAACAAATAAATTCTTTCCTACAGGAATTGTAGCTATTACCAGTGCTGCTATGTTAGCATTCTATGTGTATGTGTTTCTCTCCGGCGGAAATCCTCCCAAGAAAATTAAATCAGAGAGTTCTTATTGAGAACAGCACCACCAGTTTCATAGACAAACACAGCAGACTTATGTTTACTCTTTAGGGTATTACTAGGTTTGGTGTCTAGTTTCTTGATGATACATCACAGATTTTCATCCTGCACAAAGCATCATGTTGTATCGGTTTTGTGAAACTAGTTTTACTAAAGATAATGCTGTCTGTGACCATTGGTGCTGGAAATAAAATTTGCATCACCGCAGGACATTGATCTGTAAGTTGCAGATTGTTCTGTTGCTTTGAAGCTCTGCACAAAGCAAGGTGTGCAAGACACTAGTAGCAATCACATGCTCGGTATGTATTTCTCTCCACCCACTTTCTGGCACCCACATCATGATGATGATGGCAGGAGATACTTGACATGGGGTTTTTATTCAAGCATGGGGCATGCATGGGAACAGAGCCCACTATATGAAATTACTACTACCAGTGAAGTAGGATTGTAGTAATAACCCCTTGTAACTTGTTTGACATTGTGTTGGGCCCTATTTGAAGGTTTCTCAGATACCATGGGAGTTGGAGCAGTCCAATCTTGTGAGGGTTGCTAATCCATAACCAGGTGTGTGAAGATAAATGCCAGGTTTTTGCTTTCTTTGCTATACAAGGTTGTACAATGGCTTGCCACCAAATGATTTTGAGCATTTGGTTTTTGTTGAAGGTCTGGTATTATGTTGGAGGTGGGTGGAAGGAACATAGTTCGGTACAATGTGAATGAAAGCATTGATAGCATCTTGCCATTGCTATCAAGTGTGTTGCATTTTCAGGTTGTGTCGATGGTGTCTTTTGTGGTTTGGTGTTTTTGGAGGTTTGGCAGAAAATGTTTGCTTGAAACATATACACATTTATATTTATGTGATAATATTATTTGTCATGAGATGAAAGAGGTATCCCAAAATTACTCCAGGTGACACGTGTGAATGAGCTAGATTGTCTGCACCACTTGCAATATCATTGGAAGTTGGAATTACAACATTACAATCCATTCAACAAATTGGTTACATTTTGGCTCATGGATTGATTGGGAAATAAAAGATCTGAAACCAACATTTGAAAGATAGATACTCAACAAACTTCAACATTCCAATCCATTCAAAATTTGGTTAGATTTTTGCTCATGGATTGCGATTTTGAAATTTGAACTCAACAGTGGAAAGTTTTTCAACAAATTTCAACATTGCAATCTAACAAATTGGTTACATTTGTGCTCATGGAATTGCAAATTTGAAATTTGAAACCAACATTGGAAAGTTCAACAAATTTCAACACTGCAATCTAACAAATTGGTTACATTTTTGCTCATGGATTTAACAAGCTTGAAAATTCTCAATTTTCCACATCTGACAATTGAAAGGTGATGATGATATGAAAAGGCAAATACTTCAACATTTTGTTCAAAATAAATTTCAAAACAAAATTATTTTGGGAGGAAACCTTAGGAGTATAAGTAGGTCTCTAGTTATCACTCACACATTAGATCAAGTTTGATCCAAATTTTCACCCCCAAAATTTTACACAAATGCAGACCTAATTACCTACCAAGCCTCTTCCACTAATGGGTAGAGCAAAATGAGCCACTAGGGAGGTGCCCAAGGGTCTATTGTGGTCCCCTTATCACAAATGGATCTTGATGAACATAGGTGGTCAAAGATTCAATTTTGTTAGGGAAAAAAAAACACATTTTGATTTTCTAGGTATTCAAAAATCATGTTTACAAGTTACATGATCATGTGAATGCATGCATTGAATTCATAAATTATTTCGAATTGATTATTTATTGAGATGGACATTTACAAAAATACAACACCAAAAAAAAAAACCTTACACTATCGTAGCAAATAAATTTACTAAAAAAGTTGGCAAATGAAGTATATTTTATGAAGCTTTACACCTAGTAACCACAAACTATTCACTCATGGAAAACAATATTAATCATGTGTACCTACATGGTCCTTGTTTGTTGCCCATTTGAAAAAAAAGCTTTAAGTACTACAATGAGAGTTGAATCCTACATCAATTGCTATTAATTGACCCAACTAACTAGTTTCTTAAAAAGTATTCATATACATGATTTAGAGAGTTCTTATCCAAGAAAGCTGAAATTCTTGAGATAGAGAACATGCTCATATCAAAATTGAATTAGGCTAAAACAACATGTGGATTAAGCACACAATCGCCAAAAGGAATTATTGATAAAAGTGGTTAGAAGGATTCAATTAATATATCAACAAAATATTGTTGAAATATTGTTGAAATATGAGGTCAAATATTGTATTACCTTGGCGGATTTGGCACATGAATGCCGAATAATTAATTTAGCTTTAGTTTCTTGGCTCAACATTTGGGTTTTTAATTTTGAAAATCTCAAGAATAAAGAATAAATTTATTGTAAGGTATCTTTGTTTCAAAAAAATTGAATGGATTTAATGGTCAAATGGACCTCTATTTAATATCCTCCCTTCAAGATGACTAGAGATCAACCTTTTACATTAAGCAACTTTTTTGAAATTTTGACAAGTTCAAAAATATATTTATAAAATTTCAACAAATTAAAAAATAATAATTTATACTGAAGCCGCCAAGATATTACAATATTAGTATAGAGATTCTAAAGTTTGCAACTTGAGTAGAAGACTTGGACAACATATTTGCTAACATAAATACTTAGTTACAACAAAAAACAATTTTCTAATGGAACCACCAATTAAAAGGCTACAACCTACTTCTATATTCAATTGCTTTCAATTGTACACATTTTGAGTTGATTCAATGTTCATCTTCTTGAGCAAAAGTTTGAGTTGTGACACATGAACCCGAACAAAAGTTTTACAAGACTCCTTTGGCAATCCTCATGGTGTAAGAATTTCATAGTGTACTATGCAATACACATCTAGATAAAAACAACTCAAATAATCATGGCATAATTAATAATTGTGTTATATTAATTATGCATAATCAATTGATCTTTCACATTTTATTTACTTGGGCCATGTGTTGTTGCACATTACTAATGACAATCAACTGATGCAATGAGTTTGATTTTGTGAAAATTAATTTCCATTTGAATGAGAATATTGAATGACATTGCAAAAAACTTGAATTGAATTAAATTCAAATTACTAACTTGAATTGAACATAATATTACTTTGCTTTGGATTTGGTAAGGATAATGTTCTCATTGAAAATTTTATTGAATTGAATTGGTTGAATTGGATGAAGTTCAATTTGGTTTCAATTCAATTAAATTGATTTTGTTTCACAATTTGGTTCAATTGTATCCACCCAATTATGAAAAGGTACATATTAATTCTCCTTTTCATATCCATTAATGTAGCTTGAACCATTGGCCCAAGTGTGAATTGGTTACCCAACTAGTTTTTCCTTCCAATTGTTTTTTGTAATTTAATTGAATTTCCACTAAAAAAACTATTCATAATTCGATATATCTTGTACCATAGGTTTAAAATTTTATAAATCACCTTCATTAAATCCTACTCATTAAGGGCTTTCTAGCAATACCAAAAGCACATTCAAATTCTTTTATATAATGTTTAGTTGTGATTTAATTTAAATGAATTTTTAATAAAAAAATTGTGTAATATTCAATAACTTTTCGACTATAAGTTGAAACATTATGAAATGAACTCAATGCACCCCTCCTCATTGAGTAGCTTTTTAATGATGCCAAGAGCATGTCAAAAGATTTTGTGATTTGAGAAATTTCTATGTGATGAACAAACGAACTTAAACCTTCTCTCATAAATAGATGTAGGTGTGTTGGTGAAAGAAGTGAGGTAGTCTAGTTTGGAATTTCATAATTGTCAAGTTGAAACTTGATGCCCATCAAGTAAGATGACTTATAGGACCTAAAGTTGTCTTACCTAAACCAACTTTGATGAATTATCATCATTGGAGTTTAATAATCTACTTTTTTCAAGCCTACCGTAGTACCTTTGCTAGTTCAACACTAATTATATTATTTATGGTTTTTTCGAATTTTTAATAATCACTATGTGATTGTGTCAAAAATTTTGAAAACCTTAGCCATCATTTTATGTTTGTTATAATCTACGACATTTTTAACAAATTCATACACAAGATCAAAGTGGCCATCACAACTATTACCACTTCCTCTCAAGGGTGCAACAGCAAGCTCTACCAAGACATGGACTGCAAAGCAAAGTTGAAGATTAACACGAAAGCCCATGTTAAGAGTGCCTCCAAACGAAACACCGGCAGCTCTTGGCATCTTGCTTTTGGTCACTACGTTTGGATCAACGAGGGTTGAAGCTCTATAAACACCATTTCCTCCAACCTTGAAACATAAGTAGCATAAAACTTATGTAGAAACAATGACGACAAATCTGACGAGGAGGACGAGGTGTTTTCTCTCCTATCCTCTCTTATTGGCTTTTGATTCCTGCTTCTTTTGTTAACATAAAAAGAAGCTTTCTTCTACAAATCCTTTTTTTCCTCTTCTTCATCTTCTCCTCCTCCATGGCTAAAAGAAAAAAAGAAGTGCAACAACACAAAATAACCTTCTTTTGAGCTATTACATGCAGAGTTCCACTAGTACTAGAAGGCAGTTAAGAAATGTCATCAAGGAGAAGAAGAACATGGAAATTTCGGAACTTCGTAGTGCAAAATAGGATTTGGAATCGCACAGATGTGTTTAACTCCAACTACGCATCAATCAGAGCCCAGGATGCAATCTATGATGCCATGCATGATAGATCTTTGTCTTTGAGCAGAGCCTCCTACAGAAGGAGGTGCTAGTGTAGATGCTCCTTTGTTTCTCTCTCTCTATCATGATTTCGTTGTTCTTTACATAGATATTCAAGTGGTGTCAGTTTGCATAAAAGGGGTTGCAAGGATGTCATGCACCATCCTTGAATGAAAGGATTGTTGTTGCAATTTTTACCATTGCTGGTTGGAATCCAATTGTCCTAAGGTTTGGAGAATATATGAGTCAATCCTAGATATGTGCTGTTATGGGTCTGTTCTGTTTTTGCACAGTTTTGAATGTGAATTTTTGTTTTTCTCTCCATTTCCTTCTTGTACTCAGTTCTTTTTGTATTGCATCATCTTTTGTAGTGATTGTATTGTAACTTCTGATATGGTATATTAGCCCAAGTTTTGTGATTTTTGCAAACCCTATATAATATGCCATGTTGATAAGCATTATATGAAGAATTGTCAGGTCCTGTTTTAGAATTTTTTTTGGGAAATGCAAGGCCCATTGGTTTTGGGTCTAGTAAAAAAAAATTCAGAAACTAAAAACCCATCAATTTTGGGGCCGTGTCAAGTTTCTAGGCCACTGGTTCCCCAATTTGATGGTTCTAAGCTTTACAAAGACTTCGTCAGTTCCAGGTCCAAGGCCAGTTCCGAGTCTTAGGGTTTTCAAAACTTAGACCTACGACCCCTATCCGGATCTTACCTAAAACCTTGCCTAGACCTTACTTAAAACCCTACCTAGACCTTACCTTAAATCCTGCTTAGACCCTACCTGAAACCCTACATTTCTAATAACATAATAATAATTGAAAAGAATAATATAAAGAAAGAAACTTAATCATA
>Ga0116231_10013821_pt1 | contig 11132 bp, 8 predicted proteins | sample S1TSphgellanicum_2_FD_89695 | JGI IMG/M metagenome (GOLD analysis project Ga0116231, IMG submission 89695) | Host-associated microbial communities from peat moss isolated from Minnesota, USA - S1T2_Fd - Sphagnum magellanicum MG | ecosystem: Host-associated > Plants > Peat moss > Unclassified...
ACATTCGGGGAACCGTGAAGCGGGCGGTCAGGAGAAAAGCCCGCCGATGAATTTGAACACACGAAGCTGCTGCAGATCGTTCCAGGTTGCGAACAACATGAATCCGAACAGCAAAGCAAGGCCAACTCGGTATCCAGCGCTTTGAACGGCGGCCGCCATCGGGCGGCGCACAACCGCCTCATAGGCGTAAAACACCAGATGACCGCCATCCAGAACTGGGATCGGCAAGAGGTTCATAAACCCGACGCCGACCGACAAAAGAGCCGCCAAACTGAGCAGAGCGACGAGCCCGCCAAGCAGCGCGCCCTTCAAATCCGTCGCGCCGGCCGCGCCGGCCGTGGCCGCGGCGTCGGCCATGGCCGCGATCCGCAGCGGCCCGCCCAATTGATCGCCGGACTCTTTGCCACGCAGGATGCGGCTCAAATAAAAGCTGGTCGTGGTAATTCTGCTCCAGGTCATTCGGACAGCCTCTTGCACCGCCGCGGCCGGGCCGAAGCGCCGCTGGTACATATCCGCCGGCTTGGTCGACCCGATCAGGCCGAGATAGCCAACCTGAGCCGTCGCAGCCCCAATACCGGTCGGCACGGACTTGCGGATCGGCGTCACCGTCAACGACATCGGCTGAGCGCCGCGCCGAATATCGACGTGAATAGGATCGCCGGTCCGCAATTGCACGAACTGGATGATGTCTCTGAAGTCGGTTACCGGTTCGCTATCGATCTGGGTGACCAGATCGCCCGCGCGAAAGCCCGCCGCCGCGGCCGGACTGCCAGGCTCGACGCCGCCGATTCTTGGCCTCAAGCCCGTCTCGCCGATCGCGCCCAGAAGGACCGCAAAGAGCGCGATCGCCAACACGAAATTGGCCAAAGGTCCTGCCGCGACCACCAAGGCTCGGGCCCAAACCGGTTTGAAGTGGAAATAGCGCTGCTCGGCGCCAACGCCTTCGCGCAGCGCGATCTCCTTGCGGAGCTCTGCGAGCTTTTCCGCATCCGGCACCGAGGAGCTGGCCTCAGCGTCGCCAGAGAATTTGACATAGCCGCCCAGCGGGATCCAACCGATCCGCCACTCCACGCCCCAGCGGTCGGTCCACTGGACGATGGATCGGCCAAAGCCGATGGAGAACCGGTCCACCGCCACGCCGAGCGCCCGCGCCACCATAAAATGGCCAAGCTCGTGCACGGTCACCACGAGGGTGAGCACGAAGAGGAACGGAACCACATAGATGAAGATGTGCTGAGCGAAGGCGATCATAGGCGCGTCTCCTCGTCTCAGGTCACAGGTTCAAGGCGGGACAGGACTTCAGCAGCCCTGCGGCGAGCGATCCCATCCACCGCCATGGCGGCTTCAACCGGATCGTTGTCCTTTGGCGCCAGCTCGCCGCCCGCGTCCATGCGCTCTAAGGTCTCACTCACGCATCGGGCGATTTCGAGGAACCCGGTTCGACGCTCCAGGAACGCCGCAACGGCCACCTCGTTAGCGGCGTTGAACGCAGCCGGCGCGCCGCCGCCCCTGCGCAAAGCTGTGCGGGCCAGAGCCAGGGCGGGGAAGCGCTCGGGATCGGGCGCCTCGAACGTCAGGGAGCCAATGGCCGCCAGGTCCAGCGGCGGCGCGGGCCAAGGCAGCCGGTCGGGCCAAGCGTAAGCGCAGGCGATCGGCGCCCTCATGTCTGGCGGACCGAGTTGGGCGAGGGTCGAACCGTCCTCGTACTCGACGAGGCTATGAACCACGGACTGGGGATGCACGAGAACGTCGATCTTCGCTTCCGGTGTGTCGAAAAGGTACGAGGCTTCGATCATCTCGAGGCCTTTATTCATCATGGTGGCCGAATCGACCGAAATCTTGGCGCCCATGTTCCAATTTGGATGGGCGACGGCTTGGGCCGGCGTGGCGCGGGCCATCGCCTCCCGGGTCCAGGTCCGGAACGGACCGCCGGACGCCGTCAAAATGAGGCGCCGGACGCGGGAGAGACAGTCAGGCTGAAGCACCTGGAAGATCGCCGAATGTTCAGAGTCGACCGGTACAACCTTGCCCCCCGCCGCGCGCGCCGCCGCCAGCAGCGCCGGACCGGCGCAGACCAAACTTTCCTTATTCGCCAATGCGATAACAGCACCCGAACGCGCCGCCGCGAGCGTTGGACGAAGACCTGCAGCGCCCACGATGGCGGCCATCACCCACTCTGCGCCCACCCCGGCTTCAGCCACCGCATCGGCCCCAGCCGCCGTCGCCAAGCCCGATCCGGCAAGCCGTTCGACCAGTTCCGCGTGACGGGACGGATCGGCGATGACGGTGAGTTCGGGGCGCCATTGCAACGCCTGCGCGGCCAAGAGCGCGACGTTTTGTCCCGCCACAAGACACTTCACGCGCACCGCGGCCGCGCCGGAAACGGTCGCACGTTCGAGCAAATCCAGCGTCGATACGCCGACCGAACCTGTCGAGCCGAGAATGGAGATATAGCGCGGCGTCATCGGGGAAACGCTCCAAGGTGTACAAGCAGACGGACGCCAGCCAAAGCGAGTATAGCAAACATCAGGCCATCCACACGATCCAGCAGCCCGCCATGGCCGGGAATCAGATCGCCAGAGTCCTTTACCCCAAACCGACGCTTTAACATCGACTCCCAGAGATCGCCCGCCATGGTGGCGAGGCCGACGACAAGGCCGACCAGCCAGGCGGCGCTCGGCGACGGGCCGCCATGTCCCGCCGGACTGATCGCCACGGCCTCCGCCGCCGCCACGGCCGCGACAAGGCCCGCGATGAAGCCAGACCAGGTCTTATTAGGCGAAATTCGGGGCCATAGCTTAGCGCCGCCGAAGATATTTCCGGCGCCAAACGCCGCAATATCCGCCGCCCAGGCGCTGGCCAGGAGCACCATGGCGAACGCCCGCCCTGGCGCGCCGCTGCGCAGCCAGACAAGGGCTATGGCCGGCGCGCCGATATAAAGGACGCCGAACGCCTCATCCATCGGGCGGTCGTCATTGCGGCGCAAGGCCGACAGCAGGGCGCAGATCACGGCGCCCACAGCCGCCAGGATCCAGGCCAATCCGAAATGAGCGCTGGCGGTCGGCGCTAAGGCCACGATCACAGCAGCCGTCATCGCCAGCGCCGCGCGCCCCGAACTTCTGGGCGCGCTCATCTTGGCCCACTCGCCCGACAGCAGCGCGGCCGCCATGGCCACCACGATCAGGAAGGGCGCCTGGCCGAACCACAACGACAAAGCAGCGATCGGCACAAGCACCGCCGCCGAAAGCACGCGAAGCCGCAGATTGGACCAGTCGAAACGTCTAGCCGGCGGCAAGGACGTCATCGATTTCGGCCCCGCCATAGCGCCGTTCCCGGGCCTGGTATTCGTCGATCGCCGCACGCAGCGCGTGGGCGTTGTAGTCTGGCCAGAGGATGTCCTGAAACACAAGCTCGGCGTAGGCGGCTTCCCACAACAAGAAGTTCGACAGCCGCCGTTCGCCCGACGTCCGGATAATCAGATCGAGCGGCGGCCCCTGGGCGGTCGAGAGGAAGCGATCGAAGGCCGCTTCGTCGGTTCGGTCTCCGTCCAGGTCGCCAGCGATGATCGCCTGGGCGTATCGGCGAGCCGCTTCTGCGATGTCGGCGCGACCGCCATAGTTGAAGGCCACCTGAAGATGAAACCGGTCGTTCTGGGCCGTGCGGCGTTCGGCCCGCTCGATGACTTCCAGGACATCGGGCGCCAGCCCATCGCGCCGGCCGATCACGCGAACCCGCACACCCTCTCGCGCCAACCGATCCAGATCGCTTTCCACATAGGCCTTCATCAGACCCATCAGCTCATTCACTTCGGGCGCGGGCCGGCGCCAGTTCTCCGTCGAAAAACCGAACACCGTCAGCCACTGCACGCCAAAATCGGCTGCCGCCTCGACGGTGCGCTTCAAGGCGTTCACGCCCTCTCTATGGCCGAAGGTGCGGGGTAGGCAGCGTGCCTTCGCCCAGCGTCCGTTTCCGTCCATGATAATGGCGATATGGCGCGCGGGCGCGACAGCCGAAGCTGTCGACGTCTTCAGACCGAAGTTCCGCGACATGACGCCCTTTCTCCCACCATGAGCCAACACCGGTCTATCCCGGCGCCGGATCGGATCGTTAGACCTGCATGATCTCTTGTTCTTTGACCTTCAAGGCCTCGTCCACGCGCTTGATCGCCTGATCGGTGAATCCCTGCACCTCGTCTCCCGCACGCTTCATTTCGTCTTGGGAGATTTCACTGTCCTTCTCCAGCTTTTTCAGCTCTTCCATCGCCTCGCGACGCACGTTGCGCACGGCGACTCGCTGTTGCTCGGCATATTTGCCGGCGAGCTTGGCCAGATCCCTGCGGCGTTCCTCGGTCAGGGGCGGGATCGGCACCCGCAGCATCATGCCGTCCGTTAGGGGATTTAGGCCAAGGCCCGCCGACCGGATCGCCTTTTCCACCGCCGCGACCATCGACTTATCCCAGACGCTGACGGTAATCATCCGCGGCTCAGGCACGCTGATGGCGCCGACCTGATTGAGCGGCACAGACGCGCCATAGGCCTCGACCATCACCGGCTCCAGCAAGCTGGCCGAGGCGCGGCCGGTGCGTAGGCCCCCGAATTCGTCTTTCAGGGCGATCACCGCCTTATCCATCCGGTCCCGGTACTTTGTGAGGTCAGGCTTGCTCATCGACTCGTCTCAGCTCGGTCACTTGGTCAGCTCGGTAACGTCTATCGGGTGATCACTGTCAGGCTCGTATCACGGGCGGCTAAACTAAGCCCTGCGGCTCTTCGGTGATCACCGTATGCACCCCCTGCCCGGTCAAGACGTCTAACAGCGCGCCGGGCCGGCGAATCGAAAAGACGATGATGGGAATATCGTTTTCACGCATCAGACTAATCGCCGAGGCATCCATCACCTTAAGGTCCTGAGAAAGAACCTCAAGATAGGTCAGTCGATCGTAACGCTTGGCTAAAGGGTCGCGCTTGGGGTCGGCCGTGTAGACGCCATCGACGCTGGTGCCCTTCAAGAGCACGTCGCAACCCATTTCGGCGGCGCGGAGCGCGGCGGCGGTATCGGTGGTGAAGAAGGGATTGCCAGTGCCGGCCGCGAAGATCACCACTCGCCCCTTCTCCAGATGGCGCTGGGCGCGGCGGCGAATATAGGGCTCGCAGATCGATTGCATCGGCACCGCCGACTGCACGCGGGTATCGACCCCGATCCGCTCCAGAGCGTTTTGCACCGCCAGCGCATTCATGACGGTCGCCAACATACCCATGTTGTCGGCGCTGGCGCGCTCCATGCCCTTGGCCGCCCCCGACAAACCCCGGAAGATATTGCCGCCCCCGATCACGAGGCAAAGCTCTATCCCCAGCCGCGAGATGGCGGCGACATCCTGAGCGACGCCAGCGACCGTATTCATGTCGATGCCGTAGGGGGTGTCGCCCATCAGCACCTCGCCCGAGACCTTCAGCAGGACCCGGCGAAAGCGCAGGTCGGGGGGCGCGCCCTCAGGCGATATGGCGCTCATGACAAGACTCGGCGGCAAGATTGATCCCGATCGATCATAACGAAACATGGCCCGGGCGCCAGCGCCTGAGCCATGTTCGTCGACTGCGCTGATGCGGGCGACCTTTAGGCCATCCGCACCATGTGGACAAAGGTATCAGGCGACGCCGGTTAGGGCGGCGACCTCTCCGGCGAAATCGTCGGTCTTCTTGTCGACGCCTTCGCCCAGCGCCAAGCGCACAAAGCCGGTCAAGGCGACAGGCGCGCCCAGCTCCTTGCCCGTTTGGGCCAGAAGTTGCTCGATGGTCAGGTCGGGGTTCATAACGAAGGCCTGCTTCAAGAGCACGACTTCCTCATAGAACTTGCGGATCCGGCCCTCGACCATCTTCTCGACCACGTTGGCGGGCTTGCCCGATTGCAACGCCTGTTCGGTGAAAATGGCGCGTTCGCGATCCACGGCCGCCGGGTCCAGATCGTCGGTCGACAGCGACAGGGGCGAGGTGGCGGCGATGTGCATCCCGATCTTTCGACCGAGATCGGTCAACTTGTCCGCATCGCCCGAGGACGACAGCGCCACGAGCACACCGATCCGGCCGAGGTCTGGCGCGATGGCGTTATGTACATAGGCCGCGACGACGCCTTCCGGAATCACAAACCGGGCGAACCGACGCACGATCATGTTCTCCCCGATCGTCGCGATCAGGTTTGTGGTCAAATCGTTGACCGTTCCGCCCGAGTCGACCGGCGCCGCGATCAACCGATCGACGCCGCCTTCGACATCCAGGGCCGCCTTGGCGACCGTGCGGCCGGCGGTTTGGAACAGCTCATTGCGGGCGACGAAGTCGGTTTCGGCGTTCAGCTCGATCGCAGCGCCCGTCATGCCGGCGCCGTCCTTGCGGAGTGCGACGGCGATCAAGCCCTCGGCCGCGACGCGGTCAGCCTTCTTGGCGGCCTTGGACAGGCCTTTGGTGCGCAGCCAATCGGTGGCCGCTTCTATATCGCCGCCCGTTTCGGTCAGCGCCTTTTTGCAGTCCATCATGCCCGCGCCGGACTTTTCGCGCAGTTCCTTGACGAGCGCAGCCGTAATCTCGGCCATGACTCAACTCCTTCAAATGGGTTTCAGCCCAACGGGCCGATAAACGGATCGAGATGCTAACGATTAAGCAGACGCCATGTCATCGCTATGACGTGTCGTCTGGACAGAGGTCCGTCAGCGCAAAAGATCGGCCGGCCGCCCCAAACGCGAGGCGATCGGTACGCGGACCGAACTAGACGGCGGCCGCCTCTTCCGGGACGGCGTCCAAAGCCGCCTCGGTGGTCGCTTCGGCCTCAGTCGGGGCTTCCAACTCGGCGGCAGGCTCGCGCAGAGCGGGTTCGGCCGCCGGCGTCTCTGCGGCGCCCAGATCCACGCCCATCGACGCCTGGCCTGCGGCCAAACCATCGAGCACCGAGTCGGCGATCAGGTCGCAGTAGAGCTGCAAAGCCCGCGCGGCGTCGTCGTTGCCGGGCACCGGATAGGCGACGCCGTCGGGATCGGAATTGGTGTCCAAGATCGCGACGACCGGGATATTCAGCTTGCGCGCTTCCTGGATGGCGATCGACTCCTTGTTGGTGTCGATCACAAACATCAGATCCGGAATACCGCCCATGTCCTTGATGCCGCCCAAAGATAGCTCGAGCTTTTCCTTCTCGCGCGTCAGGGTCAGCAATTCCTTCTTGGTGCGGCCCTCGCCGCCCGCTTCCAGAACGCCTTCCAGCTCGCGCAGACGCTGGATCGAGCCGGAGATGGTGCGCCAGTTGGTGAGCGTTCCGCCCAGCCACCGGTGGTTGACGTAATATTGAGCGCAGCGCTTGGCGGCGATGGCGACCGGATCTTGCGCCTGACGCTTGGTGCCGACGAACAGCACGCGTCCGCCGGCGGCGCCGACCTCGCGCACCTTCAGGAGCGCCTGATGCAGCAGCGGAATGGTCTGGGACAGGTCGATGATGTGGATGTTCGAGCGCGAGCCGAAGATGAACTTCTCCATCTTCGGGTTCCAGCGATGGGTCTGGTGACCGAAGTGGGCGCCGGACTCGAGCAGTTGACGCATACTGAAATCAGGTAGGGCCACGTAAGTTTTCCTTTTTCCGGTGGGCCTCCGCAGACAAGACCTCCCTCTCGGGAGCCGGAAGCGGGCGCACGATTAGATCGCGAGACCGCACATCTGCGTGTGAGATGCGCGGTATCTAGGCGCAGCGGGCCGGGAAATCAAGCTCGGAGATTTGGAGCTTGGAGATTTGGACGGCCCTGGAGTCTTGGGGCTGGCCGGTTAGTCGTGGCGGTTGGCGTGGCGGCGGCGTCTAATATTGTAAACCCATTGATCGGCGGCGCCTGTGTAACCGTTCATAATCCTAATCAGACGTTCCTATGCGGCGTCCGGTTCGGGCGCAATCGGCGTTCCTAAGCGAAGTCACAAGTTTTCGAAGTTTGGCGCTCGAGACCTCATGCTCTAAGTCGTCGTTTTCTACACGCAGAGTTGTGGCATCGACAGAGTAGTGACCGACTAGACTCGAGCAAACGTTCAAACCGGGTGTGCAAGGATTTGTCGCACCAATCCGAAACGCCCAGCCCAGCGCCGTTTTTTCCGTCCACGTAATTATCGGCCTCGATCCACGTGCACGCGCCTCGGCCGTCAGCGCCGGGGCGGCGGCGATGGCGAGACGCTTCGCGTCTTTCAGCGGGATTCCCCTCACTGAGCATAATGCAGCGAGCGCGACATAGATCAACATCATGCGACTCTGCTTGAACGGTCGCACGCCGTAAAGGCTGACTCGGATAGGCGGCCCCCTCCTCAAACGACTATTGGGGCCGCCGCCGCGGGCGCTCGAACCCGGTCGCCACCAAGGCCCAGTCTCAGCTCAGTGTTCGACCACTCCGGAGGGGTCGAACTTTTTTGGGACGCTCAGCGTCCCGACCCCCTCGGTCAGCCATCGCGCGGAGGGCGGGTCAAGACCGCAGAGCGAAGCGTGTCTTGATGCGCCCGAGCACGGCGGCAAATCCACACCGGCCGGCGCCCGCGAAAAACCGCTACACATCCTCCAAATACAGCACCCCCGGCGCCGTCTTCAGCGCCCCGCGCAACGCGGCGTCGAGCGCGAATCGGCCGGGCAGTTTCAGCTCCACCTCGCAAGCCTTCGAGGGCCAAGCCGAGGCCTCCGGCGTAAGGGCGGCTACGAGCGTGATCTCCCCGCCCCGCTCGGACTGACCCGGCGCAAGCCGGCGGCGCAGGACGTCGAGGTTGGCTGACGACGGCGTCAGATGCACCCGCAGAGCCGCCACGGCCCCGGCCATGGTCACATCGACCGGCTCGGCGTCGTCGCCAAAGAAGCGCACCTCTCCGTCACGCCCCTTGGCGCGGGCGCGGATGACGATGGTCTTACCCACCTCCAGCACGTCGCGACATTTGCGCAAGGATTCGGGGGGGAACAGCACCTCGTATTCGCCGGTCGGGTCCGACAGGGTGACGAAGGCGAACTTCTCACCGGATTTCGAGGGACGCTCCTGCTTGCGCCGCACCACCCCGGCCATGCGAAAGGCCTCCTGGCCGTCCTCGGCGAGTTGGACGGCCTCCGCCATCAGGCACACCCTGCGCCGACGCAAGACATCAATCAGCCCTTCTAAGGGATGGCCCGACAAGTAGAAGCCGACCGCCGCCAGCTCCTCGTCCAACTGTTCGGTTTCGACCCAAGGCTCTCTGGAGGTCAGGCGCGGCCGAGCCGCCGAGGTGTCGCCGCCGAAGAGGCTCACCTGGGCCGACGCCCGCTCCGCCGACACGCTGGCGGCGTAGGCCATAAGCGTGTCGGCGTTGGCGAAGATTTCGGCGCGATTGGGATGGAGCGAATCGAAGGCGCCGGCGCGAGCCAGGTTTTCGATCGCCCGCTTGTTGATCGCCTTGGCGTCGATCCGTTCGGCGAAATCGAACAGGTCGCGGAACGGGCCGCCCACGTTGCGAACCTGGACCACATGTTCCATGGCGGTCAGACCGACGTTGCGCAGCGCGCCCAGCGCATACCACACCTCGCCATCCTCGACCTCGAAATCAGCGCCGGAGCGGTTGATGTCGGGACTCCGCAGCTTGACCCCCGATCGCCGCGCGTCCTGGTAAAACACCGCCAGCCTGTCCGTGTTGGAGAGATCGAGGCTCATGGAAGCGGCGATGAACTCCACCGGCGCATTGGCCTTCAACCAGGCGGTCTGGTAGCTGACCATGGCGTAGGCGGCCGCATGGCTCTTGTTGAAGCCATAGCCCGCGAACTTGGCCACCCGCTCGAAGATGGCCGACGCCTGGTCGGGATCGACGCCCTTGGCGGCCGCCCCCTCGGCGAAGCGCGCCTTCTGGGCGTCCATCTCCTCCTTCTTTTTCTTGCCCATGGCGCGGCGGAGGAGATCGGCCTCGCCGAGCGAATAGCCAGACAGGACCTGGGCGATCTGCATCACCTGTTCCTGGTAAATGATGACGCCGTAGGTCTCCTTCAGGATCGGCTCGAGCGTCGGGTGGAGCATATCGGGCACAGCCCGATCGTGCTTACAATCGACATAGACCGGAATGTTCTCCATCGGCCCCGGTCGATACAGAGCGCCGAGCGCGATGATGTCCTCGATGGCCGTGGGCCTAAGCTTACGCAGGGCGTCGCGCATACCCTGACCTTCGAACTGGAACACCCCAACCGTCTGCCCCGAGCTCATCAGCTCATAGGTCTTGGGATCGTCGAGCGGCAGGGTATCGAGGTCGATCTCGGCGCCGCGCTTTTTCAGGTGGCGCACGGCGCGGTCCAGCACCGTCAGAGTCTTCAGGCCTAAGAAGTCGAACTTCACGAGGCCAGCAGACTCGACCCACTTCATATTGAACTGGGTGGCCGGAATATCGGAGCGGGGATCGCGGTAAAGCGGCGCCAGCTCGGTCAGCGGTCGGTCGGCGATCACCACGCCGGCGGCGTGGGTGGAGGCGTTGCGATACAGCCCCTCCAGCTTCAGCGCCGTATCGAGCAAGGCCTCGACAGACGGGTCGTCGCGACGGGCCTCTTGCAGCCGGGGTTCGATCTCCAGCGCCTGGGCGAGCGTCACGGGATTGGCGGGATTGGCCGGCACCATCTTGGCCAGCCGATCCACCATACCGAGCGGTAGCTGCATCACGCGGCCGACATCGCGCAACACGGCGCGGGCCTGGAGCGTGCCGAAGGTAATGATCTGGGCCACCCGGTCCACGCCGTACTTCTGCTGGACATAGGCTATGACCTGGTCGCGCCCCTCCTGACAGAAGTCGATATCGAAGTCGGGCATGGACACCCGCTCGGGGTTCAAAAACCGCTCGAACAGCAAGCCGAACCGCAAGGGATCGAGATTGGTGATGGTCAGGGCATAGGCAACCAGCGAGCCGGCGCCCGAGCCCCGTCCCGGCCCGACCGGAATACCGTGGGCCTTGGACCATTTGATGAAGTCCGACACGATCAGGAAATAGCCGGGAAAGCCCATGTTCTGGATCACACCGATTTCGCGCTCCAGCCGATCCCAATAGGTCTGCTCCGGCGCCGCCAGGGCATGGGTCTTGAGGCGCGCCTTCAGGCCCTCCCGCGCCTGATAGGCCAGTTCGTCAGCTTCCGAGCGGCCC
>Ga0116231_10013823_pt1 | contig 11131 bp, 8 predicted proteins | sample S1TSphgellanicum_2_FD_89695 | JGI IMG/M metagenome (GOLD analysis project Ga0116231, IMG submission 89695) | Host-associated microbial communities from peat moss isolated from Minnesota, USA - S1T2_Fd - Sphagnum magellanicum MG | ecosystem: Host-associated > Plants > Peat moss > Unclassified...
GAAATTGCGGGCGACCGTTCTTTAGTCCGTGTTCTGGGATTAAAGCTCGGGCGCGTGGTGATTGACGCCGGGCACGGCGGACACGACAGCGGCACCATTGGCCCCAACGGCCTGATGGAAAAGGAACTGGTGCTGGACGTGGCATTGCGGCTGGGTGCCCTGATTACCAAACAGATGGGCGCGGAAGTGATCTACACGCGCTCTACCGATGTCTTCATTCCGCTGGAAGAACGCACTAAGATTGCCAATGACCAGAAGGCGGATCTGTTTATTTCGGTCCATGCCAACTCGTCGTCGGAGCCTTCCGCCACGGGCGTCGAAACTTACTATTTCAACCTGACTTCCGACAAAAGCGGCCTGGATTTAGCCACGCGCGAAAACGCTTCAGCCGACAGTTCTATTTCCGATCTGAACGATCTTCTGCACAAGGCGGTGCTGCAAACAAAGAAGGAAGAATCGCGCGAATTCGCGCAGAAGGTTCAGGCGTCTTTGTGCGCGGCGGCGGCAAGACAGGGCAGCCACGGCGTGGACCGCGGCGTGCGCCAGGCGCCTTTCGTGGTGCTGATCGGCGCAACCATGCCGTCCATCCTGGCCGAAATCGGTTTCGTGTCTAACCCGCGCGACGAAAGGCTGTTGCGGCGGTCGGAACAGCGCCAGAAGATTGCGGAGGCGCTTTACAAGGGCGTGGTGCAGTACGCGAATTCGCTCAGCCACATTCAAATGGCGCGCGTGGGCGGCGAATAAGCGGCCTAGTCTTCCATGGGTTGCTCGGCGAACGGAATTATTTCCGCTCCTCGCGACATTCCGCAGATTCCGCGCTTGCTTTGCTCAATAAAATCCACCACATGACGGGTATGGTCGGACGGCGCTTCAATCAAAATGCGCCGCAGTGCTTCTTTGCGGTTCAGGCCGGATTTGTAGAGCAGGCGGAAAGCCGTCTTCAAGGCCCGAATCTCTTCGCGCAGAAAGCCGGCGCGCCGCAGCCCGACCAGATTAACGCTTTTGGCGGCGACATTGAAATCGGAATAGAGAAAGTAGGGCGGAAGGTCGCTGTTGACGCGCGTGTTCCCGCCCACCATGGCAAGCCGCCCGATTCGCGAATGCTGATGGATGACCACGCCGCCGGATATGAATGCCTGGCTCTCAATTTCCACATGTCCCGCGACAAGCGCGCAACTGGCCACGACAATGTCGTTCCACAAGGTGCAGTTATGCGCGATGTGGCCTGAGGTCATGATGTAGTTGCCGTTGCCGATGCGGGTTTCCGATTCCGGCTGGGTGCCGCGCGAGATGGTGAAGTGTTCGCGGATGCGGTTGTTGTTGCCGATGCGCAGGTAACTCCGTGCGCCATCAAAGGCTTTATCCAGCGGGTTCGTTCCCAGCACGGTGCCGGCCGAAATTTCGTTGTAATCGCCCATCGTGGTGAAGCGTTTGATGTAAACGTAAGGCTCCAGCATGCAACCGACGCCGATTTCCACGTCCGATTCGATGACGCAAAATTCGCCCACGTGGCAGTGCGGGCCGATGGAGACATAGGGATGGACGCGCGCCGTGGGAGCAATGTAGGCGGAAGGATCAATGGGCATGCGGAAACCCGTCCGGTAGGATCATCATGATAAGTATGAGGGATGGCCTCGCTCCCGGTTGCTGAAATTGCGTCTCTGCTGAATGCTTCGGCGGAAGGAGACACTTCGCGGCTGATTTCCGGCGCGGCCGCACTGGCGGAGGCCACTTCGTCAGACCTGTCTTTTGCGGCGGGCAAACAAGGCCTTTCCGCTGCGGCGGCATCGAAGGCGGGATGCCTGGTTGTGCCGGCCGATTTTGCTCTAACCGGCGAGTGGGCTTTAATTCGCGTGCCGGAACCGCGCGCCGCTTTTGCGCGGGCGTTGCACTTTCTCTATCCGCCGAAAACGCATGTTCAGAGCATTCATCCCAGCGCGGTTGTTTCGCCGACAGCCAGCATCGCTTCCGATTGCCACGTGGGCGCTCACGTCAGCATCGGCGACGGCTGCGTCATTGAAAGCGGCTGCGTGATTGAAGCGGGCTGCGTGATTGGCGATCAGGTGACCATCGGCAAGGACACCTTTCTGCATGCCAACGTCAGCGTTTACGACCGCGTGAGGATAGGCGCGCGCGTCATGATTCATTCGGGCGCGGTGATTGGCGCGGACGGATTTGGCTTTGCCTTCTTGGACGGGCATTACCGAAAGTTTCCGCAGGTGGGCACGGTGGAAATTCAGGACGATGTGGAAATTGGCGCGGGCTGCTGTATCGACCGGGCGGCGCTGGGAGTCACGCGCATCGGGCGCGGCACCAAACTGGACAATCTGGTGCATGTGGCGCACAATTGCGCGCTGGGAGAAGACGTGGTGGTGGCGGCGCAGACAGGTTTTTCGGGCAGCGTGCGGGTGGGCGATTACGCGGTAATCGGCGGCCAGGCTGGCATTGGCGAAAAGGCGCATATCGAGGCACGGGCCATTGTGGGTGGGAAGGCGGGCATTTTGACCTCAGCCACGGTGCATGCCGGCGAGCCGGTTTGGGGCATCCCGGCGCGGCCGCTGCGCCAGCATTTGAAAGGGCTGGCCAACGTCAACAAGCTGCCCGAGCTGAAAGCAAAAGTGACCCAGCTCGAGCAGCAGTTGAGAAGCCTGGAAAGTCTGTTGCGGGGACGGCAGGCTAGCGGCAGCTAGCCCAAATTTCCAACTATGGCTAGCTAAGCACGCTCGTGACCGAGATGCGCCGGCCATGCCGAGACACCTTGTTCACTGGCGTTTTCCAGCATGTGGTGAACTTTCGCCAGCATGCTCTGGATGTGCTCCAGCCGGGGACGAATTTTGTCGTCCGTCGTCGTGAGCTCAATAAAATAAGTTAGCGATTCGATCACGCCCAACGGCTGGCGCATTTCGTGGATCAATTCGTCGAGGTGGACAGGGTTAGCACCTGTTTGGGAGAGTTGTTCATTGCCTGCGGGCTCAACATCCGGCAGGAAAGCGGTGAACGGAGAAACAACGGTGTTCATGCGGTTATCTGTCGGGAAGAAGGAATGACATTGCCCTCTCTCCGACCGTTCGATTGTGACCCCTTTAGCAGGAGGAGTCAATAGCCAGACGAGCGAATACAAATCATTTTTTGGAGACCGTCTGATACAGCGGTTATGGTACAGGAGTGTGGTATTCTCAGGACGTAAAGTTCCTCGCCCGAAGGGCCTGTGGCGCAGTTGGGAGCGCGCTTCCATGGCATGGAAGAGGTCAAGGGTTCGAATCCCTTCAGGTCCACCAAAAAAATCCTTTACGAGTCGTGCCCGTCCCAAACGCATCATCCTCTTCGGTTCTCAGGCCAGGGGAGCTTGAGTATTGGCGGGAGATTCCCGGCAACGTGTATTACGAAGCAGCCAGCGGCGTGAACAAGCGTTGCAATCCCCGCTCCACCCGTCGGAAACTTTATGCCATCAACCAACCCTTACCGAGCCGCGACCGTGAGGGAGCGGTTGCCCTGCCGTGAAAATCGGAAGCTATTAAACACCAGAGGCCTGCTCGGAAAGCAGGCCTCTGATGGTTCGGAGGAAGGACGATTTTGTCAAAAGAAATCGTCCTGAATTGCTTTAAGTGTACTACCTTATTGCCCGGAATACAAAGAATAATATTCTTTTTTTGGCACATATGCTTTTCGGTAGGCTTAACGCCACTTATTGGTGCAAAAATTTCCGGTAAGCGCCGCTGTTGTAGGTGCTCCATGGCGTGAATCCATGATGTTCCGTGTAGAGAAGATAGGCGAAATCAATGTTGGCGCGGCAGTCCAGCAGATCGCGCAGTACCAGCCCAGGCCTCTGCAGATGGACAGTATTGATCTGAAAATAGCCCCAATCCAGCGTGCCGTCGCTGTTGTAGTGATAAATTTCGCATTTGCCTTGGGGATTTTCGGCGCGCTGAATGGCAAGGGCGACCCGGCAGGCCGACCCGAATTTGCGGCACGCGTATTGCTGGTACGGCGTGAGCGGATGGCTTTGGTCCACCTGCGCGGCGTAGGCGTCGGGCGTTTCTGTTCTGCGTGCAACGACGAGCGGCCACTGGAAGCGCACCTTAACCGGCGATTGCAGACCGATGGCGTAGGTGGCGTGGAATTCAAGGATGCCGTAAACCAGGGCGCTGCCTAACACCAGCGCCATGAGGCTGAAGACGACGCCCCAGCCGCCGCTGCGCTTGGCTGGCGCGGGCATTTTTTTCGGCGACCGCCGTTTGCGTGCTGGTGATGCTGTTGCCATTCCCCTGTGAGTGTACGAAAAGCCGGCTTGACCCTATGCTGAAATGAAAGCTGAGTCATGCATAAGAAGATCCGTTCGACGACAATTCTCTGCGTTCGGCGAAACGGCAAAATGGTGCTCGCCGGCGATGGCCAGGTCACCATGGGCAGTGAAGTTCTGAAATCCGGCGCCAAAAAGCTTCGCCGCCTGTACAACAACCAGATCATTTCCGGTTTCGCGGGCAGCACGGCCGACGCCTTTGCGCTCTTCGCGCGTTTTGAATCCAAGCTGGAACAGCATAGCGGCAATCTGGCGCGTTCCGTGGTGGAACTGGCCAAGGACTGGCGCACCGACCGCATGCTGCGCCACCTGGAAGCGCTGCTGCTGGTGGCCGACGCGCATAATATGTATATCGTGAGCGGCACCGGCGACGTCATAGAACCAGATGCCCCCATTGCCGCTATCGGTTCCGGCGGAGCCTTCGCCAAATCCGCCGCCATCGCTTTGCTCGAAAACACCAACTTGGGCGCGCGCGAAATTGTCGAAAAAGCCATGAAAATCGCCAGTGACACCTGCATCTACACGAACGAAAACGTGGCTATTGAGGAATTAGGTTAATGGTGATTTACCTGCCGCAACAATCCACTGAGGAAACGCCGCTGCTGGACGAACTGACGCCGCGCGAAATTGTCGCCGAACTGGACAAACACGTCGTCGGCCAGGCGGACGCGAAAAAATCCGTCGCCATCGCTTTGCGCAACCGCGTGCGCCGCCAGAAACTGGAACCCGAGATGGCGGAAGAGGTGATGCCCAAAAACATCCTCATGATCGGCCCCACCGGCGTCGGCAAAACCGAAATCGCGCGCCGCCTGGCCAAGCTCGCCAACTCGCCGTTTCTCAAGGTGGAAGCCAGCAAATTTACCGAAGTCGGCTACGTGGGCCGCGATGTGGAATCCATGATCCGCGATCTTGTCGACGTCGCCATCGACATGGTGCGCGAAGAGCGGCTGGATCAGGTGGCCGACAAAGCCGAACAGCTCGCCGAAGAAAAACTGCTCGACCTGCTGATGCCTCCTCCGCCCGAAGCGCAGGAAAGCGTCGACCGCACGCGCGAAAAGCTGCGCGAGAAATTGCGCGCCGGCAAACTGGACGACCGCATGGTGGAAGTGGACGTGAAAGAACGCGGCCCGACATTCGAAGTCTCCACCAACGGCAACCTGGAAGAGATGGACATCAACCTGAAAGATGTCATCCCCGGCCTGTTCGGCCCGCGCACCAAGAAGCGCAACATGCGCGTTTCCGACGCCCTGGAATATCTCATTCAGGAAGAAGAGCAAAAGCTTATCGACATGGATCAGGTGACGCGCGTGGCGCTTGAAAAAGTGGAGCGCAACGGCATCATCTTCCTGGATGAAATCGACAAAATCGCCGGGCGCGAAGGCGGCCACGGCCCCGATGTCAGCCGCGAAGGCGTCCAGCGCGACATTCTGCCCATTGTCGAAGGCACCACGGTCAACACGCGCCACGGTTTTGTTCGGACCGATCATATTTTGTTCGTCGCCGCCGGCGCATTCCATGTTTCGAAACCGTCCGACCTCATCCCCGAACTGCAGGGCCGCTTCCCCATTCGCGTGGAGCTGAAATCGCTGTCGGAAGCCGATTTCATCCGCATCCTGAAAGAGCCGAAATCCGCGCTGGTCAAGCAATACACCGCGCTGCTGGATACCGAAGGCATCAAGCTCAGCTTCACCGACGACGCCATCATCGAAATCGCCAAAATTGCCGCGCAGGTGAACCAGTCTTCGGAAAACATCGGCGCGCGCCGCCTGCACACCATCATGGAGAAGCTGCTGGAAGAGATTTCCTTTGAAGGTCCGGATCTCAAGAAGAAAACCGTGCGCATCGACGCCGCCTACGTTCAAAAACAGCTTTCCGAGATTGTGAAGGACCAGGATTTGAGCAGGTACATTCTCTAACGTGCGCCGGCTGTTCTTCTGTGTCCCTTTTCTCCTGCTCGCCGGCTGCGGCTACGTGGGCCCGGTGCAGCCCCCATCGCCGGAAATTCCCGCCGTCATCACCAATCTGGCGCTGGTGGAACGCGGCGACAAAATTATCGCCACCTTCGACACCCCGCCGCGCACCCTGGACAGCGTGGCCATCACAAAGTTCAGCCATATCGACCTGCGTATCGGTCCCGCTACCCAGCCGCCCGACGCCGATAAATCATTTGAAGTTGAACCGCCTCCGCCCAGCGATAAAGAAGATCCGCAGCCCAAGCCCATCGCCTATTCGCTCGACGTCGCCGATTACGCCGGCCAGCGCATCGCCGTCTTTGTCCGCACCGCCATGAAGAAGAACGGCCACTTTTCCGGCTGGTCCAACAAGGCCGTTCTGCAAGTGATACCGCCGCTGGAAAAGCCGGTGGTTCACGCGGAAGGTTCCGGTACCGGCATCGTGCTCACCTGGGCGCACACGGCAGCCACCCAATACATCGTGCAGCGCCAGAGCCCGAACGACAAGCAGCCCCTGGAAATCGCCAGCGTCAATGAAGACAAGTACGTGGACGTTTCCGCCTCCTACGACACCGATTATCGCTACAGCGTCACCGGAAAGACCGGCAGCGCCGAGAGTCTGCCGTCCGCGCCGGTCACGGCCAATTTCCCCGACATCTACCCGCCCGCCGTGCCCGCCGGGCTCACCGCCCAGATTGGTCCCGATTCCATCGACCTGGCCTGGCAGCGCGATACGGAAGCCGATCTGCAAGGCTATTACATTTACCGCTCAGTGGATAACGGTCCCTTCCAGCGCCTCGGAGACCTGGTGCCACTGCCCACTTATACAGATCACGCGGTGGAACACGGCAAAACCTACGGCTATAAAATCAGCGCGATCGACAAAAAGGGCAACCAGAGCGCGCAGTCCAGCCTGACGGAAGTGCAGTTCTAATTATCCCTACTACCAGTACTTGCAACGAGGAAGCATCGTAAGCGAACCTAGCTTTGCTTGCAACTCAAACACCTTCTTGTCCTTCTTTTTGCGATATTTTCTGTCACCGCTAGCGCCCAAACCACCGGCCTCTCATTCCGCCCCAACGGGGCCGCCTACAGCAGCGCGCTGGACCGGATCATTTTCATATCCGGCAATCCCAGCCAGCTGCACATTTATGACCCGGTGGCAAATGCCGACCAGACAGTCAGCTTGCCCGAAGCGCCGGCAAATTTTTCCTTGAGCGCGGACGGGCTTTATGCGGCGGTGACGCTGGTGGATTCTGTGTCCTATGTGAGTCTGCAAAGCGCGTCCGTCCAGACATTCACCAACATCCCCGTCAATGGCGGCGTGGCGATACTGGGCGCTGGCTACATCTACGTTTTTCCCAACTCCGCCATCGGCGAGACCATCATCCAGATTTCCAACGGCCAAGTAACGACATCCCAAGGTTTCAACTATGCTCCCAACGGAGTTTTCAATTCGACCTTGAGCGCCATTTATGGCACCGGAGCTCCGAACGGTCTGGAAAGATACAACGTCTCGGGAGCGACGCTGGGCGACACCACATCATCTCCGTATTTCGATGTTTTTAACATTTGCGGTCCGCTGTGGCTTTCGCCCGACAACAGCAAAATCTATACCGCCTGCGGCACCGTGTTTGCTTCGTCGTCCGACGCCACAAAGGACATGCATTATCTGGGCATCCTGGGCACCCTGCCTTCCATTCAGAATCTGGCGTCCTCCTCCGCTCTGAATCAGATAGCCGCTATCCCGGCAGCCAACTCGTACAACAGCACACCGACGGCTGACACTCAGGTGGACCTCTTTGACGCGGCATACTACAATCCCACTGGAGTTTTCCAGACCAATCCCTTCACGGTCGGCGCATCCACCTACGCGGCCCACGGACGCTATGTTTTCTACAACTCCGCTTCCACCAAAATGTTCGTGGTCACGCAAGCCGATTCCACCGCCGGACTGGAAATGGATTACGCCATCGACACCATCAATCTCCAAAACGCCAATTCGTGCGGTGCCACATTCGCGTCCGGTTCAGCCGGGGCCATCGCGGCAGGCTCCTACGCAACAACCCAGATTCTGGCAGGCGAAGATTGTGCCTTTACCGCCGCCAGCAGCGTGCCCTGGATCGTTCTCACCTCCGGCTATTACGGTTCCGGGAATACCGCGCTCAATTACCTCGTGCGGCCGAATCTAACCGGGTCCGCGCGGTCCGGAAACATCACCCTGGGATCGCAATCGTTTTCGGTGACGCAAAGCGCCGCCGGTGCCGCGTCCAGCGTCAACCCGCTCAGCATCAATCCCGTTGCCGCCGACTACAGCAAGGGTTTGGACAAGATCGTAATGGTCACCGGTTCTCCCAACGAACTCCATATTTACGACCCGCTCTCTTTGGCCGATCAAGTTGTGCCCCTGTCAGGCGTGCCGCTCAGCGTCTCGGTTGAGCCCGACGGCCTGTTCGCCGCAGTCGGGCATCACGGCTTCTTGTCTTATGTGGATCTTTCCGCGGCCAGCGTTTCAAAGAATATACCGATCGACATGGATATCGGCGGCATCCTGCTCGCCGGCAACGGGTACGCCTATGCGTTTCCCGCAGGGTCTAACTGGTCCAACTGGAACTCTGTTCAGATCTCCACGGGCAGCCTGAGCGCGCTGGAAGACGTGTACGACGGAAACATTCCGCGTCTTTATGCAGGCGGAAGCTACATTTACGTCAGCGGTGATGGCTCCAGCAAGTACAACATCAGCGCCGGGCCTGCGACGCAGGTCACTGGAACGAACTTAAGCGGGCCGTCCGGCAACATCTGGCTGAGTGAAGACGGCGTCCGTTTAATCGACGGTTCAGGACAGGCCTTCTTCACATCCAGCATTGCTTCGCAGGATCTTCAGCTTGACGGATCACTATCGGCCACTAATAGCGTGGCGTGGGCGGCCAATTCCCAGGTGCACCATCAGACGGCGGTTCTCACCGGCACATCGTCCTGCTGCTACACCGCAACCAATACTCAGCTTCAAATTTACAGCGACAACGGTTTACAGTTGCAAAGCCAGGAAGCCATGCCGTCCTTCACCGCCGGCGGCACCAGCTACCCCAGCCAGGGACAATACCTTTTCTGGAATTCCTCCGAAACACAGCTATTTGCCATCACCCAGGCGGCCAGCGTATCCGGGCTGCTTTCCAGTTTCGCCGTGAACACCATCGCGGCGCCGGAATCCATCCCGGCTTGTACGTATAGCGTGTCACCCAGCACCATTTACGTCGCTCCGTCCGGCTATGGCCCGCAATATTCCATCAACGTCACCAGCGCTTGCGCCTGGACTCCTGTGGCCGGTAGTGGCTCCTGGATTATTCTGCAAAACGGGTCGTCGGCCACCACCGGGAACGGCACCGCAACGTTCAGCGTGTTGCCCAACACAGGTGCCCAGCGTTCCCAAACACTGACCATCGGAAATCAGACCGTGACCGTAGTGCAAGCCGCTTCCACCTGCACCTATTCGCTCTCCACTGCAAGCGCTGAATTTTCGCTGGCTGGCGGCACGGCAGCCGTGCAACTCACCACCCAAAACTCCTGCCCCTGGTCGGTTCAGAGCAGCGCTTCCTGGCTGACGGCCGGAAGCCAATCGGGCACCGGGTCCGCATCTATCGAATACACGGCGACGGCGAACGCCAGCGTCGCTTACGCTACGCTCGATGTCGGTGGTGCCTATCTCGGCGTAACCGAGGAAAGCTTGCCCACTTCCGCCCCCCTCAACTTCGTCCCCGTCACCCCCTGCCGCGTAGCCGACACCCGCAACCCCGCAGGCGCCTTCGGCGGCCCTTACATTGCAGGCTTTTCCACCCGTTCCTTCACCATTCCCTCCTCATCCTGCAACATCCCCGCCACCGCCGCCGCTTACTCGCTCAACGTGGCCGTCGTCCCGCACGGACCGCTCGGCTATCTCACCGTCTGGGCCACCGGCCAGCCGCAGCCTTACGTCTCCACCATTAACTCCGACGGCCGCATCAAATCCACCGCCGCCATCGTCCCGGCCGGAACCAACGGCGCAGCCAGCTTCTACGCCACCAACGACACCGATCTCGTCCTCGACATCAACGGCTATTTCCTCCCCTCCTCCTCCAACACCGGCCTCAACTATTACGTCCTGAACCCCTGCCGCGTGCTCGACACACGCGACGCCGACGGCCCCCTGGGCGGCCCATTCCTCACCCCGTCCCAGCCGCGCGATTTCCCCGTTCAGCAGTCTTCCTGCGGCATCCCCTCCGAAGCGCAGGCCTATTCCATCAACCTGGCCGCCGTCCCCCTGGCCGGCGGTTTAGGCGCCTTAACGCTCTGGCCCACCGGCGAATCCCAGCCCGACATCGCCAGCCTCAACGCCTCCACCGGCACCATCACCTCCAACGCCGGCCTGCCGTCGGCCGGCACCAATGGCGACATCGAAATGTTCGCCTCCAACAACACCCAAGCCATAATCGACATCAACGGCTACTTCGCCCCCGCCGCCTCCTCCGGCCTGCATCTGTACACCGTTCAGCCCTGCCGAGTGCTCGACACACGCTACTCCGGAACCGCTCAGCCCTTCACCGGCACGCTCACCGTGACTGTCGGCGGCTTATGCAACATTCCCGCCGACGCCAGCGCCGTGGTGGTGAATGCCACCGTGGTTCCCGCCTACGTTCTCGGCTATCTCACACTCTGGGCCGATGGCCAGCCCCAGCCCGTGGTCGCCACGCTCAACGCCAGCGACGGCGCCGTCACCTCTAACCTCGCCATTGTGCCGATGGTGGACGGCGCCATTGATGCCTTTGCCACCAATGCCACCCATCTGGTGGTGGATGTCTCCGGCTATTTTGCGCCGTAAATTGTCACCATTGACAAGACCCCC
>Ga0116231_10013824_pt1 | contig 11131 bp, 9 predicted proteins | sample S1TSphgellanicum_2_FD_89695 | JGI IMG/M metagenome (GOLD analysis project Ga0116231, IMG submission 89695) | Host-associated microbial communities from peat moss isolated from Minnesota, USA - S1T2_Fd - Sphagnum magellanicum MG | ecosystem: Host-associated > Plants > Peat moss > Unclassified...
CCGGGCATGGCGAAGGGCACCTCCAGCCGCCAGAACCGCTGCCATGCCGTGAGCTGGAAACTACGGGTGCATTCGGCGAGGTCGGCGGGCGTCGTGGTCAGCGATTGATAGAAGCTGAAGGCCATGTTCCAGGCCTGGCTGGTGAAAATCGCGAAGATCGCCGCGAACTCCAGCCCGGCGACGCGGCCGGGAAACAGGCTCATGAAAAACGCGGTGGTGAAGGACAGAAAGCCCAGGATCGGCACCGATTGCAGGATATCCAGGATCGGCACCATCACCAGACCGGCGCGGCGACTTTTCGCGGCCAGCGGCGCGAAGGTGAAGGTGAACAGCAGCGATGCCGCCAGCGCCGCGAACATGCGCATGGTGGTGCGCAGCGCGTAGGATGGCAGATTCCACATCGACAGATCGACCGCCGTCGCCTCGGGCGCGTCGAGCGGCTTGAACGTGGCCGGCGTGACATGAACGACGGCCACCAGCGCCCCGATGACGCAGAGCAAGGTGAGCGCATCCCACATGTTTGGCAGCCGCCGGCCGGTGGCCAGGGCTGGGAAGCTGGTCGTGGACATCGCAGCGGATCCCTGGCGGATGGGGGGGCGGATTGGGGGCCGGATGGACGGCCCCGGCTGTTAACCCAATACGAGCGCCCCTGTCATCCGCGAAAGGTGTTTCAGTCCAATGACATCCGGCGCGGTGTTTTCACCCCACCCCGGTGCTGCCGAACCCGCCCTCGCCCCGAGCCGTCGCGTCCAGATCGTCCGCCTCGCGCCAGACCGCACGGCTGATCGGCGCCACGACCGCCTGCGCGATCCGCATGCCGCGCGCGACGGTGAATGGCGCGTCGCCGGCGTTCATGACGATGATCTGGAGTTCGCCGCGATAATCCTCGTCGATGGTGCCGGGACTGTTGGGCAGCACGATGCCGTGGCGCAGCGCGAGGCCGGAGCGGGGCCGAATTTGCATCTCATGGTCCGCCGGCAGGGCGATGCGCAGGCCGGTGGGGATCAGCACCCGTTCGCCCGGATTCAGAGTCACGGGTTCGGTGACGGCCGCCAGCAGATCCATGCCGGCCGCGCCCGGCGTGGCGTAATCAGGGAGAGGCAGGTCCATAGCATGCGGCAGGCGCTGCACCACGATCTCGACGGTCATGCCAGCGCCGCCGCGATCCGCGCGGCCAGACGCCTCGCCACCTCGTCCTTCGCCATGCGCGGCCAGTCCTCGACGCCGTTTTCCGTGACCAGATGCACCTCGTTCTCCGCCCCGCCCATGATCCCCGTTCCCGTCCCCACGTCATTGGCGACGATCCAGTCGCAGCCCTTGCGAAGCCGCTTCGCCTCGGCGTGGGCGCGCAGATCGTTGGTTTCGGCGGCGAAGCCGACCACGAGGCGCGGGCGCGCCGGACCGGGGCGGGAAATGCGCGCCAGGATGTCGGGGTTCGGGGTCAGGTCGAGCGACGGCGGCGGCGCCCCGGCGGCCTTCTTCAGCTTGAGCGGCGCCGCATGCGCCATCTTCCAGTCCGCGACCGCCGCCGCGCACACCGCCACATCGGCCGGCAAGGCGGCGGTGACGGCGGCGAGCATTTGCTCGGCGGTCTCGACCCGCTCGACCCGCACGCCCGGCGGGTCGGGGATCGCCACCGGGCCGCTGACCAGCGTGACCCGCGCGCCGAGCGCGGCCAGGGCGGCGGCGATGGCGTGGCCCTGGCGCCCGCTGCTGCGGTTGGCGATGTAGCGCACCGGATCGATCGGCTCATGGGTCGGCCCACTGGTCACCAGCGCATGCCGGCCAGCGAGCGGGTGGTGGGCGTGGTCGTCCAGCGCGGCCTCGATGGCCGCCAGGATCGCCGTGGGCTCGGCGAGGCGGCCGAAGCCGTATTCGTTGCACGCCATCGCGCCCTCGTCGGGACCCACGATCAGCACGCCGCGCCCGGCGAGCATCGCCATGTTCGCCACCGTCGCCGGATGGCTCCACATGCGGACATTCATCGCCGGCGCCACCAGCACGCGTTTGTCGGTGGCCAGGAGCAGGGTGGAGGCGAGGTCGTCGGCGATGCCGGCGGCGAGCCGGGCGAGGATGTTCGCGCTCGCCGGCGCCACCACCACGAGGTCGGCGACGCGGGAGAGCTGGATATGGCCCATCTCGCTCTCGTCGGTCAGCGAGAACAGATCGGTATAGACCTTGTTCTCGGTGAGCGCCTGGAGCGAAAGCGGCGTGACGAAGCGGGCCCCGCCCTCCGTCAGCACGGCGGTGACGGCGCAGCCCTGGCGGCGGAGCAGGCGCACCAGTTCCAGCGCCTTGTAGGCGGCGATGCCGCCGCTGACGATCAGCAGCACCCTGCGCCCGGCAAGACTCATGGGGCTACAGGCGCCAGCCGCTATGGATCGCCGCGATACCGCCGCTGAGGTTCCGCACCGTCACGCGAGCGAGGCCGGCCGCGCCCATCATCGCGGCAAGCTCCTCCTGCGCGGGGAACATGCGGATGCTCTCGGCGAGATACTGGTAGCTCTCGGAATCCTTGGCGATGAGCTGGCCCAGCCGCGGCAGCACGCGAAACGACCAGGCGTCGTAAAGGGGCTGGAGGGCTGCCACCCGCACGCGGCTGAATTCGAGGCAGTGGAAGCGCCCGCCGGGGCGCAACACCCGCCGCGCCTCCGCCAGCACCGCCGCCTTGTCGGTGCAGTTGCGCAGGCCGAAGGCCATGGAGACGGCGTCGAAGCTGCGATCCGGCAGCGGCAATTTCTCCGCATCCGCCACCAGCAGCGCCACGGAGCCCACATGGCCGCGCCGCATCGCGCGGTCCCCCGCCACGCCGAGCATGGCCGCGTTGATATCCGACAGCACCGCCGGCCCGCCGCCCCGCTCCAGCCATGCGAAACTGATATCGCCGGTCCCACCCGCGAGGTCGAGCAGCGTCCGGCCGGGGCGCGGGTCGAGCGTGGTCACGAACACGCGTTTCCAGGCCCGATGCACGCCAAGCGACATCAGGTCGTTCATCAGGTCGTAGCGGGGGGCGACGCTGTCGAACACCGCGCGCACCAGCGGTTTCTTGGCCTCGCGCGGGACCTGGCGGAAGCCGAAATCGGTTTCGGCCTCCGTCGGCGCGCCATCTGTCAGGCCGGTCTGGGGCGGGCTGTCGTTCACGGGCATGTCTCTATACCTTAGCGGGCCATGCCGGAACTCCCAGAGGTCGAAACCGTGATGCGCGGGCTGCGAACGCGGCTTGAGGGGCGCGTTCTCGTCCATGCCCGCGCCAACCGCGCCGACATGCGCTGGGCGTTCCCGCCGGGCCTCGCGGCGACGCTGACCGGCGCCCGCGTGGCGGGGTTCCGCCGCCGGGCGAAATACATCCTCATGCGGCTGGATGGCGGCGCATCGGTGCTGATCCATCTCGGCATGTCCGGGCGGATGGTGTTGGGGCCGGCCGGGCGCAACGTCGCGCCCCTGCACGAACATCTGACGCTGGAGACCGATGACGGCTGGCGCGTCGGCTTCGTCGATCCGCGCCGCTTCGGCTCGGTCGATCTGGTGGCGACCGATGCCGAGGACGAACACCGGCTGCTGAAGGATCTGGGGCCGGAGCCGCTGGGCGAGGGGTTCACGCCCGCCACCCTATCCGCCGCGCTGGAGGGACGGCGCACCTCGATCAAGGCGGCGCTGCTGGACCAGCGCGTGGTCGCGGGCCTTGGCAACATCTATGTGTGCGAGGCGCTGTTCCGCGCCGGCATCAGCCCCCGACGCCTCGCGCACACCATCCCCGGCGCGCGGGCGGAGCGGCTGGTGGGCGCGATCCGCGCGACTCTCACCGACGCGATCGCCGCGGGCGGATCGAGCCTGCGCGATTACGTCCAGCCCAGCGGCGAACTCGGCTATTTCCAGCATGCCTGGAAGGTTTATGCGCGCGCGGGCCTGCCATGCGAGCGATGCCCCGGACCGCCGGATTGCGCGGGCATCGGCCGGATCGTCCAGTCCGCGCGCAGCACATTCTATTGCCCGCGCACCCAGCGCTAGCTAGAACCTGCCTCCCGTTCAAGGCGAGGTCGCGATGCCGGAAATGATCCTGGTCGAAAGCCACGGCCGCGTCGGCGTCATCCGATTGAACCGCCCGCAGGCGCTCAACGCGCTGTGCGACCAACTGATGGACGAACTGGGCGCGCAGCTTCTGGCCTTCGACGCCGACGAGGCGATCGGGGCGATCGTGCTCACCGGCTCGGAAAAGGCCTTCGCCGCCGGCGCCGACATCAAGGAGATGAAGGACCGCTGCTACCCCGGCACGTTCCTGAACGATTTCATCGGCGCGCGCTGGGACGCGATCCAGCGGGTGCGCAAGCCGGTGATCGCGGCAGTGGCCGGTTTCGCGCTGGGCGGAGGGTGCGAACTGGCGATGGCCTGCGACCTCATCGTCGCCGCCGAGAGCGCCCGCTTCGGCCAGCCGGAAATCAATCTCGGAGTTATCCCCGGCGCCGGCGGCTCGCAGCGGCTGACCCGCGCGATCGGCAAATCGAAGGCGATGGACATGGTGCTGACCGGCCGGATGATGGACGCCGCCGAGGCCGAGCGGTGCAATTTGGTCTCGCGCGTGTTCGCCAACGACGCCCTGGTGGCCGAGGCCGTCAAGATGGCCGAGAAGATGAGCGATCTGTCCATGGTCGCGATCGGCGCGGCCAAGCAGGCGGTCTATCGCGCCTTCGAGACGACGCTCGCCGAGGGGATCAGGGCCGAACGGCAGTTATTTCTGGCGCTGTTCGGCACCTCCGATCAGCAAGAGGGCATGAGCGCCTTCGTCGAAAAGCGCAAGGCCAGGTTCCATGCCTGAAAGCGCGGAGGCAGGGGCGCGATGAACGTTTCCTTCGTCGGCTTTCTTGACTCCATGGCGTGGGATGCATAAACCACTGTCCCTCGCGCGACACGCTGTCGTGGTCGGAAATGAACGAACAAGGCGTTTGCGGGCAGGTTGACTTGTCTTGCAGGCGCGCAATGCCTGATTTCAAATACGAAGAGAGCCCATGGCCAACACTGCCTCCGCGCGCAAGCGCATTCGTCAGACCGCCGTCCGCACGGCGCGCAATCAGGCCCGTAAATCGAGGATGCGAACCTTCGTCAAGAAGGTCGAGATCGCCCTTGCGAACGGCGACAAGGCGGCCGCCTCGGAAGCGCTCAAGGTCGCGCAGCCGGAAATGCAGCGCGCGGCGACGAAAGGCGTGGTCCATCTCAACACCGTGTCGCGCAAGCTGTCTCGGTTGTCGGCCAGGTTGAAGGCGCTTCCCTCTTCCTGACGCGGATCGCTCGGCGCTGCGAAATTTCCGTGGCGTTACGTGGCGCGATTTTGCTGGAAGCATAGGTTTCAACGCCGGTTTTGGGCTTGATTTAGGGCCGTTTGTAGCTCTGCTAAAGTAATACTCGTGATAACGGCACCAATGAGAAAGTCAAGCCGAAGCTGTCTTCCCAAACGGTGACTTAATGATTGCCTCAACACAAGTTTCAGACTAATCGTTACTTACCGACGTTATCGTGTCGTTTGGTTTCAATAGACGGCGCCGGATAGCGATAGGATTGGTAGTTAAGAATATTAGGTGAGGGATGCGTTGCATCCCCTCAGGGGTAGTATGTGATGTCAGGCGGCAGCGGCATCGACCGGACTATGCTCTCTGCCCCCGACAAGGCTCCCCCGGACCAAGCGCAACTCGTGGACCAATGGGCTCGCGTCCGCGGGAGGCTGCAAAGCGAGGTTGGCGATATCGAGTATCGGACCTGGCTTCGCCAGATGTCCCTGGTTGGGCTTGACGGCGACGAGGTCACCGTCCGGTTGCCGACGCGGTTCCTGCGTGACTGGGTTCGCAGCCATTATGGCGAGCGTCTGAATGCGCTCTGGCACGCCGAGAACTGGCGTGTGCGCCGCGTTGATATCCGCGTCGGCGCGACGACCGGCGCCGCCGAGGGGTTGGCCGAGAGCCTGGAAACTCGCGTCGAGCGCGGCATCGCTTCTCCCGCGGAAGCCCCCGTCGCTGCTTTCGCCCAGAAAGAGCCCGCGCAGGTTCGCGCTTTCGCGGAGGAGAAAGCCGAACCTCGCTCCGACGCCGCGTCCCCGCTGGACACGCGGTTCACCTTTGAGAGCTTCGTCGTCGGCAAGCCGAACGAGTTCGCTTATGCCTGCGCCCGCCGCGTCGCCGAAAAGCCCGCGTCGCCTGGTTTCAATCCGCTGTTCCTGTATGGCGGCGTTGGCTTGGGCAAGACGCACCTGATGCATGCGATCGCCTGGGAGTTGAGCGCGGGCGCCGAGCATCGGATGCCGGTGTCCTTCGCCTACATGTCGGCCGAAAAATTCATGTACCGGTTCATTTCGGCCCTGCGCAGCCAATCGACCATGGAGTTCAAGGAGGAGCTCCGCGGTGTCGATGTGCTGATGATCGACGATTTGCAATTCCTGATCGGCAAAGAGGCCACCCAGGAAGAATTCTTTCATACGTTCAATGCGCTGGTGGATGCCGGCAAGCAGATCGTTGTCTCAGCGGATAAATCGCCGTCGGATCTGTCGGGCCTTGAGGAACGGGTGCGCACGCGGCTGGGCTCCGGCATGGTGGCGGACCTGCATGCGACGACGTTCGAGCTGCGGATCTCGATTTTGGAGACCAAGGCCGCCCGGTTCGACGCCACCGTTCCGCACAAGGTGTTCGAGTTTCTCGCGCACAAGATCACATCCAACATCCGCGAACTCGAGGGAGCGCTCAACCGGCTGGTGGCCCATGCCAATCTGTTCGGCCGCGCGATCACGCTGGAGAGCACGCAGGAGCTGCTACATGACGTCCTCAAGGCGCATGACAGGCGGGTGACGATCGAGGAGATTCAGAAGCGCGTCTCCGAGCACTGGAACATCCGGCTGACCGACATGTCGTCCCCCCGGCGGGCGCGGGCCGTCGCGCGGCCGCGACAGGTCGCGATGTATCTCGCCAAGCAACTCACCAGCCGGAGCCTGCCGGAAATCGGCCGCAGGTTCGGCAACCGGGACCATACGACGGTCATGCATGCCGTTCAGCGCGTCACCGAACTGATGGAACGCGACGCCGCCTTCGCCGAGGATGTCGAGCTGTTGCGGCGCATGCTGGAATCCTGACTTCGTCCTCGCCCACCCCCTGGCTTTCCGCTTGGCCTTCACGTTGCTAAGGTAGGCGTCCGATTCGCGGCTGCCGGTCGCGGGCACGCGGTCCGCTGCAGGGGAACGAGACGATGAAGTTCAAGGTCGACCGCGCGACGCTGCTCAAGGCGCTTGCTCATGTGCAAAGCGTGGTCGAGAAGCGCAACACGATCCCAATTCTCGCCAATGTGCTGATCTCGGTGCGCGAAGGCCGCCTGACCCTCACGGCCACCGACATGGAGATCGCGATCGTCGAGGATGTCGCGGCCACGGTCTCGCGCAATGGCTCCTGCACCGCGCCGGCGGCCACGCTCTACGAGATCGTGCGCAAATTGCCCGAGGGCGCGGAGGTCGAACTCGACCATCCCGGCGGCGACGCCCAGTTGGCGCTGCGGGCCGGACGCTACGCCACCAGCCTGGTGGTTCTGCCGACCGATGATTTCCCGTCGATGACCGCGGGTACGCTGCCGAGCCGGTTTACCCTCGCGGCCAACCTGCTGCGCGGACTCATCGAACGCACGCGCTTTGCCATCTCCACCGAGGAGACGCGCTATTATCTGAACGGCATCTATATCCACGCGGCGGATAGCGATGGCATCAAGATGCTCCGCGCTGTCGCCACCGACGGTCACCGGCTGGCCCGTGTCGAGATGGATCTGCCGGAAGGCGCCGGCACCATGCCCGGCGTGATCATTCCGCGCAAAACGATCGCCGAATTGCACAAGCTGCTCGACGAGACATCCGGCGGCGTGGACATCGCTTTGTCCGACACGCGCATTCAGTTCCAGGCCGGTCCCATCACGCTGACGAGCAAGCTGATCGACGGCACGTTCCCGGAATACGAGCGCGTGATCCCGCGCGACAACGACAAGATTCTTCGTGTCGGCAAAAAGGATTTTTCGGATGCGGTCGCGCGCGTGGCGGCGATTTCGTCGGAGCGGTCTCGCCCGGTGAAGCTGTCGCTCGCGCGGGACCTGCTGGTTCTGTCCGCGGCAAGCCCCGAGCAGGGCACCGCGACCGAGGAGCTGGACGGCGAACGGGTTCGATACGATCACGGACCTTTGGAAATCGGCTTCCAGGCCCGCTATCTCAACGACATCACCGATCAGATTCACGAGCAGGTCGAGTTCCGCTTCTCCGACGGGTCCGCGCCCACCGTGGTGCAGGACGCGAAGGATCCGAGCGCGCTCTACGTGCTGATGCCGATGCGCGTCTGATCTGTCGGCACCGCCCGCGCTTCGCCTCAAGCGTCTGTCGCTGACGGGATTTCGCAACTACGCGGATCTCGCATGGCGCGCCTCGCCGCGTTCCGATGCGAAGGTGATCGTGCTGCACGGTCCGAACGGCAGCGGAAAGACGAATTTTCTCGAAGCCATCTCGCTGCTGGCGCCCGGACGCGGGCTGCGCGGCGCGCGTATCGGCGAGTTGGCGCGGCGCGGCGGGGATGGGTTCTGGGCCGTCGCGGGACGCTTCGCGACGCATGACGGCGATCTCGACATCGGCACCGGCACGGCGCCGGAGGGTCCATCCGAGCGCCGCATGTTCCGGATGGATGGCGCGTCGCCCCGCAACCAAGGCGAGATCGCCGCGCGCGTCGCGGCCGTGTGGCTGACGCCGCAGATGGACAGGCTGTTCCAGGAAGGCGCCTCCGGCCGTCGCCGCTTTCTGGATCGGCTGGTGTTTGCCTTGGAGCCCTCCCACGCCCGAGAGGTGGCCGCGCATGATGCCGCCATGGCGCAGCGCAACCGGCTACTGAGCGAGGGCCGGGCCGATCCGTCCTGGCTGGCCGGCCTGGAGGACGCGATGGCCCGCCACGGCGTTGCCGCCACGGCGGCGCGAATGGCGCTGGTGGAGCGGTTGACCGCATCCCTCGCCGGCGGGGCGGCATCGGGCTTCCCGGCGGCCGTGATGGCACTGCATTGCCCGATCGCGGAGCGCCTCGTCGCCAGCCCGGCCCTTGCCGCCGAGGACTGGTTGCGCGCCACGCTCGCCGCGAACCGCGCGCGCGATGCGGCGGCCGGGTCGGTATCGGTGGGGGCGCATCGCGCCGACATGGCGCTGATGGACGCCGCGAGCGGTCTCATGGCGGCGGAGGCGAGCACCGGTCAGCAGAAGGCGCTGCTCATCGGCGTCGTTCTTGGCCATGCCGCGCTGCTGGCGGAGGCACGCGGGTTCGCCCCGCTCCTCCTGCTCGACGAACCCGCCGTGCATCTCGATGCCGAGCGACGGTCCGCGCTGCTCTCCGCCCTCGCCACCCTGCCGGCGCAATCCTTCGTGACCGGGACGGATCCGGAGATATTTCAGGGCCTCGGCGATGCGGCCCAGTCATTCCGGACCGGGGATGGCCGTCTGGTGGAAGATCCACAAGCGATGCCGTGAAGGTGTTGGCTGGATCGCCGCGTTTGCCGCCGATTTACCTGCGGGAGGGGTGTCCCGCGGGCACGCGGTAAGCTATATTATTTGCAAGTTCCGCACCCAATCTGGAGTACCCGCCGGCATGAGCGACGATGCCGCGCCGAAGCCCGATTCCGAGGCCTACGACGCTTCCTCCATCTCCGTACTCCGTGGTCTCGACGCCGTCCGCAAGCGTCCGGGCATGTATATCGGCGACACCGATGACGGATCCGGGCTGCATCACATGGCCTTCGAGATCATAGACAACGCGGTGGACGAGGCGCAGGCGGGCTTCGCGACGCGGTGCGAGTTGACCCTGAATGGCGATGGCAGCGTCACCGTGATCGACGACGGGCGCGGCATTCCGACCGACATCCATGCCGAGGAAGGCATTTCGGCGGCCGAGGTGGTGCTGACGCGGCTGCACGCGGGCGGGAAGTTCAACCAGAACAGCTACAAGGTTTCCGGCGGGCTGCACGGCGTTGGCGCCGCCGTGGTGAATGCCTTGTCCGAATGGATGGAAGTGCGCATCTGGCGGGATGGCGAGGAGCATTTCATCCGCTTCGAGCATGGCGATTCGGTCGCGCCGTTGAAAATCGTCGGCAAGACGGACCGCGCCTCCGGGACCCAGGTTGTGTTCAAGCCCAGCACCGGCACCTTCACCAAGGTGGATTTCGATCTCGCGATTCTGGAACGGCGGTTGCGGGAACTCGCGTTTCTGAATTCGGGCCTCACCATCGTGCTGCGCGACGAACGCCATCCGCCGGCGGTGGAGCAGACCTTCAAATACGACGGCGGCTTGCTGGCTTTCGTCGAATGGCTGGATCGCTCCAAGACGCCGGTTCTCGCCAATCCGATCAGCGTAACGGCCGCGGAGCCCACCTCAGGCATGCGCGTGGAATTCGCGCTCACATGGAACGACAGTTTCCATGAGACGATGTTGTGCTTCACCAACAACATCCCGCAGCGCGACGGCGGAACGCATCTCGCCGGCTTCCGCCAGGCACTGACCCGCGTGGTGTCGAAATATGCGGAAGGCATGAGCAAGAAGGACCAGCTCGGCCTTGTCGGCGAGGACATGCGCGAGGGCATGACGGCGGTGCTTTCCGTCAAGGTGCCGGACCCGAAATTCTCCTCGCAAACCAAGGACAAGCTGGTGAGTTCGGAGGTGCAGCCGGTGGTGCAGGCGGCGGCGGCCGATGCGATCTCGCATTGGTTCGAGACGCATCCGCGCGAGGCCAAGGCGGTGCTGCAGAAGGTGATGGACGCGGCTTCCGCCCGCGAGGCGGCGCGCAAGGCGCGGGAACTGACGCGCCGCAAGGGCGTGCTGGATATCTCCACACTTCCGGGCAAGCTCGCGGATTGCCAGGAGCGGGACCCGGCGAAATCCGAGTTGTTCATTGTCGAGGGCGACAGCGCCGGCGGCTCCGCGAAACAAGGGCGCGACCGCAAGTTCCAGGCAATCCTGCCGCTGAAGGGCAAGATCCTCAACGTTGAACGCGCACGGTTCGACCGCATGATCGGCAGCCAGGAAATCGGCACCCTGATCACGGCGCTGGGCACCGGCATCGGCCGCGGCGAGCCCGAACAGGGCGGGTTCGACATCAC
>Ga0116231_10013827_pt1 | contig 11129 bp, 11 predicted proteins | sample S1TSphgellanicum_2_FD_89695 | JGI IMG/M metagenome (GOLD analysis project Ga0116231, IMG submission 89695) | Host-associated microbial communities from peat moss isolated from Minnesota, USA - S1T2_Fd - Sphagnum magellanicum MG | ecosystem: Host-associated > Plants > Peat moss > Unclassified...
GGCGCGGCGATCACCCCATTGATCACCGCCACGAAGACCAAGAGTTTGATGGGATTGACGTTCACGAGACTGAGGGCCGTTCCCCCTAGTGTCCCCACGCCCACGAGGCCGTAGAACAACGGCGCGGATTTCATCGAACGCGAGAATCCCCAGTCCTTTCCGAGAAGGCCCGAGAGCGCGACCGACCCCGAACCAGCGAGGATCGGCACCGCCAGTAACCCACTGCCGATGAATCCCAGGGCAAAGATCTCGCTGGCGAACTTTCCGGCGATGGGTTTGAGCGAGCTCGCGGCCTGTGCCGCACTTTGGATATTCGTCACGTGGCGCGCGTGGAGTGTCTCGGCGGTGGCGACGATGATCGAAAACATCACGATGTTAGAGAAGGCCATTCCCGAAAAGACGTCGACCCGACTCATCCTCTGTTTCTTCGCCGCGCTCGCCGCGCTTCGCAGTCGCAGAGGCTCGGCCTTCGATCCGCCTTCGGGTTCGAGTCGCATCTCCTCGAGCCGGTCTGCGCTCTGCCAAAAGAAGAGATAGGGCGAGATCGTCGTACCGAGAACGGCCACGAAGAGGCCAATGTAGGCGCGGTTCACATGGATATGGGGAACGAAGGTGTCCTCCAACACGACGCCCCAGTGGTGGGTGACCACGATCGCGACGAATATGTACACTAGGAGCGCGCCGGCCAAGATCTTGAACACGAGATTGATGCGCGCGAAGGTCCCCTGGACCAACAGGAAACTCACCACGAGGCCCGCGACGAGAGCCCAGAGCCAGGTCGGTCCCGTCTTCAAGAGGGTCATGCCCGAACCAATCGCGACCAAGTCGGCCGCAATGTTGAGCGTGTTGGCGACGATCAGGACGATGATCATCGCGAAGATGACGATTCGACCCGTGCGGTGGAATCGTTTGGTGGCGAGCTCGCCCAGTCCGAGTCCCGTGGCGAGCGCCGTGCGGTCACAAATCTCTTGCACGCCCATCATCAGGGGGAGCGTCAGCACTGCGGCCCACAGGAACGCGGGGCCGTATTTCGCACCCGCTTGCGCGTACGTCGCGATACCGGAGGGATCGTCATCCGAGGCACCGGTGACGAGCCCCGGACCCGCGGCCCGCACGTACTGGAACCATTTCGCTCCGCGGATCCTCGGGCTTTCGCGAGATCCCCGGCGTACTTGTTCGGATCGTGACGTCATGGGGTGAAGTCCGTACTCCCGTCGTGGAAATTCTTTCGTCGTTGTCGCTCAACCACGCGGCGCATCCAAAAGATAGTGCCGAGAGTGTTCGACTCGCTTGTGAATCGGTTGTGAATCATTCCGTTCTTGTGACGACGGCGAGTACCCACGCGACGACGGTTCGACGGGGGCCACGCGATGAGCGCAGCGTCCCCGTCGGACCGAGCGGACCTCTTACTTCTTGAAGACGTCCTTGACGTGTTCCGCCGCTTGCTTGAGATGACCCATTGCCTCGTCGGCGCGACCTTCGGCGGACAGTCCACGGTCGCCCGCCGCGTTTCCGGCGTTGCGCTTCATACGTCCTCGTACAATTTGCGCCGCGTTCTTTGCCTTATCTTTCTTTGCCATAGCTTTCTTTCCTTTGGTTTGTTGAGAGAGGATTCCCTCGTACCGCATTGTGAGACGATGTTCGTTCGCGATGGGCATCTCGGCGCACCGCGAACGGGATCATTCAGCGACTAACGAACGATCAGAAAAATGATGACCACCACGAGGATGAAGATGACGGTGCCCGTCTTTATGAACATGACGCCATCTCCTCGGTGGTTCCGCGAGCGTCACCGTGCCCTAGGAGGTCGGTGACGACCACCGGGGCGTGAAGTAAGCGGTGACCGGCGCGGGGAGCAGGGGCGAGTGCGACGTGGTCTACTCCGAACGTGTCGCACGTCACCGAAACGGTGCGACGACGTCGCGCCTTCGTTAGGTGAAGTGTGGCGTCTTTGGTAGTGCTGGCTTGATTCATGCGTGCCTTCCTCGTAGGTACCTGGCGGCTACCAGGTTTGAAGGAAGCATGGTCTAGACGTCCTGGGACCAATCTAGGGGCTACTAGAGTCGGGAAATCAGTCACCACGCCCGAGTGAGATTTGCCCAATTTCGAGAAGTCAGGAATGAGAATGGACGCGCCGAACGTGAACGCAATGAGACGATTCGCGCTCGTGCTCGATTTTCTCTTCGTACTCCTCTTCGTGACCATCGGGCGTTCCTCGCACCATCACGCGTTTAGCATCCCCGGACTGCTGTCCACCCTCTGGCCTTTTGCGGTCGGATTGGGTGCGGGGTGGTTGTCGACGACGGTTCGTGGGAAAGATGTCCTGACCGTCCGTGAGGGTTCGCTCATCGTGGTCATCACGGTGGCGGTCGGTATGGTGCTTCGGGTCGTCTCGGGCCAGGGCACCGCAGTCGCCTTCATCATCGTGGCGATGGCGTTCCTCGGTCTTTTTCTCGTTGGTTGGCGACTCATTTATCACGCGGTGCGACGTCACGGCGATCGTCCCTACGACGCCGACGGGCGACACTACGTGAAGGACTGACGTCGCGCTTCTGCGGTTCGTGGCGCACGTCGGCGCGGTATTCGTGACTGGCTCGTGACCTCGGTGGTCGCTCGCGACGTGCACTCGTTGTCGGTGTTTCGTGATCCCGCCTTCGACGAGTGGGGTAGTGACGCCCGTGACGAATCTCGCGCCAGACCCCGCGATGCGCACGACCCTGCGTTACACTCCGTCGATGAAAGTTTCCACGGCGCTCTTCGTGCCTTCGCGAAGTCGGTCGTGGGCGACACGCTGAACGATATCGGGAGTCGAAATGCCCTACTGCGTCAAGTGCGGAACTCAAGAGGTGCAGGGTCAGAAGTTCTGTCCCGTGTGCGGCACCGCCTCGGTGAGCACGGCGAGTGCATCGATGAGCGTGCCGATGCCACCGCTCTCGTCAACCGAGATGAGCGGCGAGGCTCGAGTGCTCGTGGGTCTTTCGCTCGAACCACCACGTCAGTCGCGATTGACTATCTTCTTCCGTCTGCTCCTCGCGCTGCCGCTCTACGTCGTGTCGGTGTTCTTGGGACTCGTCACGGCCTTCGTCGTCATCGGCGCGTGGTTCGCGGCACTCTTCACCGGACGGGTACCCGATGGTATGCAACGATTCGTGACGGGCTACATCCGTCTGTACGCGACGATCAGTGCGTACACGCTTCTCTTGGTGCCCCGATGGCCCGGCATCGTGATGCGCGAAGGACCGAATGATCAACTTTCGCTCGCGATCGAGCACGTGTCGCTCAATCGCGCCGCGGTGTTCTTTCGCGTGGTCCTGGGTTATCCCGCGGGGATCGTGGGTGGCATCCTCTCGTTCGGCTCGTACCCGATACTCATCATCATGTGGATCTGGGGGGTCATCGCCGGTCGCGTGCCTCAACCACTGCACCAGGCGTTGGCGCTCGTTCTGCGCTACCAGACGAGACTGATGGCCTACTTCCTCCTCGCGTCACCCACCCAACCCTTTCGAGGTCTCCTCGGTGACGAGCTGGTGGGTGCGACCACGAACTCGATGGAGTCCACCAGCGCGTCGTCCTCGACGGCGTCGTTACCCACCCGCTGGCTGGTCGCCAAGGACACGCGCACCTACGTGGTGGCCATCATCGTCCTGGGGGTCTTGTTGTACGCGCTGCAGTACGGTCGCACCCACTAGAGGCGAAGCCGCACGTACTGCCCGACCCGAGATGGGCGCATCGCGTGACGCGACGCGTGCGTTTTCTTTAGGAAAGCACGCGGCGACGGAAGTTGCGAAGTCCGAGCGACAAGAATCCGACGCAGAAGGCGATCAACACCGGATAGACGATGTAGAGGTGCATGTGGGGAACGTTGGTGAACGCCGCGCGCATTCCCTCATTCACGTAGAGCAGCGGATTGATGAGTACGAGGGTCTGGAGCCAGTGAAAACCGCCGATGGTGACCGGTGCGAGACGGTCCCACTGGTAGTACGTCCCGCCAAGGAAGGTGATGGGCAGTATGACGAAGCCGAACATCAGACCGATGTTGCGGGGCTGAAAGCTCGTACCAAGAACGAGGCCGAGCGAGCCCATGGCCACGCACGCGAGCGGCACCAGAGTGAGCAGTACCAGCCAATGAATCGAGATCGCCGCGCTCACGCCCTTGGCGTGCACCAGTGACGCGATGGGCAGGACGATCGCCGCGGAGAACAGACCCTGGATCGCTCCCGAGAGGACCTTCTCCGCGGCGACGAGCCAAATTGGACACGGCGCCTGGACGCGGTCTTCGATCTCACGCGTGAATCCGAATTCCTGGGACATCTGCAGTGCGACGGACTGTACGCCCTGGAACATGATCGAGATGCCCACGACGCCCGCCACCAACACGGTCGCGAACGAACTCGCTCCGCCACCGCCACCCACGGATTGACCGATCTTAGGAAAGACGAAGAGGAAGACGAAGCACAGCAGGAACGGTTGAATGAGCGTGCGCAACAAGAAGATCGCCCAGTCCTTCTTCAGCACGACGACGTCGCGCAAGAGGAGTGCGCCGAGCGCGGAGCGACTCGCGTCGAATTGTCGGCGTCGTGCCACCGTGATGTTGGTCGTCGTTGCGAGCACACTCGTCGCCATCAGTCGCGCAGTTCCTTTCCCGTGAGCTTTATGAAGACCGTCTCGAGCGAAGGTTCAGCCACGGAGAGATCAGCGACGTGAATGTCGGCAGATTCGGCGGCCGCCACGACGTTGGCGAGGACTCGCTCCCCGCTCTCGACGTGAATCTCGACGCCCTTGTCGATCTCCCGGCTGAAGGTGACCCCGGGCACGCTCGCCTCGAGGGTCTTGGCGAGTAGCGCGAGATCGCCGGAGGCCTTGATGGTGACGATCGTGTCGACACCCGTGCTTCGCTTCAGTCCGTCGGGGGTGTCGAGCGCGAGGATCTTTCCGTGGTCCATGATGGCCACGCGGTGGCAGAGTTGATCGGCCTCTTCCATGTAGTGCGTCGTGAGCAGGATGGTTTGACCGTCGGCGTTCAGTTGTTGGAGGATCTCCCAGAGGGCGAGACGGCTCTGCGGATCGAGTCCCGCCGTGGGCTCGTCCATGAACAGCACCGCGGGTCGATGGAAGATCGACCGCGCCACCATCAATCGCTGGGCCATGCCCCCCGAGAGTGCGTAGACCGACGCCTTCGCCCATTTCGTGAGTTGGAACTGCTCGAGCAATCGGTCGGCCGTCGCGCGCGACTCGTGCTTGTTGATCCCGAAGAGACGTCCGTGGAAGTACAGGTTCTCCCAGACGGTGAGTTGTCGATCAAGCGTGTTGGTCTGGGACACCACGCCGAGGAACTGCTTGGCGGCCGAAGGGTGGCGCACGACGTCGATCCCCGCGACCGTGGCGGTGCCCGACGAGGGGACGACGCGCGTGGTGAGCATGCCCGCGGTGGTGGTCTTGCCGGCGCCGTTGGGACCGAGGAGCCCGAAGATCTCGCCCGAGAAGACCGAGAGGTTGAGGTCGTCGACGGCTCGAAAGTCCGCGTTCGCGTAGACCTTGGTGAGGTGGTCGGTCGCGATGATGGGTGAGTCCGTCGACGTCGCCAGTGTGCTCACGGCTCTCATCTTAGGGAGGGACCTCTAGAAAGCACCGCCCTCGCGTAGGGCCTTCAGTGGCGCGCTCAAGACCGCGAGCTCCTTCACGATGGCCCGGGCGCCGTTGTCGAGTACCTCGTTGCTCGTGAGCACCCCGTCCACCACCGGATTGAGTGGTAGGGGGATCGTCACTTCGCCCCCGAAGACGAGTCGGAGTTGGGCGAAGACTGGTTTCAGCGCCTGTACCGCGCGCACGCCCATGGCCATGCCGCCGTAGCTCACGAGGCCCACTGGTTTGTGCTTCCACTCGTGGTGCAAGAAGTCGATGGCGTTCTTGGTCGCGGCGTTGAAACTGTGGTTGTACTCGGGAATGACGAAGACCAGCGCGTCGGCCCGCTCGATGGTGGCGGACCAACGTTTCGTGTGCTCGTGTTCGTACTGGCGAAGCACCGGGTGGTGGGGCTCGTCGAAGATCGGCAGGTCGTAGTCGGCGAGGTCGACCAGCTCGACGTCAAAGCTCCCCTCCGCCGCGGCGATGTCGAAGAACCAGCGGGCGACGGCTGGACCCACGCGGCCGGGGCGGGTACTACCGATGATGACGTGGAGGACGGGTTTGGTCACGACGAAGTTCCTTTTCTGGGGTGCGCCGAGTGTAATTGGCGACGCGAGGACCTCGTGTCGCACGAGCGCCCGGGCGGCGGGCCGTCACGCCCCTCTTCGACGTCGTGTCGCGTTCAGTGACGTTGGTTCCGTGGGCGCCGAAGGACTCTTCGCCTACGTCGAGCGAGGGCGTCAAGACAAATTACCCCCGTCGAACAGGCATAACGGCATTAATGTTGAGGTCGTGGCCAAGCAAAGTCGATCGGCACCCGTGATGCAAGCGGTGCTGGACGAGGTGTGCCAGGAGCTGATGGTCGCGGACGAGTCGTCGATACGGATTCCCGACGTCTGTAAGGCGACGGGGGTCAACTACGGATCGGTGTACCACCATTTCGGGTCACGCGAGGGCGTCATCGACGCGGCGTACAATTTGCTCTTCTCGCGTCTCGCCGAAGAGGACATCGAGGTGCTGCGGGTGGCGAGCGAGTCCGCCACCACGCTCGACGAGTACGTCGCCGCCCTCGCACCAATGGTCGAGCGTTTCTCGTCGGGTCCGGACCGTCATCAGCGTCGCGCCATGCGCGTGCGCATCGTGGCGGCGTCGCTCACGCGCCCCGAACTTCGGATCCTGATCGGACTCACCCAAGCACACCTCACCGACGAGATCGTCCACCTGGTCGAATACGGCCAGGAGCGCGGTTGGCTGCGTCGCGACGTCTCCGCGCGCTCCATCTCGGTGGCCCTGCAGGTGTTGATCTTTGGAAGGATTCTTGACGACATCTCACTCAACCCCGTCGACGCCACCGATTGGGAGTTCGCGATGGGGGTGTTCTTTGCCAGTCTCTTCAATCAGCCCTAGCCGCGCCAGGTACTAGATGGACGTCGCGAGGTCGCTTCGTCTCGTCCTCTCGCTCGTGGTCGTCGCGCTGCTGGTGGGCGCGGTGAGCGCCGCGAGCGAGACGCGCACGACGTTCTTCGCGCCCGCGCAGTGCTCGGGTCCCTCACTCAGTGCGGCCCTCTCGGGTTCGCTGCGCGTGAGTGACGTCGCGAGCTACGGCTGCGAGGACGGGTGGGCGTACCTCTGGGCGACCGTGGGCAACGGCGAAGAGGCGGTGGGCGTCACCGAGGTACTGCACTTCAGCGAGGCCGTTGACGCGTGGCGCGTGTCGTCGCGACTGAAGGTGTGCAAGCCCGGCGTCATGCCGACGTACATCTATCGACAGGGCTGTTTCTCCAATTAGGCGTCGGCGAGCTTCTTCGGCGGACGAGGGAAGAACGAACTCGTCGTGGCGATGTACTCCTGGTAACCCTTACGCGAGTTCGAGAGCTTCTTCTCGAGCATCGGTTTTCCCGAGAGATTCGTGAGCAGGTACCACATCGTGATCGGCGAGAGGAACGTGAGGGCGCCCCACGGCACGCCGATCGCGATCACGTAGAGACCACCCCAGGTGACGGCGTCGCCGAAGTAGTTCGGGTGGCGGGTGTAGCGCCACAGACCGCGGTTCATCGTGGTGCCTCGATTGTCGGGATTGGCCAAGAAGCGGCGAAGCTGTTCGTCGCCCACCGCCTCGAAGAAGATGCCGATCGCGCACAGCACCAGTCCGGGTGCGAGCAGCCAGTCCAGGTGAGCGCTGAAGGCGATCATCTGTAGGGGCATCGAGACGACCCACAAGAGGAAACCCTGCAGTCCGTAGATCATCTTGAAGGCGTAGTACTTCTCGTTGCGGCCCTTGGCCCCGGCCATGATGTCGACGTAGCGGGTGTCCTCCTTCGCCCCGATTTGTCGGCGCGCGATGTGGATCGAGAGGCGCAGACTCCAGAGGGCCACGGTAGCGAGAACGAGGTAGCGCAGCCACGTGCCGTGAGGGTGCAGTCGCAGCGACACGGCCATGCTCTCGATCATCACGACGAGGAATCCCGATCCCCAGAACACGTCCATGGTCGAGTTGCGATGCACCTTCGTGCCGACCGCGAAGGCGATGAGCACCCACACGAGCGCGGCGAGGAAACTGAAGGGAAGATTCTCGAAGAAGGCGCTCACGTGCACGTTGACGTTCTAGCAGTCGAGGCGTGACGCGTGAGCGCTCGGGTCGTGGGCCATACCGTACTCTTTAGGCGTGCGCCGTCGTGGATTCGCCTCTCTGGCTCGAGCCGCCGCACAGGACCTGTTCGATCAAAAGACCGCGTTCGGTCGATTGGCGCTCGTGCACGTGATCATGAACGCGGGCGACACCTTGGTCACGGTCTCACTCGCCGGGTCGCTGTTCTTCTCGGTCTCGCCCGACGAGGCGAAGAGCAAGGTCCTGTTGTACCTCCTCTTGACGTTCGCGCCGTTCGCGGTCGTCTCGCCGGTGCTCGGTCCGCTCATCGACAAGTCCGCGAACGGCCGAAGGATCCTGGTGGCCCTGTCGGCGGGGATGCGCGTGCTGCTCTGTTGGTCGATGAGCATGCACTTGAAGTCGCTCTGGTTGTTCCCCGAGGCGTTCTTCGTACTGGTGTTCTCGAAGCTCTACGGGGTGACGCGCGGCGCCCTCGTGCCCGAGATGGCGCGCACCGACCAGTTCCGTGAGCGCGCCGCGCTGGTGGGTGACGCGGGTTGGCCCGAGCACGAGACGTCCGAGAAGGAGAAGGGCTTCGCAGGCTTCAACGCCCAGCTCACGCTGCTCGGCACGTTGTCGGGCCTCGTGGCCGGTTCGATCGGTGCGGGCATCCTCAAGGGCATCGGGGGACCCGCCGTGCTCGTCACGGCGTCGCTCGTCTACGCCGCGGCCCTGGTCGCGAGTCTGCGCTTGCAGCGACCCGCGAAGACCGAGCGCGAACAGGTCGAGTCGATGACCCAGCTCGAACGCGATCGACAGATCCTCACGCCGCTCGGTGACACCGAGGTCGCCTGGGGGCTCAGCGCGTCCGCGATCATGCGGTTCACGGCGGGCTTTTCCACGTTCCTGCTCGCGTTCGGACTCCGGCGCGAGGAGGCGGGGCTCAAGTGGTTCGCCTTCGCGCTCTCGATGTCGGCCCTGGGTTCGCTGATCGGTCTCGGCGTCGTGACGCGCGTGCGCAACAAGGTGCCCGAGTCGGCGCTGCTCACCGGATCACTGCTGCTCACGGGCGTGGGTTCGGCCCTCGCCTCGTTGCATCCCACCCTGGTCGTCCAGGTCTCCTACGCCGGTTGGCTCGGCATCTTCACCGCCATCGCCCAACCGAGTTTCGACGCGATCACCCAGCGATTCGTGCCCGCGGGCTCCCAGGGGCGCACCTTCGCGCGCTTCGCCGTTCGCCAGCAGCTGCTCTGGGTGGTCGGGGCGTTGATCCCGGTCGGCATCTCGTTGCACTTCAAGGCGGGTGACGTATTACTGGCGATCCTCACGCTCGGCGGGGGACTGATCTACGGGATCGGCCGACGTTTCAGCCATCAATGATATGAATTGCAACGTAGTCAGGTATGCTTGGAACAGATATGGTGATGGCGACTGACTCGGTACCGGTTGTGCCGGATCTCTCGCATCTGCCCCACGTGGTCATCATTGGCGGAGGTTTCGGGGGCATCGCGGTCGCCAAGGGCCTCGCGAAGAAGCCCGTGCGCGTCACGATCATCGACCAACATAACTTCCACACGTTCTCGCCCCTGCTCTACCAGGTGGCGACCGCCCAACTCGAACCCGCCGAGGTCGCCTATCCCATCCGCACCATCTTCGGCAAGGCGAACAACGTCAACGTGCGACACGCGAAGGTCCGCGGGGTCGATCACGAGCGCAACGTCGTCCAACTGGAGAACGGCAAGGAGATCGCCTACGACCACCTGGTGATCGCGACCGGCGCGACGGCCTCGTACTTCGGCATCCCGGGTGCGTCGACCTACGCGATGCCGCTCTACTCGCTCGCCGACGCGCGAAAACTTCGTAACCGCCTGCTGCTCTCGCTCGAAGAGGCCGACGCCGCGTTCGAAGAGGCGCCCATGTCGCTCAACTTCGTCGTCGTCGGTGGGGGACCCACCGGCGTCGAGACCTCCGGCGCGCTGTCGGAGTTGATCCGCACGGTCATTCGACGCGACGGCTTGCGCATCGACCCCTCGAGGATGCGCGTGTTACTCGTGGACATGGCGCCGCGACTCCTCACGCCCTTTCCCGAAAAGGCGAGTTCGTACGCGTACAAGGAACTCGAGAGCATGGGGGTCGACATCGAGTTCGGTCGTTCCGTCGTCGAGGTGGAACAGCACGCCATTCGATTCGCCGACGGTGAACGACTGCAGGTGGCCGCCGTGATCTGGGCGGCGGGAGTGACCGCGGGTGGCACCATCGCCGACAGCCTCGCCGCCACGCCCGGCCCCGGTGGTCGCGTGCGCGTGGACAGCGACCTTCGGATGCTCGAGAGCGCGAACATCTGGGCGGTGGGCGACGCGGCCGCGGTGCCCTCGGGCGAGTCCACCTTCTGTCCCCAGCTCGCGCCCGTCGCGATGCAGACGGGTCGTCACTGCGCCAAGCAGATACTGCGCGTCGAGAAGAACGAACCGACCAAGCCTTTTCGCTACAAGAACAAGGGGATCATGGCGACGATCGGTCGCCACCGCGCGGTCGCGACGCTGCCGCGGGGTCCGGTCATCAAGGGTTTCCTCGGGTGGCTCGCGTGGCTCGGCCTGCACCTGTGGTACCTGGTGGGCTTTCGCAATCGACTTCGCGTGATGATGAACTGGACGTGGCGCTACTTCGACTGGCCGTCGGGACCACGCATCATCGTCGCCGACGCGGAGACCGCCGACTAGGGACTAGCCCAGTCGACTCGCGAGTTCGTCGAGTTCCTGGGCCAATTTGGCCGGTAGGCGATCACCGAACTGGGCGAAGTGTTCGCGGATGAGCGGAACCTCGGCGCGCCACTCGTCATCGTGGACCATGAGGAGTTCCTTCATGTCCCCGGGCGTGACGTCGACGCCGCGAACGTCAATCGAGCTGGGCGTGGGCA